>Ga0209318_1002047_pt1 | contig 10732 bp, 15 predicted proteins | sample RifGroE1_FD_183999 | JGI IMG/M metagenome (GOLD analysis project Ga0209318, IMG submission 183999) | Groundwater microbial communities from Rifle, Colorado, USA - Groundwater E1 (SPAdes) (version 2) | ecosystem: Environmental > Aquatic > Deep subsurface > Groundwater | place: Rifle, Colorado...
TAAATCCACCCTTATCCTTACACCCTAGCTCTCCTGGGATCTGCTCCAGGTCCCTAAGGGACATGACATTAATAACCTTCCTGTTGCCACAAATTTCAGTATCAAGGACATTCACAACCTCATCCAGTTCGGATAGTCCATCCTGAATTTTATTAAGAGCGTTTTCAAGTTTACTCACAGCCATCACTCTCCTGCTCCCTCTTTTCGTAGCACGGGCAGTCCGTCACTGGGCAAAGCTTTAGGCTTGCTGCCTCCTTACAATTACCCTCATCGGCCTTACAAGTACCGTTTTCGTCATGTATGCAAGTCATACACTGGCATACACTGGCATACTCTAATGCAGTTACTTATCGCTTGTCCCTCCCTTGACCACGCCACACCCGGCATGATACAATGATTTCGACTATTTATCTAACCGCTTTCTTGGCGGTTTTTTCTTTTTGCCCAACGGTACCTAGCCGTAGAGCTATAATTGAATCTATTTCATTCATCGTGTAGCCAAACTTTTTTACCAAAACGACACAAAACTTTTTATAAGCCCTTACTGCCTCTGCCCCCTCGCAAACAATGATCTCAATAATTTCCTGGTCTTTCTGTGTAAGATCGTCTCTGCTTTCTTTTCCATATGCAGTTACCATTAAACCCTGAACTGCCTGAACATTTTCCGAAGATTCCTTAATTTGCTTTGCGGCATTAGCAAGGAGACTGTCCTCAATGCGCTCCGGCAGCGGAATGTGCGGCCATTCCTGCGGGTAAACTCCATAAGCCTGGTCCATTAGTTCAGGGGCCTTAAATTCTTCCGCCGCCTTTCTGGTTATCTCCAGCGGGGTTCTTGATTTGTGCTGCTCATAATTTTCAAGAACTCTATTGCCGCAGCTAAGTACAACCTCTGCAACTCGCCTGGGAATGTTGTAAGCCTCACGCGCTTCCTGTATACAATTTCTTAACGCAATTTCCACCGTTATCCACCTCCTTTCTACGTAAATTTATCTCGCCACCAATCAGGGATTTTGTAGTAAAATTTGTTATAGAAAAACAAATACTTGCTTGCTGACCACAAGTACCTCTGCGCTGGGTTCCCGCCCAGCCAAGGCCGTCCGGACTACTCAGCCTTCACGATATAATAAAACTGACACTCGCTTACATTAACGAAGCCGCATGTATGGCTCGGCCCATTGTGATAGAATACCTCGTCTGTCAGTTCCAAAGCTTCGATAAGAGAATTAAAGTTGCTTTCCCTGAGCTGAATCTGGACTGTCTCTGTTCCCCATTCAACGGCATCACCGGACAGTGCTTTGTGGGTATACACGAACCCATAGCCCTTAGTGGCGACTTTAACCGCTTCGAGGCTGGTTTTTAATATAGATAGGCTATTGAGTAGGTTTTGCACTACTTGTACCTCCTTTACCCGGCTGCGCCAAGCTTTTTAGATTTCTCTTGCTTACGGGCCTCAATCCAGTTCAAGAAGTCCTGCTTGTCCACCCGTTTTGAGAAACCAATATCAAAATTCGGAATACCACCGACTTCCGGTTTCCATTGGAACAATTCATACACTCGGCGGCGGGAAATGCCAAGGTAATCAGATATGTGTTGTGCGGTTAAGATATCAGGAAGCTCATCAGTAACCCTTGTGATTTTCTTAACCTTCTCTGTCTCCGCTACCTTCGGAGCAACTACCAGTTTTTCAACCCTTGACCCGCATTCTAAGCAGAATTTTGCACCTTCGGGCAGGTCTTGACCGCATTTGCACTTTAGCAATGAGATACCTCCTTTCGTGGAATACTATTATTACTTGTCCGACTCACCGCCAAGAAAAGCACGACAGGAATAATCCGAAAAGTTTTTTCCTAAAACTTTTCCCTCCCGGCAGTGGCTTGGTTCTTGGTATATAAATAAACAGAACACAATAGGTATATTCAGCGCCATCAGCTACGAACTGGCATTTTATGATTCTTTCTGGTCTAGTAACCCTTAACCATTCCGAAATAAGGGACTCTAGCTCAGCATGGTCATTTGAAGCTAACGTCTCAACATCGTAGTGCATCATTTCACCCCGCTCTGGTTTTATGATTAGTTTCCTCGGCATGAACTTCGGGATATAAAAGTTCTTCGAGAGGAATTCCGAACTCACAATGAATTTTTACAGCCACATTTTTTGAAAGCGGCTTATTATCTTTAATAATCATTGAGTAATAACTCTTTGCAATACCTAGTCTTTCTGCCATTTGAACCTTTTTTAATTTATCTTTAATGCGTATTTGTTCAAGCACATGCATCTAAATCACCTCCATAGTTCATACTACATGAACTTCTTATGCTTATTTTAGTTCATACAGGATGAACTGTCAAGGCATTAGTTTAAATTTCTTGAACAATATTTTAAAAATATTATTATAATGTTAAAATGTCTATAGTTCACGATTTTTGAACAATCAATGAGGTGTGGTATGAAAATATTTAGCCATAGATTAAAAGAATTGAGAAAAGAAAAAGGCATTACGCAAGAAGATCTTGGTAAAATTGTTAGCGTTGGCAAATCAACTATCTCTCAATATGAGTCTAGAATTAGTAGACCAGATCATGAAATATTCAATATGATTGCTGATTACTTCAATGTTTCGACAGACTATCTATATGGACGCACTGACATCCGAGAAACACCCGAAAGGAAAATTCTTGACTTACCCCTACAAGAAAATACATTAGTCGATGCTTTGCTTCGCATAACAAGTATTGTTGCAGAATATGGTCTTTCAAAAACTACAATGTTTCATATGATGAAAAAGGCTGTTGAGAAATTTGGAGTTCCTATGGCTGATGGCTATGAAACAGAACCTGCCGCTCATCTTTCTGGCCCTAATATGCCAGGAACTGGAGCATTTAAGGAAGATGATGAAAATTGATGCTTTCTTTAGAGGATTTAATTGACATGGCTATTAATGTATTGGTTATAACAATTAAATATGAAGATCTTCATAGTAAACGACCTACTCTAGATGGTTACGCCGACGCTGGGAACAGACTAATAGTTTTAGATATATCGCTAAGGGACAATCCTAGACATCATAAATGCGTCTTGGCTGAAGAAATTGGGCATATACTTTTCCCACCACGACCTGGTCATTTGGCATATCACATGCAAGGATATTACCAACTAGATAGTTATGATAGGAGCAGTATCAAAGCTGTTGTTTCCCAGGACGAGCGAAAAGCCATACAATGGGCAACAATCTTTCTAATTCCCGACATAGAATTAGATAAATCTATTGCGGATGGGAAAAAAACTATCTACGAGTTTGCCGAAATATTTGAGGTTGAAAAGTGGTTTATGTTATTCCGCCTTAATTTCTATAAAAGACAGAATAGGCAGAATGGCCGGAAAACTAAGTTGAAGGATATTGTAATTAGAAAATAAAAATTAAGAACACCCAAACGGGTGATTTTGTATTTTCGGGGGCTTTCGACAAATTCAGCGCTAATTGTGAACATAGTTTATAAATATTATTGAGGTGATACCATGAATAAAAATAAACCTTACGATTACAGAGTTTATACCTATAAATCAGAGCTGGACAAGGCTATTCATACCTTAGAGGGAATGCTGAAAGGAATAGCAATAGACAATGAAATCAACCAAGAAGAGATTGGTGAGCTAAGATCATGGTACTTAAAACATGAGGGTCTTATAGATAAACATCCTTTTAGCGAGATAATACCTGCTCTCACTTCGGCCTTAGATAATAATTCTTTGGAACAGGAAGGTTTAAAAAATATTTTGTGGTTATGTAATAATTTAAAAACGGGTAGTGTTTACTATAATACCATAACTTCTGATATCCAAATACTGCAAGGTATTCTCCACGGAATTATGGCAGACAACATTATTACTAAAGATGAAGTTGTAGGGCTACAGAAGTGGCTTGACGAAAATAGTCATTTGATCGGGGTTTACCCTTACGATGAAATAAACAGCCCTCGTTACTGCAGTTTTGGCAGATAATATTTTAACTGATGATGAGGAAAAAATATTAAAAGTAGTTTTTTCAGAATTTATTGATTTAGACGTTTCAGTCAATATCAATACAGAAGAAATATCTAAGCTAAAACAAGAAATCAGTGTAACTGGTATTTGTGCAATATGTCCTGAAATAACTATCTCGGAAAAAGTATTTTGTTTTACCGGAACGTCATCAAAAACAACTAGGACTGAGATAAAAATAATTATAGAAGCTGCTGGCGGCACATTTAGAAATTCTGTTTCAAAGCGAACTGATTATTTAGTTGTCGGCAACGATGGAAATCCTTGCTGGGCTTTCGCTTGCTACGGAAGGAAGATTGAGGATGCAGTTAATCTTCGCAGGGAAGGACATGGAATTTTAATTGTGCATGAGAATGATTTTTGGGATTTTTTTGATGATTTAGCTGCAGGAGTAGAGGATAGATAAAAGGAAGGAGCAGTGTTACTATGAGAAAAAATATCTACATTATAATTTCTATTGCTGTCTTAGTTCTACTTACGGTTATTGGTTGCTCTAAGGAAATTAGTCCAGAAGAAAGAAAAGCGCAATTTTCTAAAGCCATAACCGAATTAAGTAAAATAGATAAGCAGATACTGCAACAACAGCAGAAGTATACCGAGACAGTGCAACTTATAGTATCAGGCAGCGTATCTACTGTGGACGGATACCAGATAATACAGCGAGTTAACCAAGATTTATTAACTATTTTCAGTAAGGCTGAATTAATTGAGATACCAGACAATGCAGCTACACTAAAAGAAATCAAAGAATCGTATCAAGTTTCATCTGGGTACCTAAGAGACACTACAAAGAAAACTATGAATTATTTAGATAGTAATAAAACAAGTGACCTTGCCGAAGCTAAAGATGCGCTTGGAAAAGGCGTTAGTATGCGCCAAAGCGCCGCAATATCTTTAGCTAAAGAGGCAGCTCAGCAAAATATAAATTTGAGTGAAAATAAATAACTTTAAGGAGGCATAAAATGAGATTAAAGAAATGTTTTATTGTGCTATGGTTAATGTTATTAGTTTTATCTATTACAGGGTGCGGGGAGAGCGATACTGATTCTAAAGCTACTGATCCAACAGAGAAGGTAAGCCAAGAAGAAATTGATCGATTTAATTCTTATGTACAGAATATAAGAGGAGGAACATTTTTAAAAGAAGCCAAGACGTCTGGAGATATGGCAATAATCAATTATGGAAGCTATGAGGATTATATTAAACTAAAGCCAAATACTAAAATAACTAAGGACTATTACACTACTTATTGGAGTACTGGGGATGCTATCAATAAGGCTATGATGGAGGAACCGATACGACTTTTAAGAGAATTCCCTTGGCTAAATAAAGTTGATCTTACACTGCCATTTGAAGGCGTAAAATATACTGTTCGTATTGACCGTAAAACGGTAGAAAATTATTTAAATGTCAATCTTGCTGAAATACACAAAGATAGTACAAATGAGCAATGGGTAAATAAAATAGTTAATAAATATTTCAATAAGGAAGAGCGCTCTAAATATGTTCAGATATTTGTAACAACTAGCTAATTATTTCACATCAAATATTCTGGCTGATGTCGGTAATAATTTCATACTGGCGGTGATGCTTTTGGCTACCGTAATGCTATTTGGAATTATTCTAAATAGCTTATTTATTATATTAGCCACTTACTCCGTGATTAGTAAAAACACCAACGACACAAAAGTATATTTAATACTGGCCATAATAAGTGTCATAATAACCATTATAAGCGCACAATTATTTCACGTGAAATAATCCAGACCCCGTGCCGGGTATAATTATTCCACATTGCAATTGTTTGTTTGGCAGTGTAAAATTACTGTCAAATGCCGAAAGCCACCCCTCAACTTTGGCCGGTTAGGGTGGCTTTTAGATCTAAGCAGAAGGTTTAATTTCTGCCAGCTTTGCTTTGTTATTTTAAAACAAAAGTAGGCCAAAAGTCAATCCTTGAGGTGAACGCATCATGAAAGGTTCTATCTATCGACGTAATTGTACCTGCAAAAAGAAACGCTGCACTTGCGGGTCAAAATGGTATTTTAAAATTGATATCGGTATTGATCCAGCCACCGGCAGAAGAAAACAAAAAGAAAAAGGTGGCTTTAGCACCAAAGCAGAAGCTGAGGAGGCTTGTGCTACCCTTATTCATGAATTAAAAAACGGAACACACATTGAAGAATCAAATACACTATTCAAAGATTTTTCCCAGGATTGGTTGAAGATATATCAAAAAAAACACACAGTAAAAATAAGTACCATTCGAATTAGGCAGCATGAAATTGATAAACTTATGCCCTATTTTGCCCATCTAAAAATAAAGGACATAACAAAGAAGAAGTATCAAGAGGCTTTAAATAATTTGCATGACCAAGGGTTTGCAGACAACACCCTTTCAGGTATTCACTCAACCGGCAGAATGATTTTTAAAACCGCCATTGAGTATGACATCATCAAAACAGATCCCACTCAATTTGCTCGGATACCGCGCACACAAAAAACAGTTGAGGAACTTGAGCAAGAAAAAGAGGTACCGAAATACCTTGAAAAAGAGGAACTATCTTTATTCCTCCAGGCAGCTAAGGAAAAGGACCTGGGAGGCGATTATACGGTATTTATGGTGCTGGCTTACACTGGTATAAGGGGTGGCGAATTATGCGCCCTGAAATGGCGGGATATTGATTTTGAGGCAGGCACTATTAGTATAACAAAAACTTACTTTAATCCAACAAATAATATCCTAAAGTATGAGCTACTTACACCCAAAACTAAAAAATCTAAGCGCATAATCGAGGTGGACAAGTTAGTTTTGGATGAACTGGAAAAGCATAAGTCTAAGCAAAATATAGTCAAAATGAAATACAGAAATACTTACCATGAGGAGGATTTTATTTTTGTCAGCACAGAAAGACACCCCGGCTACCCTGAGTATATCAAAAAAATTGAAAACAGGATGCGGCGACTGTTGAGGTTGGCAAAGCTTGATGAGGGACTGACACCTCACTCCCTTAGACATACCCATACATCTTTGCTTGCTGAGGCCGGTGTAGGACTTCCCGAGATAATGGATCGCCTTGGCCATGAGGACGACGAGACAACCAAAAATATTTATTTACACGTCACCAAGACAATGAGAAAAGAGGCTTCTCAAAAGTTCAGTGAACTTATGAAAAACCTCTAATCTGTAACATCTACGAAAAGTATTTAAGTGATTGTGTTCGCAAAATGTGAGCATTGACGTTAAGCCAATCGCTCAACCCCAGCAAATTCGGGAGTTTTGGGCTGACATTACATCATGCCGCCCATATTGTTATAAAATGATACATTTTTAACATGATTGCGTAAAAGCCGTATAAAATAAGGGTTTGCGGCAATTGCACCGGTGTTTTTATTGTGACATTTTTAATATCAATTAATCGTATTTACTTGACTGTGTTCGCAAAATGTTAGCAAGAAAATATGATTATGTAACATCGTGATATTGATGATATATAGATGAAGTAATAGTAATTATTTTTTAAATACCATTCTTAAATAGAGAGTGGTATTTATTTCTTCTTTCTCAGCCTCCTTTCAGCGGCCTAGGTAGATGTGTGATAAATTTACCATAACCATTGTTGCATTTAATTGAGTTTAGGCTGTGGTACCTTTGTAGACTCAGTAAATCTTCCTCCGTAAACGGATATAACTCACTTTTCAGTTCTTCAAAATTTTTCTTATCACACCCGGCAATTAACATATATGAAGCATTGGCACTTCTTAGCTCCTCACGAATTATTTTAATCTGGTTCAAGTAGTGGCAACTTAGAATCGGCTTAAGGTTGAACTTAGGTAACTGACTCAGCTTCTTTGTAAGAAATTTTTCCGCATTGTTAACTTGGTAAAGTTCATCAATTATCAGATTCACTTTGACCATTTTGCTACGGTCATTAACCTGCTCCTCTCTAATTTGCAGGGCAAGCCATATCTTTGTCAACCAGTAGGTTACATATACATCCTTTTCATTGTCGGTTAAAAACATTCTCTGTGGCATCTTGATAACTATTAGCTGATTCTTTTGCATCTCCTTGACTAAATTGATATTACTCCTACTCCCCTTTTTCAGCATCATTTCAAGATAAGCATTCACCTTTAGCTTTTGCAGTCGGTCAATTGCACCGGTGATGAGGTGCGCCCTGGTGCCGACCACTTTACCTTTATCCATCTGATTAAGTTCGTCTAAATAATCAATATACTCACGCATATTTTCCATCTGTATCCTTGGTATCTTATCAATAAATTCCTCTCTAACCCTATGGTTCATCAGTACAGAAAATACATCTTTTATGCTGCCGGCCGACAAGAACACGGCCAATGAAGCAGCCTCGAAATACCGGCCCATTCTAGCTGTAAAATTGGCATCATCAGAGTTGATACTGTCAACCAGTGTCATTAATAGAGCTGTCTGCTCTTTGGCGTTTTTATATTGAATGAAGGGATTATTACTATGCGGCACTTCGTTATATCCAAGCCCTTGCAGGGTATCCCAGTTATCGCAATGGACTTCAAGGACTTTCCCCTTGGGTATGACTGCAGTTATCTCACTACTTAGTTGACAGCTGCCTATATAGTCCGGGATGATTACACATTCCCCTTCATCTATCGCGTTCTTTGAAATGTTAGCCAAAAACTTTGACTTACCTGCACGGTTCGGCCCAATTAAGACTAAGCTTAACATCCGGTAATCAAAGTCTGTGCTGAGGTATGCCAGTTGCTTATGTCCTTTAAACGTGTTATTGCCCAGGCACATAACGCCATACTGCAGATCCTCCGGTACCTGTGTTTCCTGTGTCTGTACCTTATCTATGAAACTATATTTTTCAAGCAGTTCACGGCCCGGTAAAGCTATGAAATTACTGCATTCTGCGGAGCTAAATTTATTAATCTCTGCGCCGGGTATTGAAAATGTCAGAGGGTTAAATTTCTTATTATATGGTTTATGTGTTAGTGCGTTATCCTCGGATATTGCATCAAAGCTTTGGGCTAGACTCTTGCAGTTGTTACGTTGCCTTAGCTTATCTTCACTCTCACTTAACACCAGTATTTGCGTGTTTAAAAAGATATCGTTTCCCTTTTTAATAGTCGAATCTGATATTTTACGATGATTATTGAAATTCTTAAGTGTTTCAGCAAACAAATTATCCTTATTAATTAAACTGCCCGGAGCAGTACCAGCCAAAGCCTCCCCTAGATCCTTAGCTGTGTCTGCAATTACCCCGACTGCAGCTTTAAGCAGGTAACTAGGCCCAAGCTTATTCCGGTCAACCGGCATGTTGTTGCGGGACATGGAGTCTATTGTCGCTTTGTATTCGCTGCGCCACCCGTACTGACTAACTGGCATGAAGTTATAGAATACAGCTACTCTGTCACCTGGCTCCATAACATCGACTACATTTAGGTTACTTTCTAAGAGCTCATTGCTCCTTTTGTCGGTCGCCAGGCTCAGGCCGTCCTCTTTTGTATAAACTAATTGATGTTTTGTGGCAGTATCTCCGAAAGTTGGTATGTTATTAACCTGGGCAACCGTGATGCTCGGCCATACGTCATTTATTTTCTCCTTGATAACGCTTAAAAACTGCCTCGGAACCACAAGGTAAAATTCTATCTTTTGCTTTTCGATGTAAATACAATAGGAAGCTTTAGAATTTAGCGCGAATGAATAATTAGAACTAAGCATAAATTCCCTGCCCATGATACCTATAAACTTTTCGTTAGTCCGGCTGATATTCTGAGCTATGTTTTTATAAAGTGAATTAATTGACTTAGCTAGTTTATGGGTGGTGTTGTTTCTAATTGAATTATTAGGTGTAAGCTTTAAATAAACATATTGCGGTCGCACAATCTGAACTATGTTTTTAAGCTCCAGGTCCTGCACCTCCTAACCAACAATGGTTCTTAATACTGCATGAGCAACCACTAAAATCCCAACACAGCGCATACCCTTCGACCAGCCGGCAATGTATAATAAAACACAGACAGTACCACCTATTAAAGCAAAATTATAGCTAAATCCGGTTAACCAGTGGGTAAAAGAATCAAGAGCTGACTTGATTAATTCAATAATAGCTTCTTTAAATGCCTCCTTCATTCTTTGAAAACCCCCTCTACCTGATCCAATATCCAGGGCAATCCAAGTAGTACGGCAAAAGACATTAAATATGCCCAGAAATGCTGCTTTGCTGCTGCAAAATCACCGTTTAAAATGGATTGGATTGTATCTATGCTACCCTTAACAACAATAACCCACTTACCAATAGTGCATAGTTTTGCGTGTATCCTTTGGCCACCGGCATTAATATCTGCAAAAGCGGAACTCGGATCAAGTAAAATTGATGCTGCCAACGAATAGCCTAGGGTTATGTAAAACTTTTTGTTTTTCTCTAAGTGGGTAACTATGGCCCGGCCTGCTTTGGGTAGCCTTATTGTAATTGCCATAAAATAATTCCCTCCTCCCAAGGTAAAATAGGAATCTTTTTAACTTCTCTCGCATAAAGTGTTGTAACGCAACACAGTAGGGCACCTATAACTTCCAAACCAGCTTATCCGGCTGGTTTTTTTGCTGTTCTGGGGCTGGTTTTTCCGGTTGTATTACATTGAATGACGATATGTTTTTTCTGGGTTCCGGTGTCGTGTGACAATGTATTACGTTATCTT
>Ga0209318_1002049_pt1 | contig 10722 bp, 7 predicted proteins | sample RifGroE1_FD_183999 | JGI IMG/M metagenome (GOLD analysis project Ga0209318, IMG submission 183999) | Groundwater microbial communities from Rifle, Colorado, USA - Groundwater E1 (SPAdes) (version 2) | ecosystem: Environmental > Aquatic > Deep subsurface > Groundwater | place: Rifle, Colorado...
CTACTGCTATGACTACTGCTATCGCCGCCCTTTTCTGGACTTTGTATAGCCACCCTATTATAGCGGCTGTTTCATTAACCCTGGGTGGTGTCCTGTTTATTATAAAAGAGATAGGAGAAGCAGCAAACAAAACCGCTAGAGAGATTGAGGCAAGCACTACTAAGATGGCCGAGAACTCAGCTGAGTATCAGCGCAAAGCGGATGCCTTGTACACTATCTTAGGGTTAGTAGACAAAAACAATCTCGCAGAAGATGGAACTGTTAAAGTACAGGAGAAGAGCAGAAAGAAAATACAGGAACTTATAAATCTATACCCTACTTTTTTCAAGGAGTTAGACGCTAAGAAACTTAAGTACGATGACATTACTTCCGCTATTCGAAGAATGAATGAAGAGCGGGATAAAGAAATCCGTAGAGATGTAGATAGCTATAACTCTAATGTGCTTAAGACAGTGCAGATTAGAAGAGAGTTAGATGACCTCGAAAAGGAAAGAGATAAAGAGTATGCAGAAGGCACTCAGGATTTCTTTGGCAACAAAGGTAGTGCTTTAGTAAATAGGAAAATAAAGAACAAGCAGATTGAGTTGCAGCAGGCGGAGAGTGCTATTAAAACACAAGATGCCTCTTTAGCCCCGAACGGGGAATATGGAAAATATTTCAACGCAGGAGCAGGGGAGTATCTTTACAAGAAGTTAACAGATAAAGAAAAAGCTGAAGAAAAGGACAGCACTAAGCCCGAGTACGTAGCTCCACTTTCTAAAACTGAAAATGGTCTTACGTTAGAGGATAAACTAGAAAATGATTTAGATACTTTTAAAAAGAATCTAGCAGACTACTCTAGAAAAACTACGGAGCTAGAAGAAAAGTCTAAGATGGATGGCCTAAAGGCCACCATGAAGTTGGATGAGAAGGTGCTATCTGACGGGAATGCTTCTTTTGAGGATAAGCTTGCGGCGTCTATGCGCCTACGCCAGAAGTGGGTAGAGTACTACGAAGCTGAATATCAGAAAGACGCTACAGCAGCCAAGCGAGAATTGTTGGAAAAGTCTGGGGCTTATGGTCTTTACGAAGGAAGTGGTGAGGCTGATAAAGCATTAAAAGCAAGGCTTGATGCTCTTAAAAAGGAAAGAGATGATAAAGTATCCACTATTCCTAAGCTTGGGGAGTCGTTGCCTGAGGAAGGAAGAATAAAGATAACGTCTGATAGGCTGGAGAAGCAGGCCGACAAGATTTTGTTCACTAGGCAGCAAGAAATAACTCTTCGCAAAGAAGACGCAGCCACAGCAGAAGAAGTGTTAGAGTTGACTATAAAGCAGACTGAGGCACAATTAGAAAACTCTGCCGCCAAGAAAAAAGTCTACGAAGACAATATAGCTAGCCTTGAAGTTTGGGTTAGTGAAAATAATGAAAACAACAAGTACTACAAAGAAAATGTGGACGCCCTTGAGTCTCTTAAAGACAAGCATTCTGCGGTGGTGCAACTTATAAAACAGCAGAACGCAGAACTAGCTAGGCAGAAGGATAATAGTTTCGGCGGTAATTTCGGTAGAGGGGTTAAGAAGGGGTCCATAGGGTTTGGCACTACTAATGAGCGTACTGAGCAACTAGGGGCTGATATTACCTCTACTCTAGGAGATGGATTAACGTCTACTATAGACAATATGATTACGGCCCTAGGTAAAGGGCAAGACGCCTGGCGGTCTTTCAGGGAAGGGTTAGGCGGGATACTTAAAGATATCGGAGATATGCTACAGAAGTACATAGCTAAAATGATTGCAGTGGCTATAGTACAGAAGATAATAGGAATAGCCTCTTCTTTCGGGGGCGGTGCAGATATGGGCGGAGCGCAGTTTACACCAAGCCCTTACGAAACTACTGTTGTAGGTCCTGCAGGTTTTGCTGGTGGTGGTTACGTTACTGGCGGGGTTAAAGGCATTGACTCGGTGCCTGCTATGCTGGCTCCAGAAGAATTTGTAGTAAAGGCAGAATCTGTTAGGAAGTATGGTGTCGAGTTTATGAACGAACTTAACGAAGGGCGCGTTAAGCGATTCTCTGATGGTGGAAGTGCTGGTGGGGCCACTGCTTCGGCTAGTAATTCTGCAGAAGGACAAGAATTTTCTATCAACATTATCAATATCGCAGACAGTGCGAGCATACCAAAGATGACTGGTCCTGAAATTATTAATCATGTAAGTTTCAATCTTTCTAAAAAAGATGTGCTGTACAAACAGGTAAAGGGCATAGTAAAAGGTGATTAATAAAATTTCCGCCTTTCAGGTATATAACTATAGTAGAGGTATAAATTAATGTCAATACCATCATACCCTGTAGTAGATGCTACCACAGGGAAAAAAATTAGAAATCCGTCTCGCCCTATTACTTACGGTGTTAAGACCAGTACTATTAAAGATCCATTTGATAGTGGGCATAGTCAGAGACGCGCGAGGTCAAAGCCTCTTAATACTTTTGAGTTTAAGTATATTGCGTTAAATGCAACAGAGTACCTAACCCTTAGGAATTTCTTCATCTCAAGATTAGGGTCTGTTGAAGCCTTTACCTGGGTTGACCCTGTATCTAAAATTACATACCGGGTAATTTTCGCTATGGATATTTTCCAAGCCCAAAATACTTTTCATAATGTAGCTGGGCCTCTATATGAACTTTCAATAAAACTTGAGGAAGTACCTTAATGTGTCCTAAAGAAGTTATAGAAAAAATACAAGTTATGGCTGCTTTGCAACGCAAGGAAATCTGTGGTGTTGTATTCAAAGACAACACCATTATCCCAATAAAAAACGTTTCAAGCAGCCATAACACTTTTGTATTTGACAAGAGAGAATGGTTCACCTTGCTAAATACAAAACCAGACATACTATGTATTTACCATAGTCATCTAAATGGAAATACTGAACCATCTGAAACTGATTTAAACTGTCAGAACATAATAATGTACGACTTTCTTATAGTAGCAGGAACCAATTGGAGCTACACAACTTATGCCTAAAAATTTAACCACACTATTTAAAACAGAAGCTGTAGCTGAAGAGCAGTCACAGCTTTTACATTTGATGACTCTTGAAGTTCCGAATGTACCAGACTTCACCTTCTGTGATAGTAATGACGATGCTACATACAACAGCGTAGTATATTCTAAGTTTCCTTGTAAATTTAACGGTATAGAAATTACAAGCACTGGTGAGATAAACAAAGCTAATATTCAGGTCGCTAACGCAGATAGAACAATTTCTTCTATGCTTGAAAACTATAGCGGGCTTAGGGGATGTACCCTCAGAGTTAAGACTGTCTTCGCTAAGTTTTTAGATACTATAGATACTGGATGGGCGTTTAAAAATAGCTCATGCGGTTGGGGGGCCAGTGGAGCTACACTATCTACAGATGGTGATGGTGTTACGCTAGCGTCTACATCAACTGACCCTATGTTTTACACAACTAACGTTTCGTTTTCTGGTGGAGACTACACTAAGGTTAGAGTATTGATTAAGCGGGTAACTGGAACTGGGTGGTCAGGTATACTTTACTATCACACTACCCTGCACGGAGCTTCTGAGGATTACAAAAAAGTAGTAGCCGAGCCTACCTATTTTTCTGACTTTATAGAACTTACTTTTGATATGTCTAGCCTAGTTGACTGGACTACTAGTACTGTAAACGCTCTGAGATTTGATTTCGGAACTACTAGCGACGACGTTTTCAAAATAGCCTACGTAGTTGTAGAAGATAGTAATGGTAATATACTAGAAGTACCAAACCCAGATGCCAGCACTACTTCTTATTCAGAAGAAGTGTACGTAATAGACTCCTATACTGCTAGCGAAAGTGCAGTTCAGTTTAACCTTGAGCCTCTAATAGACTTTAGCGTTAAACTTCCTAGGCGCAGATTCACTAGTGTTTGTTATTGGAGATATAAGGCCCCCGATACGTGTGGGTACTCAGGTGAACTAGCTACTTGCAAAAAGGATTTGGTTGATTGCAAGGCGCATAATAACTTAGCTAGGTTTGGGGGGTTCCCTGGAGTGCCGGAAACAGGGGTTCGAAGGCTATTTTTCTGAGGTATTTCAACTACTTACATATGACCTATTTAGACTACTTAAAAATACCATATAAACATTTAGGAAGAGACTTCAGTGGGTGCGACTGCCTAGGCCTTATCATTCTGTTTTATAAAAACAGCTTAAACATCGAGCTACCAGATTACACAGACTACGAAAAAAATTGGCACCTTACAGATGCAAAGAAAGTAATTAGGAGCTACGGCACATTCGGGTTCACAAAAACAAATACCATAAAAACTAACGACATACTACTACTAAACGAGTCAGGATATCCAAAACATTTAGCTGTAGTGTTAGACGAAAGCTACATGTTACATACTATAGAAACTGGAACTATTTGTAGTGAGTATAAGCAAGGGTTTTGGGCAGACAAAATACACAGCTCGTACACAAGAGGTTTAAATTGAGAGTAATTTTCGACCCATATTTTAGGAAATACACATCATTTAAAGACGAAGTAGCTACTAAAGGTGCAACTTTAAATGAGAACCTTCAGTATCTCTTTAACGAGTTTCCACAACTACTGGTTTTTCTAACTGTTAACAACTCAGAAGAATCCGACAAGACTTCGTTTAGATTAAATGATACCTATATATTTGAATCTAAGGACTTGTGGCTTGAAGTAAAAGAGTGTGATGTACTTTATGTTGGAAGAGAAGTACCTGAAGGGGCTGGGGCGGCTGGTAAAATAATAGCTGGGGTTTTGTTAGTATTTGCAGCATTCGCGTTAGGCCCAGCAGGATTGGCACTTATTGGTGCTAAATTGGCTTTTGGAATCGGTATGATGGGAGCCTCGTTAGCTCTGGGAGGTATATCAGAAGCTATAGCTGGGCAACCAAAACTACCTACTTTCGACTCAGGAACCTCTACCTCGTCAACGTATACGTTCTCCGGGATTAAAAATACAACTACCCCAGGAACTCCGGTAAGCGTTATTTACGGAGAGCACCGTGTAGGAGGTCACACCCTTAATGCGTTTGTAGACGTGCTTGGAGCAGATCAGTTCCTTTATGTTCAGTATGGTCTGTCCGAGGGCGAGATAGAAAGCATAGACGGAAACTCTATTTTAGTAAACGATCAACGCATGCTTCATTTTGAGGATATAGCCGCTTTCTGGAGAGCTGGCACTGTTACTAATGAGCCTAGAGGCTATCTATTGGCACCAGAAGAAAGTACTAGTTATTACAATATAAAGGCTTCTCCCATAAGTGTTCCAGCTTCAAGTACTGGCAGTGACGTACTATTACTAAATACTGAGGACATAAACGGAATTTCTATATCCATAGTGTACGACCCTTTTAGAATAGAGGTAGACGGTGAAGCCGATACTACCACGCCGTTAACTAAAGTGGAAGTATATTCAGGAAACACTTTAATAGGAACAAAAGACAATGTTATACCTATTATAAATCAGAGCGGCACATATGTAGATTCAAACACAACAGGAATTTTTGTACATCAAAACAGAACTACATATAACGTATCTTTTGACTTTCCTACTACGATAAATACTGATATTACTCTAAAATTTTATGTTTCAGACACCTTAATAAATAGGTTAGGGTGGAATCAGTTTGACTTACATTATAGTTTAATAGCATACACACTTAAAACCACCACATTAGACGTGTTGGATAGTAGAAATTCTATGTACGGGTTTAACCGTGTACAAAATTCATATACCCACAATACTATAATAACTAAACCTAACGCTCCAAATGAAAATTCGCCTGACATGGGGGCTACTATAACAACATCAGGCGCTGTTGACGCCGTTAAGTTAGTAATTTCTGCCCCAGCTTTATATAGTAAGCCTGGGTGGAACGTAGGAGTTGAGTTTAAAATTTTCTATAAAGCTACGGGCGCGGAAGACTGGGTAGAATATACATCTCCGCAAAACTTTAAAGATTGGAATGCTATAACATCTACGCCAACCAAGTCCGAAGTGTCAGTGGCCAGAGAGCTAAATTTTCCAGCAACTGGTGTTTATGATATTAGTGTGTTGCGAGTTACTGACAATCACGACGCTGATATATCAATAGGTGATACCATATACCTAAAATCAGTTGACGAGATAGTGTTTAGCGAAATAGCGTATGTCAACACTGCACTTTTAGGGTTACGTATAAAAGCCACCGATCAGATTTCCGGCAGTATGCCTAATATAACATCTGTAGTTAAGGGTGTGAAGGTAAAAGTTCCAGCTGGCACAAGCGGAAGTAACTACGACGGAACTAACAGGTACATGCCCGGTGGGTACGCTAACTGGAACGGACAGCTAACATCTACTAAAGTGTGGACTGATAACCCTATTTGGTGTCTATACGATATACTTACGAACGAAAGATACGGGTTAGGTGACTACTTTAAAATTGACCCAACTAAGCATGGGTTGATGCTTGCCAATTTTTACACAATGGCAGAGTACTGTGATGTTAGGATAAAAGATGACGGAACAGTAGTAACTGACCCAGCCTCAGCTGCCTGGGCTACCGCAAGACCAAGATTTAGCCTTAATATTGTAATAGATGAGTCAAAAAGTGCGCCTGAAATACTAACTGCAATTTGTACTGTAATGCGCGCCTCTTGGTATTATTCAGAAGGACTTGTGTGGATTGATATAGATCGTAAAAAGAATATTTCTCAAATATTTAATATGAGTAATATTAAAGAATTTACACAGTCTGGAGCCTCTTATAGAGGTATAAGTAACTCCTACGAGATACAGTACTTAAATAAAGATGACGATTACAAAAGCGATATTCTTATAGTGGAGTCTTCTGAGCTAGCACAAGACTTAACCAGAGAAGAGCGAAAAAAGACTATACAACTACAAGGAGTAACTAACTATAAGCAAGCGCAATCTTTAGGTAAGTATGTACTTGACGCTGGAGAAAATTTACTAACCACAGTAACTTTTAAAACTGGAACTCACGGAATAATGTCTACAGTAGGAGACGTTATCGGGGTACAGCATGACGTTCCACAGTGGGGGTATGGTGGAAAAGTAGAAGCGTATAACGCCGTAACAAGAGCCTTAACGCTCAGCGCAGAAGCAGAATTCATAGAAGGCTCAGTGCTAGCCGTTATGATTACTGATGGGGTAGCTGCCCCAGACACCTATAGCTTAGTGCAAGCATCCCCTGGAAAGTATACTACAATTACACTTTCAGAAGAACCTAGCCCTTTGCCTAAGGTTGGTGATACTTACTACGTTGGTGAATCTACTAATTTAATTAAGCCTTTTAAAATAATTGGGCTTAAAAGAGATACAGATGAAGTTGTAGAAGTAATGTGTGTTGAGTATAACGAGTCTATTTATGATAGTGCTGATGATATTTCAGGACTTAGCTCTGTATACAAGACCAACTTTTCTAGGCTGCCTGACGTTTTAAATGTGTCGTCCGTAACTAATTTTAAAGTTGAAGAAAGAGCATACACAGATTCATCTGGAGCAGTTAAGTTCGGGGTAGATTGCTACTACACAATTCCTACGCAGATTAATTGGAAAGGTGTAATTATATACTACGGAGTGTACGGCACTGGTGTTTATACTGCGCTGCCTATAGACAAAACAGGGCATGTATTTATTCCAGAGGTTTTAACTAGCGGAAGATACCAGTTTGTTGCTTGTGCTGTATACAAAGAAGGGGTGCAGCAGACTTTAAATGATGCTCTTTACGATTTGGTAAATCTACCTTTCACTGACATTACACTAACTGCTTCTCTAGCTAATAGTGTTATGCTGGGGGGTATTTCTGGCCTTCAAATAGATGGGCAAGGTAACAACACTGAATTCCTAGGTAAAGATGTTAAATTCACTTGGCGCAAACCGCAACTACTAGATGCGATGACTGGGCTTTCGGCAGGGTCTGAATCTAACGGAGCTGGGTCTGACTCTTCCGCAGACTGGTTAAAATACTACAAGGTAGAAGTTCTAAACTCTTCTGGGTCTGTAAGAAGAACTGACAAGTCTTTTACAGAAGAGTATACGTACACTTATATTCAAAACCATACTGACGGTATAAGCAGGAATATAAAGTTTAGAGTATGCGCTGTAGATAAACTGGGAAGGGAAGGGGCTTGGTCTACTATAGAGGTAAGTAACCCTTCTCCTGCTGTTGTTTCTGGAGTAACGCTTACAGCTTTTAATGACTCTGTGGCGGTTAATTTTACTCCTTCTAGTGAGATAGATGTTTCTCATTATTTGGTGTACGCCAGCCAGTCTAATGGCTTTAGCCCAGCTGAGAACCTATTGGTTAATAGAGGGCCAGAGACTTCGTTTATACTTCCTGTAACTTTGTTTGGCACCTGGAATTTAATTTTTGCTTGTGTAGATGCTTTTGGTGAGGTAGGATTAAATTATTCTACCCAATATTCAGTTTATGTAGCAGCACCGCAAGTATTGCCTGACGAGCTTTACACAACACTTAGAACCGATTTTTGGGTTAGAGATTCAATATTTAATTTTAGCCCCGCGGGTTCAGCTAGTACAACATTAACATGGACTGTTGGTAGTATTATACGAAACGACACAGTATACACACTAGCCCAAGGAACCCTAGCTAACGCACACAACTCTTATATCATAGCTACTTTATCTGGTACTACTGCCACTATATCTAAGGCCGCTTTTGGCGCTGTGCCTTCTTTAATAGCTAACCAAGTAATAATTGCTGTAACCTCTTCTTTACCTAGTAATGGAACTAACAACTACCTTTGCTATATGCGACAAGCTAATAGTATGGAGATGGATGGGGCTATTATCAGACAAGCTACTATAGGTAGTTTGCAGGTAGCAGATGCATCCATTACTCAAGCTAAAGTTGCCGGGCTTGTTGTCGGTGATGCTGGTATTAGTATGGGAGCTAACGCGACTATATCGTGGGGCAAAGTAGAAAGCAAACCAACCACATTAATTCCTAGAAATAGTTGCGTGGTGGATGGTAACAAGATTTCAAAAGTAAACGGCGCAGCGGCTTGGGATTCTGATTGTTATAGTAAAGAAGGATACACTGGAGGGGCTTATTGTACTTTTACAGCCGATAGGAATGATAGAGATATTCTGGTAGGGCTAACAACAGAGCCTACCTATAATCAATCTTATGAGTCGATCCATTACGCTATAAACCTAGCAGCTAGCGGAAATGTTTACGGTTATAGATTCGGTGTGCAGACACCTGCTTCTGTACTTAGCACATATGTTGCAGGTGATGTATTCTCAGTTGTCTATGACGGTGTGATAGTTAAGCTGCTTAAGAATGGCACACAGATAGGCACCATGACCCCGGCTGCTTCTAATCTCAAGCTGTATTTTGACAGCTCCCTTCATTCATCAAACTGCTCCATTAGCAATGTTCAGTTAGGGCCAATGACCAACAATGATTGGTCAGCGGTAGGGGGTACAGGAAAACCAGCGGATAACGCTACTGTTGGTGCAACTTTAGGCACTAACTTTAAAGCCCCAGACGGGACAGTTTTAACTGGCGGGTACACTACTATAGGCAACAGATTTATCTACACTGACGAGCTTTCAGCAACTCAAGTTAATGCTTCTGGGTTTACGGCGCAATCTGGTAATATAGCAGATCTATCTGTAATAACTGGTAAAATAGCAAACCTGTCAGTTAACACATTAAAGATTGAGGATAATGCTGTAACAGTACCAGTAGTACTTCAGCCGGTACAGTATAATTATACTAATGTTAACTATGTTATTGTGCCTTGCGGTAGTAGATTCGTATTTAGCCGGAAAGCCCCTAATGTTCCTTGTAGAAGGTCTTTGGACTAATAATTCGCTAGTCACTCCAACGTGTGCCTATGTTACTATTCAGATTAATGGGGGGCCGTTGTATGCGGGGTACACTGATTCCTGGCAGAGAGGTAGCGCGTTATACTCTGCTCAATTACGTATGGCATTAAAATCCGAGGGACTACCAGAAGGTACTCATGCTATATCTGTGTTATATCAGTTTTTAAAGAAAAGTGATTTAACTAACCTTACAATTTCAGGAAGCGCGATACCAGAAGTACTGATACTAGGAGTTAAAAAATAATGAATGTGGTGATTTACGATAAAAATAGCGGAAAGATTTTACGTAGATTCATTGGGCCTACAGCACATGTTGCCGCTCAAATAAGTAATGACAATGAAGAGTTCTACCTTAACTGCCCCAACGGCGCAACCGCAATAGTAAATAACATTCCTATAGCAGAGCAGTCAACCGCTCCTACTGCCGACGAACTTATGCGGTTAATTAGACACAATAGAAATAATTTACTCGCAGATTCTGATTGGAGAGTATTACCAGATTCTCCTGCCACGACTCAAAGCAAAGAAGAGTGGATAGTGTACCGGCAATTATTAAGGGATTTCCCCCTTATATGTGACCCTACTAACCCTGAGTGGCCGGTAGCTCCACAATAGTAATTAAACATAGTAACGGAGGTTTTAAGTGGCATACATATCAAATGGAACAATTTCAATCTTTAAAGGCACAGCTCCTACAGGCATTTCAGCAAGCTTAACTACTGGTGGTTCTATACCTGCTGCAACGTACAACTATGTAGTTGCAGCTGTATTTAGTGGGGTAGGAGAGTCGCTACCTTCTGCTGCGGCTAATGCTACAGTGGTTGATACAACTAATGA
>Ga0209318_1002053_pt1 | contig 10711 bp, 22 predicted proteins | sample RifGroE1_FD_183999 | JGI IMG/M metagenome (GOLD analysis project Ga0209318, IMG submission 183999) | Groundwater microbial communities from Rifle, Colorado, USA - Groundwater E1 (SPAdes) (version 2) | ecosystem: Environmental > Aquatic > Deep subsurface > Groundwater | place: Rifle, Colorado...
AGTCAACATTATCCTCCCAACCACTTTCATCTTTCCAACTTACATTAATAGTTAAACAATCTGCGTTTTCTTCTGCTTCAAATATTGTTCCATCAGCATCCTCCATGATTTCCTTATTCAATATAAATTTAAATGGAAACATTCTAATCATCCTTCCTTTTACCATATAAAATTGGTATTTCTTGGTATAGGTATTTATTCTGGATTTCTTGGTATCCCAATCATAGCAGGACTACCTATTGCTATCTTACGAAACGTAGTAATTATAAAACAATAATTATCTGTCCAAATATATAAAGGTTTACCATCTTCATTTAATTTAACTGCAACAAATTTGTCATTAACATATTCTTCAAAATACTCTTGAGTAAATATGGTTTCTTCATCCCATACTAAGTCTAAAATTGTAAAATCAACCCATTTTGTATTCATAGTAATTAACTTATTCTCACCTACCATTTTTGATCTTCCTTTCTTTCTGACAATTTAATAACTATCTCAATTGATTCATTTTCATGCAAAACGTCAATCCCTAAAGATTCTAAATAATTATCTATTCCAGTTAAGAAATCTGCATCAATCATTTTACCATCATTGTCCTCTGCATACCAATTAGCAAACTCATCACATTTTACAATCCCTTTAAAGTCTATTGTTAACATTGTTTAATTCATCCTTCCTTAACCACACGAATTTGGTCTTTAAGTTAAAGTTTAAAAGAATAATGTCCATCTTTCTTTTTCTCGTTCTTCTTGTCTTTTTCTGTCTTCTATTGCTATTTTACTATAAATTTCATAAATCTGATTATATTCAGATTTATATATTTCAGGTATGTTTTCATTATTAATATATTTACTAAATTTTTTAGGTCTAAGTTTACCAGATGGTAAAAACTCAAGCATTTTTTCACTATTTATATCTAACTCATGACAAATTCTATTAATTTGATGAGCTAAAAGATCACGGTCATTTAAATTTTCTCTATAAACTTGTGTATATAGGTACAACAAACACGTTTCCATAGGATTTAAAGTAGAATCATCTTTTATCCATTTACATAAATACTCGTGTTTGAATTTTTCAATATTATCTTTAACATTATTCTTTTTAGCATAGTCCCAATAATCAACATCATACTCATCTGCCCTACATCCACAACTTTTTGCACCACAATAATCGTCTGCTTTTCCCATTTATTTTCTCCTCCTTTTATTTGGCATGAAATCGATATTATGAGGGAAATGGGAGAATAGGTTTTGTCCTATCTCCCTATCATTTTCATAAATTCTGCTTCACTAATTACAGGAATTCCATCTTTTTTGGCTTTATCAACTTTTGAAGAAGATTTTAAAGAACCTTCGATTAAATACGTTAATGATTTTGCATAACCACTTGCAAATTCTGCTCCAAGACCTTCTAATACTGCTTTAATCTCTTCTTTTTTGAAATTCGAAAAACTACCTGTAGCGTAGCACTTAGTTCCTTTAAACGGATTATCACTCACATTCAACACTTCCTTCTTTTCTTCTTTAATAATTTTTAAATAATCCATTAGTTTAATAACTTGTACAGAATTATCATTATTTTCAAAGTATTTAACAACACTCTCTGCTGTGATAGGCCCAAAATCTTCTACTTTTAATAATTCATTTACATCGGCAATCATAATTTCACCAATATCATTATTAAAGTGTTTACATAAATTCTTGCTCCCTCCTAACCCAATTCCATCAATTCCTAGAGCATATATAAACGCTTGTGGGGTTACTTTTTTACAATTTTCAATTGCATCAATGAGATTATTATATTTCTTAATCCCAAACTTAGGCAACTTGATAATTAAATCTTTTTTACTTTCCAAACTAAACAAATCCAAAACATTGTCAATAATTCCATTTTCAACAAAAAGCAATGCGGTCTGTTCGCTGAATCCATTAATATTCATGGCTTGAATGCTTCCAAAATGAGAAATAGATTTTACAATTTGTGCTTTACAATTTAATGAATTTCTACAGAAATAATGAACACCATCTTGTATTAATTCACTTCCACATGATTGACAATGAGTTGGCATTTTAATTTCAGGCATATCGTCTGTAACACTATCCTCAACAACTCCTAATATTTCAGGAATAACGTCATTAGACTTTCGTAAAAACACTGTTGCTCCGATTTTAACTCCTTTTCGCTTAATATCATCCATGCTATTAAGTGTGGCATAACTTACAGTAGACCCCATTAAATCTACAGGTTCTAAAGTCCCTCTAGGAGTAATCTTCCCTGTCCTTCCAGTTCTAAACTCAATATCTAACAACTCAGTAGTTGCTTCTTCTGAAAAATATTTATAAGCAATCGCCCAATTGGGAAACTTTGTAGTAAACCCCATCATTTCTCTTGTTTTAATATCATTAATGCTTACTATCGCTCCATCAATTTCATAATCTAAATTAGGTCTAAGTTCTTCAATTAAAGCAATTTTTTCTTTAACTTCTTCAAGTGTATTGCAAAGATAATAATCTTGATCTACTGGTAATCCCATTTCTTCAATAAACTTCATCATTTCCATGTAAGTATTGAATTTTAATCCTTCGCTATATCCAATATCATAAAAGAAAGCATCTAGGTTTTTATTAGCAGTCTCTTTAGCATTTAAGTTTTTAATTGCTCCTGATGCTCCATTCCTTACATTTTTCAAAGGAGTTTCAGCAGTTTCATTATATTTATTGAAAACACTTTTTCTCATATAAGCTTCGCCATGAACTTCTAACAAAGTATCATTAGGGATTCTTAATGGAATTGTTTTAATTGTTTTTACTTGTGCCGTTACTAATTCGCCCTTGATTCCACCAGTTCCCCTTGTCGCAGAAGATAATAATATTCCTTTGTAAGTATTATTAATGCTTAGTCCATCAAACTTTTTTTCAACAACATATTGAATTTGAGGTAATTTATTTTTCTTAACAAATTGTACATTTTTATTATGGAAAATATCAAGTTCTTCCATATTTTGTGCTTTATCCATTGAATAAAGTCTAGCTTTATGTTCATGTTTTTCAAATTTATCTAATGTAATATCTCCAATTCTCTGTGTCGGACTGTCTGGCAATATGTAATTTAATTTCGCTTCTAAGGCTTCTAAATTTCGATATAAGGCATCGTATTCATCGTTTGATATACTTGATTTGCTTAGAGTGTAGTAGTCGTAAGAATGCTTATTTAGAGTCTTGACTAATTCTTGCATTTGGTTAATTTCATCAATTTCTAATTCCTTCTTTCTAATAAAAATTTAGACCTCATTTGCCTCTATACATATAATACCATACAAACAAGGCCATTGTCAAATAAATTTATTTATTGCTTTTATGATTATAAAATTAATCCTTTACAATCTTCTTACTCAAACATTTCCTACCATACCGATATCCAATCACAAATCCTAATTTCCTTAATCCATACTCATAAACATTTCTACGTCTATTATCTGTCCAATAAATACTAATAAAATCACCATCTTTGCAATATCTACCATTTTCAAACTCAATAATCTGCTTCTTTGCCCACAATAAACCTTCTAATCCACATTTACCAGTTTCATGATCGGTTAATACATCTCTTTCCCCTAATATTAATTGTTTAAGATGTTTTTTCTTATTTGCTATTGCTAATAATATTACATAATCATTAGATTTACTGAATTCATTTTTCCAGAAATATATTCCTATGGTTTGATTATTTTTAAGTTTGTGTGTTTTATAAAGACCATAAATATGTTTATCTCCATCGAATTTTATTCTTTCAAAGTCATCCATATAATCTCCTTTCTTATGGCAATTCCAATTCTACTAAATACCCATCACTATTTTTATACTTACTGTACACTAATTGCAAATCATCGTTGGCGTTCACAATATTATACAATTTCCAACTATCTAATTCTACTTCTAAATTTTCATATTTTACAGTTACATAATAATGAGTAGATTTAGTTCCTGTATTCCACCTGCTGTCTTTGCTTACAACTTGAGTCATTACCATCTTTTGCTCGATTACATCACCTTTATAAGATCCGCATCCAGTCAGTAGAAAAACTGTAATTAATGAAGCACATATTAATTTTTTCAATTATTTTCCCCTTTCATCCTTCGAAATCACAATTTTATCCTATATTTGGCTTTGAAAAACGTAGTATATGGAAGTATACTGGAGCATGAGGTAGGTGTATTTTATGTATTAATTTGCTTCTTGTAATTTTATGTATTCATCGTAATACATCCATTTGAGAGATTCACCTGTTTCTGGATGTTTTCCTGCTGATTTTGCTTTGCCTTTTAAGTTAGCACATATATTTGTAGATGCAACTCCACACCAGTTACTTGCTAAAAATACGCTATTAAAAATTATATTAGTTGTAAGACAAATAATTTTTTTAGAATTTGTAATTTTTATATCTTTTTCAATTTCAAAGTTATTACTCTTATAGTCTTCAAAATACATCCATATCATTGGTTTTTTATTTACAGGATTTTTACCAGCATATTGATTTTTATTTCTACAACATCTTATAATAGATGAAAGATCAATATTATATTTTGTACTTGCTAGTAAAGCATAATCAAAAATTTCACCTGTTGTAAGACAAATTATTTTTCTGCATGCATGATTCTTTAAACCTTTAAATAAATATCCCTTTTTATATATAGGATTATTTTTTCCTAATAAAAGATATCCTTTGCCCCATTTAGGGTTTTTATCTCCATTATGTTTTCCTTTATTAGAATTACTAATTTTTGTCTTAATTTTAATCATTTCTTCCTTTGTTTTTCCAGCAAAGTTATTGCCACTGTCACCTCCTGAAGCAATATTATAGTATTCTTCATTTTCTACAGCAATATTGTTTTTAATAAATTTAACTTCAAGTTTATTTAATTCTTCTTCGTCAAAAGCCATTGCAATAATTTCTCTTTTGAAATTTTCTCTGCCATATTTTTTAATTGCTCTTTTAAATAAAGTTCCACTCCCTAAATAGTATTTCCAATCTTTGCGAAACATTTTTTGACCGATATATTTTTTACCATTAATTAAACAAATTGTGATATACACAAACCCATAAGCTAATTTATCTAAACCATTCTCTAATATATATTCAACACTAAAAACATTCTCTTTCATTAACTATTCTCCCTCTTGATCAGAGAGGTAGCTACCTTTTTATACTTGCAAGTTCTCCAACTATTATTTATCAATCACACATTCCGATAAAACTTCTCTTTGAAATGAACTCAATATTTCTCGCATTCCATATCTTCATCAGAAATACATTTCACTTCAACTTCATAACCCAATATTTCTAACAACTTAATCCATGCCCCATTAGGAATTGAATGCCCTTCATGTTTAAAATCTTCTCCTAAATTCATTCTCAATACTTCCCAATCTCCAGATTCGGGGAATATTAATTCAATTAGTGGTTTGCTCATTCTTTAACTTCCTTTCAAATTCTGATTTGCTAGGATACCTTAACATCCTCTACTATTATTATATTCCATCCAACATTCTGACCAGTATTCTTCTATTTGGTCAAAACAACTTTCACAACAAGTACAATAATTAGATTCTTCATTTTCATACATTGTATTCATATGTCTTCTTTGTGGATAAAGAAAATACCTTTTACAATAATCACAATATCCAAATATTTTTCTAAATGGTCTTCGAATATCTAAGTATATTAAATATATCACACTACCTATATAATCTCTTTTTCTCATTCGCATATTGATTTAATTCCTTTAAATTAATTTTTCATTTCGGTTATTTACTAATCCTTAAATTGTACATAATATCAATGCTATTTTTAATTGTTATACCATATTTTTCTGCGTATTGTTTAATCTTATCTTCATTCTTTTCCATAAACTCAAAAACTTCAGGTTCATCCTCAAACCAATATAAATTATCGTACCAATCGTTAGGATCTAATTCGATTCCTCTTTTACCTGCTCTCATTTATTTTACTCCTTCTTTATTCTTAGCATGAAAAACAATTACTTTATCCATAATGCAATTATATTCTCTCAATTTACTCTCTAATTCTAAAATCTTATTAGGCAAAGGACATTCTGGATTTTCTCCAAAGATAAATGTTTCAAGTTCATGACAAAATCCAGTATTTCCTGACATATATGGCATTCTACAATTTTCTCTAATGCGTTTCATTATTTGTTTCACTCCTTTATGTATAATTATTGATTGTTTGGATATACTACTATTTAACCAAATTTCATTACTTCGTCTTACGCACTTACCTCACTTGCTCTCCCTTGTGAGGTCTTTTTTGTTAACTTTCTGCACTAATTCTTCATCACACCATTTACAATAAAAGGTATTGTATTTGCCATTCATTTGTAATAATTTAAAATTATGAATATTAAAGTAACATAATAATCTTAATGGATTAAACATAAAATTTCTCCTTTTTAAACAATTTAAATTAATTTAAACAACAATACAATTGGTATTGCAAATAATGCTAATATCCCTCCTAAAATTATCGTATATATCAATCCAACTATAACCCATCCAAATAGTTTAATAAGTATTGATAATGCTTTAAACAACTTACTTTGTATGCTTAGTTTAAATAATTCCCATCTAATTTTCATATTTTATTCTCCTGCCAATTTAAGTATATTTTCAATTGCTTTCTTGGTTGCAATCAATTTACCCTTATGATTGTCTAATATTTTATTTACTTCATTAGGAGTTTCAATTGAAAATGCACCATTGGAATTAAACCAAAATGCGTATCCACTTTCTAATAATATTAATGTCTTTTTATCATGTTGTAAAATTCCTTTAATGGTTTCATCTTTTAAATATTCTAATTCCTCTATTTTATTAGAACAATAACTTGTTTTATCTTTTAACATTTTAATCTTCCTTTCTTTTATATTGTTCGCATTCTAAAGTAGGATTACATTCGTCTGCATGTCTGCCATATCCATTACCATTTTTACGACAACAATCAAATTTAGTTGTTTCATCCCATGCTGTGCTATGATATTGACAATTTATCATAATGTTTTTTATCTTAAAGAACATATCAGTTTCAAATTGAGTTTTACTTTTACAAGAATTAAACATGTTATCTTCAATTCTTTTACATATTTGGCATAATATTTGTTTCTCGTTACATCTTCCATAGCAATCCATATGAATCATTTTATACACATCTCCCTCTTCTTTTATTACCCGTACACCCATTTGGATTATTTTTAATCCAGCAATACGCAATAAATACATTTACAGATATAATAATTAATATAGCAAACATAATTTTCACCCTCCTTTAAATAATCTCAAACACCACTTGCCTATACCCAAGATTTTTAATTAATCCATCAATATTTTCTTGCAAATCAACCATAGCATCATCAAACAATTTATCATCTTTCCCGATTGCATTAACAACATTTTGCTGTGCTTGTGCTGATAATATCTGAGTGTCAGAAGGACTAAATTGATCGAATAGAAACATATTATCTTCATTTATAATTTTTGAGTTTTGAGTATTTTGTTCAATGTATAATAATTGGATTCTGTTCTTTGGGATTGATATGTATGCGACACCATTTTCAATTTTTAATACTTTTATGTATTCAAGACTATTAATTCCAATTCCATAGTTGTATTCGAAGTCTAAGGTTATTTCTCTCAATGTGAATTTGTCAAATATCTTATCTTTATTTGTTATTTTGGATAAATATTTATATTTACCTTCGAGAGAAACGATTTCACCTACTTTCCTTATTTCGTTTTGGATTAGAGTTGTGTCTTCTTGCATTTTCTTTAATTCTGCTGTTCTTTCAATGTCTTTTTGATAATCTCTTAGTTGCGATTGTTCAACTGGTATGGGTTTTGGTATAGATAGATTATGATATTTTAGATAAATATTTGTGGCAAATAAAGCCCCTAATATTGTTAAAGCAATAATTGGTTTTTTCATTCAACTCACTTCCTAAATTTTATTTTATAATTTAATTAATCATTGTTAGGCATAGGCCCACGATGTAATTTAACCCAATATGGTTTATATCTCTCTAATAACTTAAACATATTATCTCTTCCAACACCATTTGCTGTATGAAGAAATATTTGTTTAGGATAAATATTTTGATTATATTGCCCTGCTTCAATAAGCCATTTACATAAGTCATAACCTGTCTCAGTTTCATTTAAGTCATGGTCAAGTGATAGAATATTGATATCATTTGCTAACAGCAATAAGCGACATTCTAGAGCATTCTTTGCTAGAGTAAATCGTTCAGGGCATGGTCTGATATCATCCATGAAAATATTAATCATCTATTATTCTCCTTTCTATAATTTCCAATCAGAAATCTTATTCTTTACCATGTCTCTTAATTTTTCATAAACTATATAATTAACTGCCTCATCATCTAAAAGTTGATATCTAACACTTTCTGCAATTGCTTCTGGTAATAATTTTTCAATTTCCATCTCAATTATTTTCTGAATATTCTCATTTGACATTTTACTGCGAACAATATCTTTAATAATTTGAGTTAGTCCTTTTTCTTGAATTATAGTTTCAATTTCATCTTTAATAATTTCTTCTAACATTTATTTTCCTTCTTTCTAATTTTCTTTCTTATTTGTATTTTTCTAAACAATACTCAAATATTCATTAAACAATTTAAACAATTCTTCTTCACATTGTTTTTCAGAAAAATCTCTAAAATATTCATCAAATGATTCAAGTTTGTCTCCCATCATTGTTTCTAATTTTTTTTGGATTGTATTCAAATGCATCAACCAATGTTGCCATAACTGCACTTAAAATTAATTTATCTTTATCCATTATCTTACCAACTCCTTCTTTACAATTTCACTAGCAATTTTCCCATCATACATACCCCATAAGAATTTTTCAGTACAGACATAACTTTGCCAATTTGAACTTCTGAATTAATATCTTTTAATGCTTCAATGATATCTCTAACAACATTTTCTAACTCCTCTCTGTTCATTTTCTGAGGCAAGTAATTACTTAGAGTTTTAATTTCATTCTCAATATGACTAACATCTTTATTATTTTTCAAAAGAATTGTTTGAATCTCATTTGCGTTCTTAACAAATTTCTCAATGACTTGCAATACTTCTTGATCTGTTGATTCACGATTTCCAAGATTCTTTCCGACCATAGATGCTTCAGATTGAACTTCACACAAATAAAATTTGCATAATTCCTAATTCATTGACCAGACTAACGCCCAATCTCCAAAGACTATCCCTGTAGTTCCTACAGTTCTAAACATTTTTAACCTATTAATCTCATTCCTTCATTCCTAATATTAATTGCAGCATTTATATCTCTGTTATGATGACTACCGCACTCTGGGCAAATCCATTCTCTAATAGATAAATCTTTTACCTCAACATTTTTATATCCACAAATATTACACAATTGAGAAGAAGGGAAGTATCTATCTATTACTGAAATTTCTCTACCGTACCAAATTGCTTTGTAATTTAACATAGAAGTAAAATTATACCACGAAGCATCTGATATACTTTTTGCTAATTTATAATCCTTCTTCATTTCTTCAATATCTAAACTTTCTAGACAAATAATTTGGTTTTCATTAATAAGTCTAGTTGATAGTTTTTGAAGAAAATCTATTCTGGTATTAGTAATTTTCTCATAAAGCCTAACTACTTTAATTCTTGCTTTATTTCTATTTTTACTACCTTTTTGCTTTTTAGAATGTTTTCTATGTAATTTAGTTAATTTATTTTCATATTTTTGATAATATTTAGGATTATCTATAATCTCTGCTTCGGATGTAATAGCAAAATCTTTAATCCCTAAATCTATTCCAATATTAATTTTTGATATAGGTAGTTTAATAGGTTCTGGAAATTCACAAAGTATAGATATAAAATACTTACCACTAGGGACTTGAGATACTGTTACATTTTTGATTACTCCAATTACTTCTCTTGATTTAGCAAATTTAATTAGACCAAGTTTAGGAAGTTTAATTTTATTGCCATCAATTCTAATATTATTATTCGATACATTGGTTCTATAAGATTTGCGGTTATCTTTTTTAGATTTAAACTTAGGAAAACCTTGTTTTTTATTCCCTTTCTTTATTTCTCTAAAGAAATTTTGATAAGCTCTATCTAAATTTCTGAGAGTTTGTTGAAGAGAAACACTATCAATTTCTTTTAGCCATTCAAATTGCTTTTTAAGTTGAGGAAGATTGCTTGAGCATTGATTGTATGTTAATGACTTTTTATCATTTACATACATTTCAATTCGTTTATTAAGATAATAATTATATATGAACCTATTTGATCCTAAAGTTTTATTAATTAATATTTCTTGTTCTTTATTGGGATATAATCTAAACTTAAATGCTTTAAACATGAATTAATTCCCTATAAAAATCAGATTTAATTTGATTGATTAACATTTTTATACCTTCTTTCTAACAATGTTTTTTAATATATTGTTCTATTTTACATTCTTTTATAAATTCTATAATATTTTCATCGTCACCTTCCATGCTTTCTAATAGACTTATTACACAGCATCTCCATGTTTCTGAATCTATTTCATATTCACTAAGAATTTCTACATCAAAGACTTCACGCCCATCACCATTATTATTTCTAATTAAAT
>Ga0209318_1002054_pt1 | contig 10708 bp, 16 predicted proteins | sample RifGroE1_FD_183999 | JGI IMG/M metagenome (GOLD analysis project Ga0209318, IMG submission 183999) | Groundwater microbial communities from Rifle, Colorado, USA - Groundwater E1 (SPAdes) (version 2) | ecosystem: Environmental > Aquatic > Deep subsurface > Groundwater | place: Rifle, Colorado...
GGGCTCTCTCGAGATCATTTTCTGCAGGCCTGTAGGAATTTTTGTACTCCTCGCGGCTGTAGGGCGTGAGTTGGATCGCCCTTATCAGTTCCTCCGGACGTTCCCGGAGCACCCGGAAGAAATTGACGACCTCGCCGTCCAGGTCGTTGTAGACCTCGATCTTACTGGGCTCCTTCGAGAGGAGGACGCTTGCCCCGCCGCCGAAAGGCTCGACGTAGCAGGTATGCGCGGGGAAGTTTGAAATAATCCATTCGGCGATCCGCCACTTTCCCCCGTAGTAGCGAAGTGCCGGCCGTTTGGGTTTCGTTGCTTTCACTTCTTCCCTCCCTTCTCTCGGGCCTTGATGACCCGCTGCATTTCCCCGCGGGGGTTATCCGTCACCCCCTTGAGCACTTCGAACTGCGCCGGCGTGAGAGGTCCCACGTCTAGCCAGTTGATCGGGTCCCTGGCCAGGAATTCCCCGATCTTCGCCAGTACGAAGGCATCGCACTGGTTGTCGTCCTTGAACGAAAGCCCCCAGCGTTCGAGCACGGCGGCCTTGATGATCTTCTTGTCTCCGCTCCCCTTGTCCCGAGCGAATTTCTTGAGACTGGTGGGTGGTACCACTCGGTACCGGTCGACGTAGCCCAGGCGGAAGAAGATGAGACGGAGGAGACCACCGACCTCCCCCATCATTTCCCGGTAGTTCTCTGCCTGGTAGTTGTAGCCCTCGATGATGATGAGGGCCGGTTTCTCGGCCTCGATGATGGCGCGCAACCGACGCTCGATGACGTCGAGCCTGGGACCATCGGTGAGGCCTGGGGCCCGGATAGTCTCCCCGCGTCCGGTGAAGGTGGAGAAGATGCCACTTCCGGAAGGGGATGGGTCGATGCCGAGGATCCTCATCCCGGCACCTCCCGGAGGTATCCCTTCGCGCGGAGCTTGTCGATGTGCTCCTCGAGGACCTGGCTGATGTCGATCTGGTATTTCTCCTCGAGGACGAACATCATCGTCACCGCAGTCTGGGCGACGTCGAGGAGCTCGCGCGCGATCGCGGGGTAGGGGTTCGGTTCGGTCATCACGAAGCTGTATCCGCTCTCTCCACTCATCCCCCGATGCTTACCGATGGCCTGGGCCAGTTCTCCGGTCTCTTCCATCAGCTTGAGGGCAGTGGATTCGAGGGTGGGTGTGAGGCCGTTAAGACGCGGCAGGTTGATTTGCATCGTCAGCCTCCTTCGCCTTGTAAATTCCCCTCAGGTGATCAAGGCAAGATCCGATTTCTACGGCCTCCGCCAAAGCGTCAACCAAGGACGGCACCTCCCAGTCCGCGCCGATCACCTCAGCCTCCAGTCGTACCAGGGATGAAAGGATGGCTTTTTGGGCTCTCATTGCGTTCTTCAACCAAGGAAGCGGGGATGGTGCAGGGATGGGGTAGTTCAGCGGGTTATTTTTCGCCCGTCGTTCCTTGCGGCCGGGGACGCCATCTCCTCCAATCCAACTCATTCCGCATCCCCTTTCATCCTGATGTTTCCGCAGGCTCCGCTGCTCGGGATCACCTGGGCGTCGAAGTGGCGGCACTTGATCCGCTTGTCGTGATGGTCGCAGTCGCGGCACTTGGGATTCTGCAGTTCCCCGAGGCGGCACTGGGCCGCATCGAGGGAGAGATTGCAGTCGATCAGGAGCAGGCCATTGTCGACCTTGCGCCAGATCGAGGCGCGTTCGCCTTCGGTTTTGACGACGAATTCACGCATCGGTGGCCTCCTTGCGTTTCTCCCTCTCCCGTTGGAGGCAATCCTCGAACGACTCTTTCGCTCGCTGGACGTCCGCCGTGATCTCCTCCAGGGTGCGCGGAGCCCTGGGGGTCATCCAGAGATCGAGATCCTCGAGCAGCGGCTGGGTGTCCTCCTCGAAGTCCCATCCCCGATCACCAAGCTCCGCGGTGAGAAAGAGCTTCACCTCGGCGATCAGCTCAGGCAGGCAGGCCGGAGGGATGTGCGCGAAAGATGGCTTGAGGAAGGGCTCCGGGCGGGGTTCGTAGGATCCGCAGATCGCCATCCAGTCACAGGCCGGGGTGTTGTGCTTCGAGCATTTCCGATGGTCGACGATGTGGGTGCAGCTATTGCACGGCATCTGGGGCCTCCTTTGCTGTGTCCAACTCCGGGAAAATTGCGATCAATCCGGCTCGCTCGGCTTCGGTGGCAAACCTGCGCCCGAATTCCAACTGGCAGTATTCGACACAGTTGATTCCGATAGCCTTGCAGATCTCGTGCATGATGATGTTGCGGGCCAACTTGGCCTTCCTGAGACGCAAACCGAAAGCAACGGCCTCCGGATTCCTGGCTGCATCCCTAGTCTTTCTTTCCTCGTAGCGCTTTATTACAGACTCCGTCGAAGGCGGTCCGTTTCCGTATCCGTCGAGGAAAAGCACATTTCCGTCAGGCATGACGTATTGGGATCCCCATGGCTTTTCAAGTCTCATCTCACCCCTCCTTCCCGTCGAGGGCAGCGATTCGCTCGAGCAATCTCTCCTGTTTTTCGAGTTCATTTTCAGCCCGTCGCTTTTTCTTCTCAGCCTTGGAGATCCGCTTGTTCTGTTTTTTCAACGCATTCCGCTTTTTCTTCTCGGAAAGTTTGATTTCCCACTCTTTTTGCAGGAGTAGATGGTCCTCATCGAGATCCCAATAGGGGTAGGTTTTCTTCCCGGCTGATAAGCAGCACGCGGCGCAGTGCGTTTTTGTCATGTGGATGACGAGCTTGTAAGGCAGGACGTAAAGCCAAAATTTCCTGAGCATCTATCCCTCCTTCCCGTCGAGTGCGGAGAGGGCTTTAAGCGCGCAATCCACGACACTTCCAGAGACATAATCCGTCCGGTTGAACCAGTTTCCTGACTTGAGATAATCGCGCAGTATCCTCGCGCAGGCATCCAGTTTCCCCACCCTCTCCAGCATCGCTTTCCCGGCGTCTCCGTTTAGATCTTTGCGAATTGGACATGTCGTTTCCTTCCCTCGGCACTCCATTTCCTCGTCCTCCAGCGGTCCACCGCAATCAATGCAAAATTCCTTGAGCCCCTTCTTCATCGCAGCCGCTTCGGCCTGGAGGCGGACGAATGCATCTACTTCGTTTGACAGGGCGTAATTTAGTTGGGCAACATCGGAGCGGAGGCGGGTGATCTCGGAATCCTTTGCTTTAACTTCCTCGTTAAGACGGATCGTGCAAAGTTTCCATTCGTGCCGGTCTTCGACGAGTTCTTCCAGCGTGTCGAATCCCGAAAAGGAAACCATTTCCAGGAGTGCCACAAGCGCGGCCTCAGCCTTCTCGGCTTCGGCCTGGAGGCGCTTGTTTTCCTGCTCAGCCCTGAGGTGACACACGGCCACCATTCCAACATCGTCATTTAGTCGCTCGATCTCAGCATCCTTCTCGGCAAGCGCGGCCCTCATGTCCCTCACCCATTTATCAGTCGTAGCTAAAATTCGCTCGCTCTCAGCGTTCAGGGCCTTTATCTCGGCATCCTTCTCGACTACTGTCCCCCATGCTTTCTGTGCGTCCTTGAATTTGCGATCAAGTTGCTCATGCAGATCGCCAAGCGCGGCTTCGGCCCTCTCGGCCCTTTCCTCCGCCGTCTGCCGCAACGCCCGCTCATCGTCAACCAGGAGGTTGAGCACGTTGCAATCGTGGGTTCTCAGGTCACTCAGCCACTCCACCTCGGCGATCAGGCGAAGGATGATGTTACAGGCGAGATTGTAATCGCAGTTTCCGACCACTGCCCGGATATTCTCCAGGTCCTCCGCAGAAAGAGGAGCCCTTTCGGGCCCCTCCTCGTGTTGCTCCTGGTTGTCTTGCTCGCTCATATGCCGAACCCCTCTCCACCACCGGTTTGGTGGGCGATTGCATCGAAGGTCATCATCACAAAGTTCGCGACGTGAGCGGCCCGCTTCAGGGCATCTCCGGGACCAACATGCCGCCAGGTCGCGATGGTCTCCAGTTTCGCCATCTGCTCCTTGGCGAGGGCGATCAGAAAGTCAGGATTTGCGCCCGTCCATCCACCGTGAGGTCCGCGCCCCTCTGCGTGTGCGTCGAGTTCCTCCTGCATCGCCTCGGCGAACCGCTGGATCTCTGGGCAAAGCTTCTTCTCGCTCATGCGGCCTCCTGCAGGTTCTCGGTCTCTTCGTCCGATCCTTCTTCTCCGGACTCGTCACCCATCTCGGAGGTGGTGTCGGTTTCGTCGCCGTCGCCGTCTCCGAGGTCCTCTTCCTCCTGCTCGTCACCCTGCTCGATCCCCTCGATGGTGATGCTCTGCTGGGCGATCGTCTGCTGGAAGGCGATGTCATCGGCCATCGGATCCTTCCACCCGGGCTCGCGGACCTGCTTCTCGGCGACGAGTTGCTCGTACTCTTCGAACTCCTCGGCGGTCATCACGGCAGGCGGCATGGGGGCGTTGGCGATCTTCGAGTTCAGGTAATCATCGGTCAGGTGCTTGTGCGGCCGGGTGGGGTCGTCTTCCTCGGTCTCCTCCTTGGGCCACTCGACCAGCTCGACGCCGGCACCCAGGGCGTTGAGCCCAATCTTGATTTCCTGGGCATCGATGGCGTTGACCTTGTCGGCGATCGTCCAGGGGAGGCACTGCAGATTATCGCGGACTTCGGCCACCTTCATCGCCATCAGCTTTTTCAGGAATCCCTCGGCGTGCTTGACGTTATTGGGATCCAGCGGCATCGAGAGGAGGCTAACCGAGTAAATCGGCGGGGCGCCGGCGGGGGTGATGTCCTCGGTGCTCATCTGCCCGGGGAGCTCGGTGCTGGCGCCGGAATTGATCTCTCCGTAAGGCAGTTGGTTTTCTTTGTTCTCCAGGGAGAGGCGGACTCCCTTGCCTCTCCGAATCAGGGCGAGCGATCCCAAGTCGACCTGGTCCAGGTTGGCGAGGATCACGATCTCGACCTTGTCCTCCGCCAGGTCACCACTCCCGACGGTCTTGACGCCGAAGCGCTTGATATCGATGGGGAGGTCGAAGATGGAATTTGATGCAGACATGGGGTCTCCTTTCAACGTTGGCGGCTATTTGCCGCATCTCTATTACGTGGGTTCGTGTTGTTGTGCTGGTTTAGGGCTTGCCAGGCCCCCTAGTTCTCCGTCTGATGCTGGCGGACTGAGCAATCTCTCCAAAATCTCCAGATCCCTCTGAAGCGCCCCAGTCCTTGCTCTTGCCCCCTGTGGCCCTCGGGCGATGTCAGCCAGGATTGCTGCCCAGAACCCAGCGGGACCGGTGACCATGCGCCCCTGATCGAGCTGGAAAGGCAGGGTTGGCGGGATGGCTTGCTCGATAAATTCGATCCGGCGGGCAGTTTCCAGATCCCAGGTCACAGCCGGGGCCTCTCCTTGGGCCAGAACCCGAAGATCTCCTGGTAGGTCGGAACGGTCCGATATCGCTCTGGCTCCCCGTTCTCCTTACGTCCGATCGGCACCGAGGCCCATCGATCGCCGGCAGTACAGAAACATCGGGCGTTGGTGCGATACTCGGTAAAGCCCTCCCCGAAGGGCCGCTCCTCGGTAAACGGTATGAGCCCGTAATCCTCGCATACCTTGCATTTGAAGCTTCTAAGGCGCGGCTCATGCGCCTCTTGCTCAACTTCATTGCGCCTGTAAATCACTCGGTTATTTTTTGGGTCTGCGAAGGCCTCGCCGGTTGCGTTCGAGACTCTCCGCAATGCAGCCGGGATGATTTCTGACATGGGAAACATCTGCTCCATCAGCTCGCCTCCCTTCTTTCTGGGTCGAGCCCGTGTTTCTCTTGGAGTTCGTGGCCGTTCTCGTAGGCATCCGGATCCCAGCACCCGGTTTCGACCTGGGCCCAGTAGCGGTCGAGGTCGTCGAGTCTGGTTTTTTTCTTGGCGGTGGGGACCTGGGCCAGCGGATGGGCTTCGATTGGTGCTGTGATCAAGTTTCTGCGTTGTGCTTCTTCGGTTATCTGGTCCTTGAAATACCCGAAATTACCGATGTTTCGCCCCTTGCTTCTGAGATAAACGACTTTCTTCTCGACCAGGGAGCGGATATCAGCGGCAGGAAGTCCGGTCGAGAGGGATTGTCGTATGGCGTCTATTTCTACGGGGCTGAGAGGTGGGGTTCTCCCCTTCAGGGCTGCCCACCATTCCTCCATCTCCTCGAGGAGGCTTTTCGCTCTCGAGAGGTGCGAGGTTTTTTCGGGTGGGGGTGGTTGGTCGGGATCTGGAATTTCGGAAGAAGAAGGAGCAGCAGGAGAAAGCGGACCGTCCGCGGACGCATGATCTACTCCTTCTACTCCTTCTATCTGTCTATCTATCTGTCTATCTTTATGCGCGGACATCCGTTGGACGTCCGATGGACATCCGGTGGATATTTTCTTTTTTCCTCTGTCATCTCGCTTTCTTTCGGCGTCCTTTTCTAGCTTCTCTACTATCTTTCCGCCGTATTCGTCCCAGTCGTTCAACCAAGGCTTTCCATTTTTGATCGTGACCCATCCGATCTCCGGATCGATCAAAGCTTGGTAGAATTTCTCCGGATCTTTCTCCCAAAGTGCGGCTTCGGCGAGTTCCCACGGGTTAAATTTGTGTAAATACCCATCTTTCGCGTAGTCGATCGCCCACAACCAGAGGCATGAAAGTAGCCCGATCGACTCGGCGATCCGGATATTTAACCTTTTGGCGAGCCGTTTTGTCTTAGGGTTTCGCACGATCGATTGGTGCAAATAAATCCATGCCATGGTGTTTACCCCGCTAAAAATCCGAGTTGTGCTGGCCAGAAAATAACGATTGCCGATCCGAAAGCCGGCCCGGCATTCGAGCAGCCGACGAATTTGACTCGTCCCTGAAGGAATTTCACGTCGCCCTTGATGGCCCACTCCCACCACCACCGGGTGTCAGTGCTGGCGGGAACCAGACAAACCACGAGAGCCCCCTCGAGGGATGCCTCGTAGGCCTTCTTCATCCAGTCCTTGATACCCGGAATGTAGTGGTCGATGTGGCCGCGATCCTTGCACTTTTTCTTCGTGCAGTTCGATTTGCATGGCTGTTCTCCATCGCCGTAAGGGGGGTTGAGCCACACCCGGTTTACTCCCCAGTCCTGCGCCAAGCCATCGGTTTCCTGGGTGAAGAACCGCCGGCACTTGGCATTCTCGGGGGTGGCCGCGGCGTCGAGGGTGAAGTGGAAGACGTAGTCGTAGGCGTCGAAGAGGGGTTGGGGAGTCGCCCATTCGATGCTCCCGGTTGTCGATGCGACTGCGCCGTTCATCTCGGCCCCCCCGCCGGCTCGATCACCTTGAACTCGACCACCCAGACCCAAGGATTGGACTCCCAGGGGTGGCCGCGCTTGACGTTGATGGAGTCCCAGAGAGTTCGGAAAGAATCTTTCGCGGTCAGTTCGCAATGGCTTTTGCTTTTATTTCCAGGACCGAAGTTGTAGGAATGAAAGAATCGCGGCGCATCCGGTAGACGTTCGACGCCTTCGTTGATGGCATCCCCATCGCTGATTTCCTGCAACCGCTCCACCCGGACGGAGACGACTTCCAGGAGGATGCGCGAGGCCCATCGGGGCATGTGGATCGAGGGGCGCTTTGCCATCCAGGGGCTGCTTACGCGATCAGGTCGAAGGAATCTTGGGATTGCGCCATCGGCAGCATATTCGACCTTTTCACGATCAAAATAGCTTTCGTATTCACCGGTAATATCCTGATACGAGCACATGCTTTGAAGAAAGGTTTCCCGCACCCAGAGACGATCGCCTGGCTGGCCGTAAGTGCATTCCATCGGAAGGTCTTTGATTCTAGGAAGGCAAAGACCTCCGAACGCTTTCTTGAACCACTCATCATCATCGAGGAAATCCTCGGCCGTCTTCCCCTTCGGCTGCGGCTTCACCGCCCGCCTGGTCATCGTCTTATTGCCAGCGAGGATCGCGCGGATCATCTCGCCGGTGAAGAGGATTGGGTACTCTTTGATCGCTGCAGAGGTAGCCATCAGGCCACCTCTGCTTTCCCATCCCGGACGAAGATCCGAGCGTCGGCCGCTTCCCAGAGCTCCTGCTGATGAGCTATGAAAATCAGCTGGTGGAATCCTCCCAGCTCGAGCGCGCGCCGGAGCATCCGGAGGTATCGATCGGCGTTCTGGGGGTCGAGGGCGCCAGCGGTCTCGTCCCTGAACAAGGTCTCCCAGCGCTTGCCTGATTTGTGGGTGTTGTAGATGGCGAGGGCCAGGCTGATCGCCTCGTTCAGGATGACTTTCTCCCCTCCGCTGAGGGATTCGAGTTTCCCTTCCCGGCCGCGCTCGTTATCGAGGATCCGGATGTCGAAGACTTCCTTCTCCCCTTTGCCGTCCTTCTTGGCCTGGGTTGTTTCGAAGGAGAGGGTGAACCGGGTACCGAAGCAGGAGCAGAGCAGTTCGTTGATGAGGGAGGAAACCTCGGGCCCGGCGGAATCGATCTCGAGCGCCTGAATTCCATCGCGGCCGTAGGCCTTTTGTAGGTGGCGCCAGTGACTTAGGTGTCGGAGCTGTCCATCGATGAGGGCCTGTTGCTCGTCCTTCTGGGGAACGAGTTTCTGTAGGTCCTCCAGTCGGGCCCGGGTGGCGGCCGTCTTGCTTTGGATGTCCAGGATGGCGCTCTCTGCATGTTTGACTACCCACCATGCGTCATCCCGGGTTTTCTCCACCTTCGCCAGGATGAGATCGTTCGGTAGGTTGGCCAGGTCTTGCTGGAGGAGGTCGATCTTGCCGATCTTCTCGCCGCGCTCGGCGAGGTTGCGCTCGACCTCTGCCTCCAGTTCGGCGATCCGTTTCTCGGCCGCCTCGAGTTTCGGGAGGAAGTCGGCCAGCTTGCGAGTCGTCTCGATGGCTGCCTTATGTTCTTCGATGGTCGCCCTGGCCAAGGTGATGGCCCCGCGGTTTGTGGCCTCCTCCTCAGGGGTCGGGGTGTGCTCGGAAGCATCCTTGCGGTATTGCTCGGCCTTGGTGCGGACCCTGATCTCATCCGCGGTCTCATCGATGGAGGTGGAGACGATCGCCTCTCGCTCCTCCTGCAGGGTAGTCAGTCTTCCCTGGTCTTTGAGCAAAGTCGACCTGGCCAGTTCAATGCTTTCCGCCCACTCCCCGAGCTGCTTCTCCTTGTCCGCAATCGTGTCACGGGCGGTTATTGCGCTGGCGATGAGTGTGCAGGATGGAAAACTGTCCCCGCATGGAATGTCGCCCAGGATTCGCGACTGCTCCTGCATCCGCTTGATTTCGGATTTGACTCCAGCGAGCTTCGCTTCTTCGGTCGAGATGGTTTGCCTGCAGGCGCTCACGTCTCGCTCGGCCTCCCGGGCCTCGGCATCCTTGTTCGCCAGTTCTTTCGAGCGTCCCGCCTGAGCCTCGAGCTTTAACTCTGCCAGCTTCCGATCGCAGGTTGCAGCCCCGTCGAGGAGTGCGCGGGCTTCATCCTTTCGAGTGGCCAGGGCTTCCCGGATGGTCTCGGCCTTCCGAAGTTTCCCCTCCGCTTCGACGAGTCGCTCTTTCAGGCTCTCGAGGATCTCGGCCGCTCCCCTGATTTGTTCAGACTGGTCGAGGATCTTCCGGTTGTTGGCGAGCCGTTCTTCGATGTCCTTGTCCTGGGCTTTGATCTTGGCGATCTCCCCCTGCAGGTCGGCGATCTGCTTGGAGATTCCGGAGGCCGTTTCCATCTTGGCCTTGACTGTGGCCTCCTCCTGGATGAGCTTCTGCAGCTCCGTACGGAGGCTTTCGAGTTGCCCTGTCTTCTTGGACAAGTCCTCCCGATTGATGGCCAGGTCCGTCTCCAGGGCGGGGGCTCCCGCGAGTTTCGCCTCGAGGTCAGAAATCTTCGCTCGGAGGATGGCCATCTCCTGGTCGAGGACCTTCGCGCGCTCGCCGGCGGCGTCGGAAATCTTCTGCAGCTTCTCGAGGCCGAGCATTCGGATCATCAGGTCCTTCCGGTCGGACTTGGAAAGCTCGAGGAAGTTGCCCTTGCGGTTCTGGCTGGCGAAGACGCTGGCCAGGAAGATGCTCTGGGCGGTGATGCGCTCGGCGATCATCGCGTCGTATTCCTTGACCTTGCCGCTCACCAAGGCCGTGTTGCCATCGCCGTTGAAGAGGTGAGCCTCCTGGGTACCGGCCTGGGCATCGACTTTGACGAGGGATCGGTAGGAGGAGCCCCCGAAATTGAAGGCGAGTTCCACGAAAGCGTCCCGCCCCTGGCAGTGATTCGGCAAAGCTCCCTCCCGCGAGGGGAGGGAACGGAAGAGGGCCGCAGGAATGGCTTCCATAATGGTCGTCTTGCCTTCCCCGTTCGCTCCCTGAATTGCCACCAGGCCGGCGGGGATATCAGAGAAGGGAATCTCGACGGTATCGGTGAACCGCGTCAATCCGCGGAGCGTGAGTTTGTTCAGGCGCATTTCTTCGCCCCCTTTCTGGCAGGCTTCTTGACGGGCACTGGATAGTCCGGAGGGGTTCCGAACCAGGTGATACCGATCTGATCGGGCACCTCGGAGGTGATGGCCCAACCGGACTCGGCGCGAATCCAGGTGGCGACGCTGGGATCCACGGGGCCGCTTGAGGTGGTCAGGCGAATCGCCGTTTTGCTCTGAAGTCGGATCACGGTGAGGTATTGGGTCCTGGAAACCTTGACGGTGGCCTGGCCGGTTTTGGCTGCTCTGTGGAAGGCGCGCTGGATGAGGCTGTCGAGGTAATGCATCAGAAACCCTCCCTCCACTCGATCA
>Ga0209318_1002056_pt1 | contig 10702 bp, 12 predicted proteins | sample RifGroE1_FD_183999 | JGI IMG/M metagenome (GOLD analysis project Ga0209318, IMG submission 183999) | Groundwater microbial communities from Rifle, Colorado, USA - Groundwater E1 (SPAdes) (version 2) | ecosystem: Environmental > Aquatic > Deep subsurface > Groundwater | place: Rifle, Colorado...
GGAGGAAGAAATAATGATGGCATGCGGCGGGGCCTCCCTGTCCCGGGCTTCCGGGCAACCCCGCATGGCGCTCCGCGCCGGTCTTTCGACCGGGCGTGCTACGGCCGGGAGAATATCACCGTGTCGCACATGCCATAGTGAAAGTATAACCCCGGCCGGGCGGAAAAGCAAGAATGCCGAAAATGCCCTGTGCGCGATTTCCAGGTCACTCCGCCCCATGGGTCGCAAAAAAAAAGCCCGCCAAGCTCAGGAGAAATTAAACGGGTTTTAAACGGGGTTTCGCAGCTTCGGAGGCGGAAGGAAAAATTATGAGCGGCGACGGTCTGACATTCACCCTCGATCAATCGAAGTTCGATGACACCCTCCGGCGGCTGCTGGCAGGGGTCGAAGACTTCGGCGATGCGTCGGAGGCGATCGCCCAGCTCCTCGAGAACTCGGTGCGGCAGAATTTCCGCGACGGGGGCCGACCGGAGAAGTGGCCACGCTCGAAACGGGCGGACCGAGATGCGGGCTACGGCGAGAAGTCCGGTCAGACCCTGGTCGATACCGCCAGGCTGATGAACTCGATCACCAGCGAGGGAGATAAGACCAGCGTCCGGGTCGGCACCAATGTCGAGTATGCCGCGGCCCACAATTTCGGGGTTGACCAGCAGATCAGCCAGCAGGTGAGGGAGCATGTCCGAAGGATCACCCAGGCCTTCGGCAAGCCGATCGACATGACGGCGGTGCAGGTCAAGGCCCACAGCCGCAAGGTCCACATGGAGCTGCCGCAACGGGAGTTCATGCTGATCCAGGAAGAAGACTGGGACGATATTCACGACATGATCACCAGCAAGCTCAACAAACTTATAGGGGGCAGCAGATGAAACTGACGGCAGGCGATTGGACGGAGATCTTCCGGGCCGGCGATTACGGGGTCAAGGGCACGTATAGCAATATGGACCTGGACGCGATGGTCACCAATTTCAACAGCTCGGACCAGGTGCCGATCGTGGTCGGTCATCCGACAACCGACGCCCCGGCCTGGGGCTGGCTTACCGAAGTGAAGCGGGCGGGCGGCGTATTGATGGCCAAGGTCGGCGAGCTGCACAAGGACTTTGCGCAGGCCTTGGCCGAAAACAAGTTCCGCAACCGGTCGGTGCGGATCGCGAGGACCGCGGCCGGGCTCAAACTCCTTCACCTGGGTTTTCTCGGCGCGGTACTGCCGGAGGTGGAAGGACTCAAGACAGCGGCGTTCGCCGGCGACGGCGAGCGTACCGACTATGCATTCGACCTGCCCGAGAAAGGGCCGGGAGACAACCCCAAGGAGGGTGACATGGACAAGGATGAAAAGATCAAGCAGCTCGAGGCGGATCTTGCCGCCGAGAAAAAAGCCAGGGCCGACGAAAAGGCGGCTGCCGAGGAAGCGGCGACGAAGACCAGGGCGGCCGAGTTCTCCCTCTTCGTCGACAACGAGATGATTGCGAAGGGCAAGATCACCAAGGATCGCAAAAACGAGGCAGTCGGCTTCATGGCCAGCCTGCCGTCCGGCGAGACCGCCGATTTCAGCATTGAGGCTGATGGCAAGAAGCAGACCTATAGCCCGGTCGACTGGTTCAAGGATTTCGTCAAGGGGCTGCCGGCTACAGAATTCACCCGGGAGCTGCCTGCAGGAGAGACCAGGGACTTTTCGCGCAGCGTGAAGAAGGAGCAGCTGGTCGACCTGTCGAACAAGGTCTGAGCGGCAGAGGCCGGAGGCCGAAGGGCAGAAGTCAGAATAGATCGATAAAAAAGGAGATCCATCATGGACCATAACGCAGTGCTGGGCACTCAGCAATTTTCAGATGTGCAGATCATCGACCGGACCCATCCGGCCATTATCCGGGGCGCGTCCTTTCGCCAGGACGGGCGGGTGCTCCCCAGGGGCACGGTAGTGGCAACCGACAGCAACGGAGTCATGGCCGCATTCGAGCCTGCTCTCGCCGCAGCCGGAGATTGGGCGGCGGCGACCGTCTATGCAGCCGGGGCCCTGGTCAAGCCGACCACCCCCAACGGCCATTACTACCGATGCACCACGGGCGGCACGTCCCACTCAGCAGAACCGACCTGGCCCACTACGGTCGGCGGCGCGGTCGCGGATAACACGGCGGCCTGGGCGGAAGCCGGCCTGCTCGGGGTCGATGTCGTGACTGGCGGCGGTGTCCTGACCGAGGCCATCGATACCGCCGTCGAAGCGGTCGGGGCAGTGCTCAAGCACGGCACGGTGGTGAAGGATAACCTCAAGGTGGCGGGCGCCGCCGCTGCGGCCGCGGACATCGCGGCGCTTGAGGCGATCGGCATCTTCCCCATCTAACCCGGGCGCCCGGGCGGGAAGAACAGAACAACTCGATAACCCATAAGAAGGGAGAACAATCATGCAGGTAAACATTCGTCAGTACTTCACCCCGGCCGCGGTCGGTCTGCACCTGCAGGCGCTGCCGGTCCTCGAGACCTTTATCATGGATCTGATCTACGGCAACCGGATCACCCACCCACTGCCGGTCCTGGGCGTGGATGAGCTGCTCAGCATCACCGGCAACGTGCCGGTGGTCCGGCGCGGCACTGCCGCTTATCCTCTTTCCGGAGAGAACAAGGGCATTACCTACCTCGAGCCGCAGCCGGTCGATGTGTCCAGCTTTCTCGGGGCAGTCGACCTGAACAACCTCAAGCTGCTCGGCGATCAGGGCATCGAGTTCTGGGCTCGCAGCAAGGTCGACACCCAGAGGCGGGCGGTACGGTCGACCACCGAGGCCCTGGCCTGTCAGAGCCTGTCCGGATCGATCGCCTATCCGATGAAAACCGATTCCGGCCTACAGACCTACTCGGTCAATTTCGGCTCGATCCTCAGCCAGACCATTACGGTCAAATGGGATCATGCCGACAAGGGCCTGGACGCGATCCTGCTCGATCTCATTAATATGGGCAATACCATCAAGCGGGCCTCGGGCTACGGTTCGAAAATCGTCTACCTGGCCGGGCAGACCGCCTATATCGCCCTCGCCAAGAAGATCCTTGCCGTCCAGGATGCCAAAATCAACGCCCAGGTGACCGAGAAGGGCATCACTCTCGCCGGCTTCACCGTTATGCTCGCCGAGGGGGGCTATAAAGATCTGGCCAACGCCTCCGCCTGGGTACCGTCGGTCGCCGATAAGCAGATCGTCGCCGTGGCCGTCGATGCCCCGTTCAGGTTGTTCTACTGCGCACTCGACGATCTCGATGCCAACCTGCTGCCGATGCCGTTTTATAGCAAGCCGGTGAAGATGGATAACCCGAGCGGCTACAACATCATCGGCATGAGCAAGCCGGTGCCGGTACCGGTGCCGAAGGCCATCTGCGCCGGGGCGGCAATTGCCTAAACCATAGTTAGCTGGGGACAGAATTCAATTCTGTCCCACAGGAGATCAAAATGTACTCGACTCTCGAGAACCTGCTGGCGCTTCTGCCGGAAGCGGCCCTGATCAAGCTCAGTAACGATCAGGCCGGGGCCACGGAGGTCGATGCCGCCAACATCGCGGCGGACCATCGACGGCTATGTCGGGGTGCAGAGGACGGTACCGCTCGATCCGGTACCGGGTCTGGTCTCGAACATCTCCGCCAACCTGGCGATATACAACCTCTATCGCCGGCGCAACCAGGTGCCGGAGATCTGGGAGAACCAGTACAAGGCCGATGTCGCGGTGCTGGTGAAGATCAGCACCGGCCAGATCTCGTTCGGCGGCGATGTCAAACCGGCCGCCCCACCCCAGCAGGCCCTTGCTCATTCGAGCAAGAAGGTGCTGGGCGGCGATGGCGGTCTCCTGGAGGGCTACTGATATGGCGGCCGTATTGACCCTGGCCCAGCAGCTTGACGCCCTGATCGAGAGGGTCAAGGAACAGGTGCCCGGGCTGAAATCGGTAGTCGGCATGGAAGACCTGGATGAGGCCATGGAGACTATCGAGCTGCTGCCGGCGGCGGTGGTGATCTGGTCGGGTGATTATCCGGAGAAGCCAGCCCCCGGGCTGTCCACCCACGCCGGGCAGAAAATCAACCGCTATTGGTCGGCGATCGTGGTGCTTGAGCTGACTCGGGGACCGGCCGAGCCGCTCGATCTGCTGGAGGCGGTGGAGAAGGCCGGGGTCGGCTGGCAGCCATGCCGGGGGGCCAGGTTTCTGGCGGCCGCGGGAAAGAGGTTTATAGCAAAATTCGATAAAACACGGGTGGTCTACGAGGTTCGTTTCTCGACCATGACCACCGCATAAGGAGACACCATGCCAGATACACCCTTTTCATTTATCGGCGCTGCCGATGCCTATATCGACATCCTGACTGACACCGGCGTGCGGACCGGTTTGACCATGGAAGGCAACTGTACGGAGTTCACCCCGAAGCCCGCTTCGGATCTGAAGGAACAGACGGGAAACGGTCGCGCGAATTGGGGGCAGGTGATCGCATCGGCGGTACTACCTAAGCCGATGAAGGCCACCATAAAATTCAATCAGCTCAGCCAGCGGCTGTTTGCGGCGAATTTTTTCGGCACCAGTTTGGTCCTGACTCAGGCTGCCGGGGCGGCGGCCGAGAGGAACGTGACGACCATCGAAGAAAAGTGGGTTGACATCGGCGGCCTGATGCTGGCCTCGGCCTTGGTCAAGGACCCCACCGGGACAACCACATACGTAGAGGAAACGGATTATCTGCTCAACCGCCGCCTGAGCATGATCAAGGCTTTGGCTGCCGGGAGTATACCGAGCGGAGAAGTCTGCAAGGTAACTCCCACCTATGAGGCTGTAGATGGCACTGAAATGAAGGGCATGACCAAAAGCAATGTCAGGATTCGCATAAAACTTGACGGTCAAAACTTCAACGACGGGCGCAATTTTATCTCCGAGATCTATCAGATGCGGCTGCAGCCGACAAACGCCTTCTCGCTTATCGGCTCAGAGTTCGTCGAGGCGACGTTCGAAGGGTCGCTCGAAACTCCCGCGGGGTATACGGAGCCGTTCAATCATAAGTGGCTGAGCTGATCGGTCGGGTTAACCGACCGTTTTAACGGGTATTGGATACTCATTTAAAAAGGAACTGAGATGCATAAAAGCAAGAAACTGACAATCAACGGGCGGGAGATCACGGTACGGGACCTGACTCCCAGGGAGGTCGACCAGCTGTTGGGAGAAACGGTCAATGGAACCACGGGGACCTCCATGGGCGTGCTGATGGAATCAAACCTGCCTACCGAGGCCGTGGCCATGTCGACCGGTCTCGATGAGAAAGTGCTGCTGGATGAATTCAGCCTCGAGGAGTTGGCGGAGGTCTGGAAGGCGGTCGAGGAGGTGAACGGTTTTTTGTCTCGACGCCTGGCCGCAATATCCAAGCTGGGCCTGGAGTCGATTGTCGGGAAAGCCTCCGAAGGCTGACCTGCATCCTGATCTCCGCCGGACATCCCGGGGCGGCTGATTATGGATGGTGGTTTTTTATGACAGCCATTGATGTCCTGGCGGAGATGACGCCCAAAAAACAGAAGAAACGATAAGCAGGCATGGCGAAAATGCCTGAGCGGCAAGAAGAAACGGTAATCGCAGATGAACAAATCTAACGTCCTGCAAATTGTTCTCACCCTGGACGCTGAAGCCTTCAAAATGGGCCTCAGCGCTGCCGGGACAAGTGTGCGGACTATGGCCGGTGGAGCTTCGACCGCTTTTGCCACAACCAAGGCCAGGCTGCAGGAAAACCTGACGGCGGTCAAGAATTACAATACGGAGCTGGGCAGGCAGAGCGGCATCCTGCAGACCTTGAAGGGCAATGTCACCGCCCTGGTCGGGGCCTATCTTGGCTTTCAATCGATTGCCGGCATCGTCGGCATGATGAAGGAGGCCGACTCCGCAGCCTTCACTCTGGAGGCTTCCCTCAGGGCCGCAAACCGTGAGTTCAGCAATATCGGCGACGCCAACGAATGGGGCAATGTAATCGACCGACTGTCGACAAAACTGCGCATCTACTCAAAGTCGGAATTGAAAACAGCAGCAGCAGCAACTGTCGACATGACCAAAAGGCTCGGCCTCTCCAAAGAACAGATGGAGGAGGTTATCGAGCGGACCGCCGATCTTTCCGCCGGCAAGACCGACCTGCAGGGCGGTATTGAGCGGGTCACCGCCGCCCTGCGCGGTGAGGCTGAGGCCTCGGAATATCTGGGCCTGACCCTCAACGAGACCTATGTCAAGGCTTGGCATGAGGCCCACAATGCCAGCGGCATAGCCTGGAAGGATCTCGATGATCTGCAGAAGGCCCAGGTGCGCTACAACGTCTTCCTGGAGCAGGCCGGGCCTCTTGCCGGAAAGGCCGCCGATTCAGTGAAGACCTTTGCCGGGGCCTATGCCCTGGCGAAAAAGGAGATCAGCGACGCGGTCGAGGGCAGCGAGGACGCCAAGACAGCGATGAAGGGTCTGGCCGAGGTTATCGCCGACAACGCCGACGAAATAGGCCAACTGGCGACGATGATCGTCACCGCTGCGGCTAAGACCATGGAATTCGTGCTGGCCCACAAGGAGGTGGTGATCGGTGTCGGTCTGCTGACCGCCGGGGCCGGCACCCTGGCCTTCACCATTTCATCTCTGACCACGATCTGGCAGGGCCTCAATGGCGTCATGCTGCTGACCACCGGTAGCAAGCTGCTCCCCTGGCTCGGCTCTATCGTCACGACACTGAAGGGTGTGCAACTGGCGGCACTGGGCGCGACAGGCGCGCTGGGGGCTGCAGCCGGGGCCTCGCTGGCACTTATAGGCGGGTATAGCCTGGGAAGTAAGATCGCCGAGTGGGAATATTTCCGCGATGTCGTCAAGGGCAACAAAGATGCACTCGCGGAGGTTCCAGCCAAATTCGCGGCAATCACCCAGGCCACAGGCGTATCGATACGATCATTCGAAGATTTGAATAAGGCCCAGCGAGAAGGGCTGATCAGATTCAACGATGCAACCGGGGCTTGGGAGAAGGTTACCAAATCAGCCCAGGAGTCTGCCGCTGCGCAGGTCAAAGCACAGGCCAGTGCGACCGACGAGATGAAGCAGCGGTACAAGGAGTTTGCCGACGAGGTCAAAGGTCTTTTCGATGAGCTTGCCGGAGAGCAAAAGAGTCTTGAATCTGAACTGCGCGAGATGGGCAGGGAGGGAATGGGGGATCTGGCCGCATGGAAAGATCTGAAATCTGAAGCTGATGAATATTTCCTTGCAGCTGAGAAAGCTGCAAAGGCTGGGAATTTTGATGAGGCAAAACAGCTCGCCGATGAAGCGAAGGCAAAATACAAGGAGCTCAATGGCGCAGTAGAAGAAAACGGCAGGATATTGCTCTCTGAGGAGGCAGCGCGAAAGGCGGCGATGGCTGGAGTCAGGGAAGCCGGAGAGCTAAAGATAAGACTGATCAAGGAACAAATAGAGGCTGAAAAACAAGCAGCCCAGGCCCTCGATGCCGAGAGCGGCGGCCAGCTGTCGAAGGAGCTGCCGGAGGTGGCCAAACAGTTCGGCGAGCTCAAGACCAAGGCCGACGATCTGGCCGGGGCTTCGGCGAAGTTCAATGACGATTGGAACAATGCCTGGTCTGCGTTCCTGGCCGATGGCAAGAAATCGGTTGCCGAGCTGGACAGCGAACTATCGCAACTGACCAAGGACCGGCACATCAAGGTCTATGTCGAAGAGGTGGAAAAGAAAGCTAAGGGCGGGCTGGTCGGCTATATGCGCGGCGGCCTGATCCAGGCCCTGGCGACCGGCGGAAGGGTGGCCCGAAACATCCTGGCCGGCGGGCACCTGCCCGGCTTCGGAGGCGGCGATCGGCGGCTGCTGTACGGTGAGGACGGCGAGGTGATGATCAACAAGCAGTCGGTGGCAGCTGCCGGCCTTCGTGCCTCCCTGGCCTTCAACGCCGGGAACTGGGGCGTGGTCATCTCGGAATTGATGCAGAGATTCAGGCTCAATTTGAACAATGTCGCCGGCTATCACCTGGGCGGGGTTATCGGCAGCCAGCCGGGCTTGCAGACCCTGGCTGATGGCGGACAGGTGACGGCCTCCGCATCTCCCGGCGACACAATGACCATCAACCTGAATTTCGGCAGAAAGACCGTCCCGATCACCACCACCCGGCTCGGGGCCAGGGATCTGATTGCCGAGCTGCGGCGGGCGGAGGTGCTGAGCTCATGAGTGTATCTGCTGGCGGCCTGGCTTTGAGTGACAACCTGCTGCTGCGGGGCCTGCGTGGTGATCCGGTGGCTGTCGATATGCAGCGCAGCGAGGGTGGGGTGGCGCAGGTCCTGATCGCGCCGCTGGAGGGCGGCCGACCCCTGGCCCTGGAGGGGTACTTCACCGCCGCGCAGGTCGATGCCCTGATGGAGATGGCGCGGCTCGGGGAACCGGTGACCTTGATCCATCCCCGCGGGACGTTCTCCTGGCTGATTACCGGCAGTAGTCTGGAACCATGGATCGATTATGTCGAGCCTGACCCCAATGATTTTGAATTTGGAACCGTAAACGGAATCGAGGTTTAAGATGACCGCACCCACCGAATTAGAGTTGAAATATTTCCATTGCGAGGAGCGCTCCAGCCTGGCGACCAACGGCGGCCGGCTGTCGACGAGCGAGATCATCTCCGGCGTGGTCAACAACGTCTGGCCGCATGTCCTGCGGGCCGAGCGCGATGTCGGCGGCAGCCTGCTGCGCAAGCTGGGCCTGAAGATCCACCAGGACGGCAACGGCACCCTGGCCACCACCGAGTTCGTCATCGACGGGCCGACCCTGGGGGATGACCGGATCGTCATGTTCGGGGCAACGGCCACCGACACCCAGGGCGATATCACCGGCAGCGAGCGCAAATACTGCGCCGGCGGCCTGGTCAGCCCGATCACCGCCGGCAGCCAGACCATCGTCTTCGCCGTCAAGCATGCCGACGATGTGGCCGGCGTCGCGATCGGCGACGATATCCGCCTGACCGACAAGCTGACCCCGGCCTCGGTCACCGGCAATGTCGAGTATCACACGGTGGCCACCAAAACGGTCAACGGCCTGCAGATCACCCTGACTACCGAGGCCGTGATCGCCAACAACTACGCGGCCTACTCGGCCGGATCGGGCGGCAAGGTCGGGGTGATTCTCTCGGCCGGCGAGACCAAGGCCAGCCACGGCACGATCGTTAAGGTATCGGCCGCCGGCGTCTTCAATTCCGCATCGTTCCCGCTGCTGTGGAACAACATGGGGGCCGACGAGCATGAGGTCGCCCATAATTTTACCGACAACCTCGGCAACTTCACCGCCGTCAGCGACCGCTACGGCTCGCTCGGCACCGGCAACATCTCGGCCGACTGGTCGCCGCTGCATCCGACCTGGGCGAAATCGCTGTACATGATCGAGCATGAGGCCTGGGAGGGCACCTGGGCGCAGGGCGACTCCCTGACCATCCCGCTGCATGCCGCAGCCTCCTTTGTCTGGGAACAGCGCAGTGTGCCGGCCGGCTGCAACCCGTTATCCAACAACAAGGTCATCCTGGTCAACCGGGCCGAGGGCCTGTAACGGTGGCGAAAAACCAGCATATCGGCCTGACCCTGGTCTCGCCGGAGTCGCTTGAATCCGAGTCGGACGACTGGCTGGAGATCGAGCAGCCGGAGTGGCCGGAGGCCCCGGAGGGAGGCTTCCTGGCCTGGATCGTTCAGACCGGCAAGCAGATGACCCTGGCGAACATCCAGGAGTATTTCGCCAAGTACAAAAGCCATTGCAGCGAGGACGGCTCGCTCGAGGTCGAGCTGTGGGTGCATCTCTCCCGGCCCGATCTGGCCTATGCGATCACCGCCAGCTACGGCGAATTGTCGCAGCGGTTCCAGGCCGACGCCGCCGAGCATACCTACTCGATCACCGTCGAACAGACCGACCACCTCGACCTGGAGCGGCAGATCGCCGGCCAGATCAAGGCGGTCTGGGAGGGCGGGGTGATCGGCGAGGACCTCGGCTTCATCACCCCGAAACCGACGATCACCCAGGAAGGTTCGGTGCTGAGCTGGGGGGTGATCTGCACCGGCACCCTGCGGCTGTCCTACGCCGAGGAGCATGATACCTATTTCCTGAAGATTAAGCCGCGCACCGGCGACGATGTCGATCCGAACGACCTGGACACCGCTTATCAGAGTACGGTAATCGCCGTCTACAAGGGCGGCGCGCCGGTGACCCACGAGGTCGAGCTGCCGGACATGAGCGGCAACTGCAGCGGCGGCGGCAGCGTCTCTGTCGATCCGGATGACGAGGAGGGCGACTGCTACGACCTCTATATCAAATATCACAAATGCACCGGCGAGGAGATCAGCCGGGAACTGGTGCGGGTGGCCTGCCCGCCGCCGGAAGAGAACGAGGAAGAGGCCTGATGCGGATCATCAACACCTATCGCGAGGCGGTACCGCCATCGGATGTCCTCAGCCTGGAGGATATCCTGCGGATCTGCTGCAAGCCGACGTCGGTCGATGAGTGCAGCGAGGTCGGTCGGCTCTCGCCCTACGAGGGGGCCGACGCCGAGCACCGCGATTTCGATGAGCAGGAGGCGCTCGAGCAGGCCCGGGCAGAGAACCCCGGCAAGCGGATCATCGGCGTGCGCGCCGAGGGCATCGGCGCCCGGCCGGGCCAGCCCTGCGGCGAGCTGCACGAAAAATGGATCGGCGCATTGAACTGCTGCGACGAGGTCGAGCCG
>Ga0209318_1002058_pt1 | contig 10696 bp, 9 predicted proteins | sample RifGroE1_FD_183999 | JGI IMG/M metagenome (GOLD analysis project Ga0209318, IMG submission 183999) | Groundwater microbial communities from Rifle, Colorado, USA - Groundwater E1 (SPAdes) (version 2) | ecosystem: Environmental > Aquatic > Deep subsurface > Groundwater | place: Rifle, Colorado...
TCTATCCGGACAGTCCTTACACCGCGTGGGTTTTTATACCCCGGGACCCGGATTATTCCGACATACACGATGCCGTAAAAAACAAACTGTCGGGAATAGAACTACTTGTTGCCGACGAACCGGAAGTTCAAACGGAACAAACAGCTACGGAATAGAAATATTTTTATAGTGTCTCAATAAGTACTTTCTACCATCCTTAATTACTCCAACAAAATCATATCTCCAGTCCGCGCCTAATAAATGATGCCTTAGTAAAAAATAGTTGGAGGTGTGATACCACTTCAGCCTTTTTCTGCGCGTGAGCATCACCGAAGGGTCTTCGCCCACACTTCGTGACAATGTTTTCACTTCGACAAAAATTAACTTACGATTAAAGGCAACAATATCCAACTCTCCCGCGTAACAGAACCAATTTCTCTTTAAGATTTTATAACCTCTGGATAAAAGATATTTCTCTGCGATCTTCTCTCCTTCCGCTCCTATTTTCTTTTTTATGGGACAAGACACCCGTCCACAATATATTTGCTAGGTAAAAAATAAACGGCCGGTGTTCTATTATTATTGGGAAACCTGTTGGACCTGGACTCTGTCCGGTGCGATACCGTAAAACTTTACCAATTCTGACATTATATCCATCCACAAAGGTACAGACGTCAGAGATGCATAAACGGATGTTTTGGGCTCTTCGAGTTTGACGATCATCGATATTCTGCGGTCTCCGGAAAGAAACCCCACAAAGGTTGCATTTGTTTTATCGGCCGAATAACCGCCCTTTTCCGGTACCTGAGCGGTACCGGTTTTGCCCGCAATCTTGTAATCTTTGAGTACGTAGAACTTTGCCTCGCCGCTTACCGCGGCATTTTCCAGCATAATAACCATTTCTTTTGCTGTCTCTTCGGAAATAACCCGTCTTATCTTCTTAGGTTTCATCTCCAGAATTTTTTTACCGTCGTCGATCTTCGATATTATGAGCGGCTGATATAGATCTCCTCCGTTGGCAATCACATTGAAGGCGTTTAGAACCTGCAGGGGGGTAGCGGAGATACCCTGACCGAATGAAATATTAGCAAGCGTAATATCAGACCAGTCCGGAACTTCAGGCAAAATACCCGTGTCCTCACCCTGAAGCTCTATACCAGTCTTTTTTCCGTATCCAAAATTGGCCAGGTACGATCTAAGATTTTCTGTGCCCACTTTGTGTCCGACCCACGCTGCACCTATATTGTTGGACAGCTCTAAAAGCCGTTGTACCGTCAATACACCGTGATGTTTCAAATCCCAGTTGTCCACTTTATATCCCGAATAGTAAACCGGGCCTGCGTCTTCGTAAGTTGTAGTGGACGACACCAGTCCGAGGTCCACTGCCGCCGATACAGTCATGGGCTTCATGACCGAACCCGGCTCGTAAGTCTGCTGTATGGAAAGGTTTCTTCTTTCTACTTTCTTACGTTCCTGTCCACCGTCTTCGACCATCTCGGAGTCGCCGACGGAGAAATCCGAAGGGTCGTAGGTAGGATAGTTTGCCATGGCAATTACTTTTCCCGTGTACGGATCCATCACTATCACACTTCCCGATACGGCATCATATTTCTCCACCCCTTCCTTGACCATTTTTTCGATCATGTACTGAACCGAACGGTCTATTGTAAGAACGATACTTCTGCCGGGAAGGGGATTGGATTTTCTATACCCTCCGGCCAAAATAGGATTTCCCGTTGCGTCCTTTTCTTCAAGAATTCTTCCGGGCTTTCCCTGCAGATCTTCGTTTAAGGCACCCTCGATACCGTAGTATCCGGTTTTTTCACCCTTCTCATCGCTCGCGACAAATCCCAATACATGACTGGCCAATGTACCCTCGGGATAATACCTTTTAGGCTCCTTTTCGAAACCTATTCCTTCAATTCCGAAATTTTGGATTGCAAACATTTGTTCATGAGATAAATTTCTCTTAAGGGGAACCCAATAAAGATCCAGATTCAACGAGTCGGAGATGTTTTTGTAAAAGTATTCGAAACCCGGCTTTACCAATTTTTCACTGCCTTCGGAAGGCTGGACAGGTTCGGGTTCAATAGAAGCCAGGTATTCCGCCAATGTGACGGCAGACTCTGTTTTATTCTGAATTACTTTAGGTTCGCCGTACATTAAATAGTTGTCCACGGTACCGGCTAACAAAAAACCGTCAGAGGAAGAGATATTTCCCCGCCCAGCGGATATTTCCTGAACTGTCCAGTATTGATCCTGTCCCATCTTCTCAAACTTTTCGTGGCCTAAGACCTGGATCTGAAATAAACGGAAAATTACGGTCAAAAAAGCTAAAAAAAATACGGCCATTAAAGAGTTTAGCCGCAATTCAAGAAATGCTCTTTTTTTGGTCCTTATATTTTTCATCTACGAATATTTTACCTTGCCAGTGAAGCTACTTGGCCGGATGAAGACAGGTCCAGTGTCATTAAACGTTCTTCCATGGGTGAAAAGCCCATCTTTGCAGCTTCGGACTCAATATAACTCATTGAGGAAAGCTCGGAGTCTTCATACTTAAGCAGTGTGATCTCTTCTTCTAACGCCAGCTGCGTGTCAAAAGAACCCTTGAGATCCCGGTTTTTAACGGCGAGATCGTTATAGAAGTACATCCGCGCCACAGTGCTGGATAAAAAGAGGGCGCAACATGAAAAAAAGACAAGGTTGCAGGTTTTTTGTATTTTTTCTTGTTTATCTATTCTGCACATTTTTCAAATACGCGCATCTTCGCGCTTCTTGCCCTGGGATTTTCATTTATTTCTTGCTCCGTGGGCACCAGAGGTTTTTTCACAACTTTCATTAACAGGGGCTGCACGTCCAGACCGAATTGTTTCACGATACCGTCTTCCAAAGAATGGAACGATATCACTACCATTCGGCCTCCAGGCAGTAGAAGACGTGCAGCCCGGGGCAGTGAGTTTTCAAGATTTTCAAGCTCATTGTTTACTGCGATCCGCAGAGCCTGAAAAGTTCTGGTGGCAGGATTGATTCTCCCGCGCTCATAGTCTGAAGGAGCGGCAGACTTTATTATTTCCGCTAATTGGCGGGTAGTCTGAATCTTCTTCAACTTACGAGCTTCGACTATTGCTTTAGCAAATCTTCTCGACATCCGTTCGTCTGAGTAGTTGAACATAATGTCGGCCAGGCGTTCTTCGGGCAGTGCGTTAACCAAATCTGCTGCTGTTACACCTAGTGTGGTATCGAGTCTCATATCGAGCGTCTGATCCTCTAAGAAAGACAGTCCGATGTTCCCCTCTTCCAACTCGAATGTGCTGTAACCAAGGTCAAAAAGTATTCCTGATACTTTTTCGAAACCACTCGCCTGAGCTATTAGTCCAATATCCTTAAAGTTGCCAACGGCACCGGTAAAATTTTCACCTAACCCAAGATCTTTTATACGGTCCGCGGCTCTCTGTAATGCTTCCGGATTTACATCCAGACCAAGAACCGTCCCTCCCATTTTTAAGATCTCTACCGTGTGTCCTCCGTCTCCGAGAGTGGCATCAATATACTTTGCATTTTTATTAACTTTTAAATGTTCTAAAACTTCTTTTAGCAAGACCGGTTTGTGGTACATTTTCTGTAGTTTAGGCAGTAACTTCTCCGCTAATTTTCTCCAACCTTGCGGTCCAGCTTTCCAAATTCCAGATCTCTATATGGTCGCCTGCGCCTACTACTGCTAAATTCTTGCCTAACCCGGCGTAATCCTTAAGGTTTCCGGGTATTACAATTCTTCCCTGGGGGTCTATTGTGACTTCAGCGGCACCCGAGTACATGTACCTCTTAATGTCCCTCGTTCTCGCGTCTGTTATAGGATTTTCAATTTGCTTTTGAGCCTCTGTGGCCCAATCTTCTTTGTCGTACACGAACACACACTTCTCAAATCCCCGGGAAAGAATCACTTCTTCCCCTCTGATCTGGTCCCGAAGTTTCTTGGGCAGGGCAATTCTTGATCCTTCGGTGATATTCGGTTTATATTCCCCAAGAAACATTCTCATAGTGCTATTCACCATTCATCACCAATTTATACCAATATGCTCCACTGAGTATCCATTGTCAATACAAATGAAACCCGAAAATGTGAAAGATCGGAAGTTGGTTTTTCCCATAGCTAAGCCAATAAAAGGCTTACATGGATTAACTAAGAACAGTTATAAAAATTACTGCCTAGTGAGATAAAATTCAAGATCGCTGACCGCTATGCGAACCTGCTCCATGGTATCGCGGTCTCTGACGGTAACGGTGTCATCTTCGAGTGTCTGGTAATCAATGGTGACGCAAAAGGGCGTGCCTATCTCATCTTGGGAGTAGTATCTTTTTCCGATGTTGCCCCTATCATCCCACGTGACGGAAACACCTTCCGAAACGAGCATGTCGAAAATTTCGCGGGCTTTCCCCACAACCTCCTCTTTGTTTCTGACAAGAGGAAAGACCGCAGCTTTGTAGGGCGCCAAAGTGTGGGGCAGTTTAAGGACGGTTCTGCCCTCTTCTTCACAGTACGCGTCCGCCAGAACGGCTAAAAGTACACGGTTTATTCCAAATGTAGGCTCAATAACATGGGGTAATATTTTTTCACCCGTTTCAGGGTCTGTGTATCTTAGTTCTTCTCCGGATTTTTCCATGTGATTTTTTAGATCGTAGTCGGTCCTGTAAGCCAGTCCGAAAAGTTCTTTAACACCGAACGGAAATTCGAAATCCAGATCTTCGGTCTTTGTTGAATAATGAGCTCTTTCCGCGTCGGTGTGGGTTCTCCAGGATAATTTTTCTTCGGGCAGGCCTAAGGTCAGCGCCCACTTCCTCATTTCTTCCTTCCAGTAATCGAACAGGGCTTCCCAGCTATCCTTTGCGGGATCGAAAAAGTATTCAAATTCGGCTAAATTAAATTCCAAAGTCCTGAAAATAAAATTTCCCAAAGTTATTTCGTTTCTAAAAGCCTTCCCCGACTGCGCGATACCGAACGGAAGTCTCGGTCTCATTGTGTCCAAAACATTTCTGAAATTTACGAACATTCCCTGGGCAATTTCACCTCTCAAATACACCGTAGCCTGAGAATCGGTAACAATACCGACGTTCGTTTCAAAAAGTAAATTGAATTTTCTCGGTTTCGTCCAGTCGTGAACTCCGCATTTAGGACAGGGGATCTTATTGTCTTCTATTATTTTTGATAATTCTTCCGGCGGAAGTCCTTCAACAATTTTCTTCTCGCCCTTTGCCTCAAAATACGCCTCGATCAAATGATCCGCTCTCGTGCGGTTCTTGCAATTCCTGCAGTCTATAAGGACATCAGTAAAACTTGATGTGTGGCCGGAGGCTTCCCAAACCTTAGGGCTCATTAAAATACTCGTATCCAACCCCTGAATATTCGCGCGACGTGTCACAAAAAAATCCCACCAAGAATTTTTTATATTTCTGAGTAACAAAACCCCTAAAGGTCCGAAGTCGTAGGTATTTGACAGCCCCCCGTATATTTCCGATCCGGGGAAAACATATCCTCTTCTTTTGCTAAGTGAAACGATCTTCTGCTGTAGATCCGCAATTTCAGACATAAAGCCAGTATATAGCAGACGGAGTTAATTTCCAAGATTGTTAACGATCAAAGCAGTTCCCTGCTTTTTATCCTGATACCGAAGTGCTCATCGATAAGCGCTGAAGTTATAGTACTAAGATCTTTGAGGGTTTTTTCGTCTGTTTTCGTTAATTTGTTCTGGGACAGCTCCCTTAACTTACCGACGGTTTGCGTGGGAAAACCGAGGCCGGAACGGGAACAATCATCACAGAAAAATCCTCCACGGTCCGGAGCCAAATATAACAACGGGCCTTTACGAACGAGCTCCTTTTTGCACCTTAAACACGTCTCAGTATTCAAACCGTACCCCATAAGGCCCAGATAGTGAATTTCAAAAAATCTCACCGCCAGATCTATGTTTTCAGGAAAACGTGAAGCTATTTTGAGAAATTTGACCAGCAGTTCGAACGCCTCTTCTGCATTCCCGCTCTCCTCGGTGGTTTTATGAAGTAATTCGACAACATAGGAACACCTAATACTTAAAGCGTAGTCACCTTTTAATTTCTTAAAGCTGTTCAATCCCGATACTTCGTCTATTTGTCGCATCCCGCCTAACCCTTCAGATAAACCGACCTTCACAAGGTTTAGTGTGTCGAGATTACCGGCTCTCCTTGAGGAAATTTTGCGTACGCCGCGGGCAATTGCAGGAATTTTTCCCAGATCTTTGGATAACAATGTGTATATTTTGTCGGAATCTCTGTAGTTGATGCTTTTTAATACAACGGCAACAGTATTAACTTTTTTCATCAGGCTAATTCTATCCCGCCGGGCATGAAGCGTAAAATCTGTATGCGACGGTTTGAGTTAATTTCTGATCGTAACTTCTTTAAAGTTAACGAGCTCCACATCAACCGTCTTTGTTCCGTAATTCACTGTATATTTCTCGCCGTTAACTCCCGCCTGCTTTTGGAGATAAAGCTGATATTCTTTCTCACCCACTAAGTTGGAAGGAATATAGTACTTAAATGTAACTTCTTTTGTATCTCCGGGCTGTGCGGTAATAAACGCGCTGTACCAAACTCTATTATTTTCCTGGTCTGTCATTGTGCCATCTTCACTGCCGTCTACCGAAATAAATTCGGAGCCGACCGGAGCGTAAACTCTTACCCAATCCTTGAACTGTTTAACAAAAGGGGCGAATTCTCCGTCGGGATTCTCGTATTTATAGACAATATTAACTGTCCTGAGCCACCTGTCTCCGACCTTCTCGAGTTTATGATTGACTGCTTTTTTTACAAACCAGTTTGTCTTGTCCCCTCCCAGGTTGGTCGAGACGACCATTGAGTAATCGCCTTTTGTGTCCTGTTTTATACGTCCGCCTAACTCATATTTATCTATGAGCGCCTGAGCTTCAGGATCGAATACGTATACCTGAACATGTCTTCTTGCCGCCAAACTAGCCGCCTTGTCAATTAATTTAGGCCAGAGATTTTTATCCGACTCAAAGACGTTGGTCAACATTGCTTTCATCAGGTAACCTAAGACTCTTTTTCTTCCGGCTTGTTCCTTCAGAGCCAAAGAAGCGATCCTTTCCAACTCAAGTACGACATTATCTTTTGTGTACGTAATACCGTTAACTGTTACCGGTCCCGTGACATCGAGCAGTTCACTGATAACCTGCGTGTCTATGGCGAAAATACCATCAACCGGTTTGACCTCTACCGGGTCTATACGTCCGGCCATGTTATAAAAGCGCAGGAACTGATCCATGGAAGTGACAAAATCGGGGGAATAGTTCATGTCCCTTGCATACCATCTTTCGACCAGCAGATATTTTGAGTAGGCTGCGGGCGGATCGGGAAAGTCATAAGTAGCATCGATAAGATCGAGGGTAAGGTCAACACTGTACATATCTTTTGAAGTAAAATCGGAGTCAAGAAGACCGTTGGCTATCTTAAATGTAGCGTAATTGGTCATAAATCCGCCTGTCGGTCTTATTTCCTTGTCGTTCTGCATTATTATCATGTATCTTTTCACCGGTGTTCCAACGGCTAACACTCTCGGGAATATAGTAAAGGCCTGTTTAAGATCCGGAGCATAGTCGTCGGCCTTGGACAAAATGTCTTTCACAAAAATGATGTTTTCTCTTATAGGGGTACCCCTAAAGCTTTCGGGGTATTTCTCAACTTCGATCGGTTCGAGCTCTTCACCCACTTTGGAAACTTTTTCTATAACACCATCCATCTGTCCTGCCACTTCGGGCATGATTGATATCCAACCTTGGAATGCTTCCATCAAACCTTGTTCTTCGGGAACTTCCTGATCTGCGGAAACCTTTAGACCTGCCGCATCGGCAAAAGGAAGTACTACTTTTTCGGCTTCACGCAAGGCGTCGATGGCATAAAAACCCGCATTGATAAATCTTTCGGAGTCGGCATAGTACTCGTTGATCTTGAACATTGTTTTGTCCTTAGCCCAGCCAAAGCTTTGTTCCCTCTGCTCCCTTAAAGATTTGAGATTATTCTCAGTTTTATTAAGGGTCGCCTCTAATGCCACCAGGTCCCTATTCTGTAGAGCCTCTCCTATTTTTGTAGTATCGGTTTTTATGATGCTCGCGGCTGAATAAAGGGCAAGCGCAGGCTTAACAAGGTAGCTGTAGGCCAGAACGCCTACAATACCTACAACGACAAGGAGAATTACTGTCCCGATCCCCAGCTTCTTGGCCACACCGTTAGCGCCTTTCTTTTTACCGGCTTTATAACCTGACGCACCGGGCTGGAAAGACGTGCTACCCTCCGAACCCCAAAATTGTGAATTATTCATATTTAAACGGCTCCTTTTTTAGTTAAAACTACATACGGCGTTTTCAAGACAACCAATATATCATACAATATTGATTTATTTTCTGCATATTTTGCATCGAGTTTAACTCTCTCGACAAAACCTATCGAGGATCTTCCGGTTACCTGCCAGGGACCCGTGATACCGGGTTTGATCGAAACGGCCTTTTCGATAAGTTCTGCGGTCTCGGGAAATTTTACGGCCTGTTCCTCGATCTCAAAAAAGTAATAAGCTCTCGGTCCGACGATGCTCATTTCACCTCTTAATACGTTTATAAATTGAGGTAGTTCATCGATACTGTATTTCCTAAGAAAAACTCCACCTTTTATAATTCTCGGGTCTTCTTCGGCATTTATTTTGTAATTATTCTCAACATACTTTTTGTAAAGTTCCTGATTTTTTATAAGATACTCATGGGCGTTTGGGAACATCGAACGGAATTTCATGAATTTAAAAGGTTTTTTATCTTTTCCGACGCGGTCCGGTATGTCGGCGAAAACCGGTCCTCCGGGAGAAACGCACTTTATCCAAACGGCGGCTAACAAAAATACCGGGGAAAATAGTACAAGACCTACCAGCGCGCCCATTATATCCATTGTTCTTTTCAGGATGTTGTACATATCAAATCGTCTACTTTTTCAAGTATACTACATTTAAAGTTCCCGTATGAGAATTTCCCGGCATGTTCTTTACACACGGCAGGGTCAAAAGTCATTCTTTCAAATTTTTCGATGCTTTTTGACAAAGCTTCGGCTGTCTGTTCCTCAAAAAACATCCCTGTCTCTCCTTCTGCAACCGTTTCGAGAGCACCTCCCGCTTTATATGCGATAACAGGTCTTCCCACTGCCATAGCCTCCAGCGGAACTATTCCGAAATCCTCTTTCTGAGTGTTAATAAGAGCGGTGCAGTTGGCTAACAACTCCCACTTTTCCTGCTCCGGTACCCTTCCTAAAAACTCCACGTTTTTTCCTGCAACAGACTTCAATCTTCTCTGGTGCGGCCCTTCACCGACTATCTTGAGATTCTTCCCTAATTTCTCGCATGCTCTTATTGCTATTTCGACGTGTTTCCATGAAATCAGACGGGTGAGCACCAGATAGTAGTCCTCTTTGATTGTGTTTTTAACCTGAGGAGGCGGCAAGTAAAACGGATGAACTATAGAGCTTTCAACTCCATGATATTTTCTTAACCTTTCACGCGTGGTGTTGGAATTTGATATTACAAGATCCACTCTTTTCATCGCGGGAACGTCGGCCAGTCTCATTAATAAGATAAACGGTTTCACAAAAAACATGGCGGCACTTCTTAAAAAAGATGGAACACCGAAACCCTCGATCTCAAAATATTCGAACGGCTCCCAAAACATCCGCCCGGGCGTGTTCAGGTAACAAATATGCTTAGTTTTAGGTTCTGTAATTGCAAAATGCGCGTATCTCGAAGAAATAGAGAATAGCAAGTCGTACTCAGAAAAATCAAAACTTTCAATTGCCAGCACATGAAGATAAAAAACCGAATAATAACGGTTAAGTTTCGCGGCAAATGGAAATTTCTGCAAAAAGGATGTTATAACCTTTCTGTTCTTTTCTTTAAAATGTTTCAGCCATTTTCCCGACGCTACCGTTGTGTAGATAGGAGCATCGGGAAAAATATCCGACACGGCTTCTACGATTTTTTCCGCACCCCCATATTGTATAAGGTCGTCACAGACCAACGCTACTTTCATATGACTTCCATTTTATACTATAGCGCTAAGTTCCGTTTGTAATATAATCAAGACAAATATGAAAATCGGAATAAACGGGCAAAGACTTCTGGTTCAAGACCCTGCCGGCCCCGAGAGATATACCTACAATTTGATAAATGCCCTTGCCAAACTGGACCGGGATAACGAATATAAAATATATTTCAGCGGCGAACCAGGTAAAGACTACTTTTCTAAACTCACTTACTCGAATAACTCCTTCAAACCCGTAGTGGTTAAAAGCAGGGTGTCCTGGACTCAGTATGGGCTCGCTAAGGAATTACGAAGAAATCCCGTTGATGTCTTTTTCACTCCCGTTCACACCATGCCAATCTATAGAAATAGAAAACTAAAAGTGGTTGGGATGATACACGGTCTTGAATACAAATTCGTGAAGGCAAGTTTAAACCCGATCAAAAAACTTCTTTTGGGAAAGCCCGAGGAGTATCTCGCAAAAAGAGCGCATGCCCTGATAGTCCCTACGGAAGCCACAAAAAAAGAGATTATAAAAAGGGGCTGGGTCAAAGGGGCTGATTCCAAAATTTCTATAGTCCATGAAGGTGTTGGTGACAATTTTTACAAACGTGATC
>Ga0209318_1002060_pt1 | contig 10693 bp, 24 predicted proteins | sample RifGroE1_FD_183999 | JGI IMG/M metagenome (GOLD analysis project Ga0209318, IMG submission 183999) | Groundwater microbial communities from Rifle, Colorado, USA - Groundwater E1 (SPAdes) (version 2) | ecosystem: Environmental > Aquatic > Deep subsurface > Groundwater | place: Rifle, Colorado...
TTTATTCCATCCATATTAATCTACTCCTTACTTACATTTAAATAATTCTAATATATCATTACTTTCTTTTTCTGTCATCCAGCACACTCCGCAATCATAACAAGAAGCATTGCTCATAATACATTTGTATTGATTAAATTTTTGAAGATAATTTCTAACAAATACATATACATCTATATCATTCATATTCAATTTTTCTCCTTTCATGATAAAATCAAAGATTCGTATTATTTTATTATCCTATCACATACATATCTTGTATACTCATAAAATCACCATTACAATAACATATTGTTAATCCTTTACTTTTTAAATCAATTCCTACTTGCAATAATCCTTGATTAATAAATTCATGCATATCTTGTTCTTTAATAGGACAATTGTTAACATCTTTAAAATCAAGACTTATAAAGTCACCATAACATTTACACTGTTTTAAATTTGTATTACCTTTAAAAAGTTTTCTTACTTCTTTTGCTATTAAATTTAATTCCTTCATTATTAATTTCCTCCTAATAAAATTTCTTTTAATTCTTCCACAGATTTAGTAGAGAATATTGATAATATTTTAAACTGCCATTCTTCACTTGGTTTTTCAGGTATAAAACACCACAATGTTTCATGTACTTCATTCCACCACATACTCATTAATTCTGGTGCAGCAAATGATACACTACTTAGGTCTTAGGTTATCTTTTAAATTATTTATAAAGTCATGCTCTGTAATAGGTATTACATTAATCATTTCTTGAATTATATTTGATAAATTTCTCATAATTTTATTTTCCTCCTATTACTTATTCTAACTTTTCTATTTCTTCATTACGCCTTTCACACTCTACTTCCGCTTCTTCTATAGTTTTAAATAAATTATCTTCATCCCATAAAGTACCAGAATATGAATTTGAATATTTTCTACCCAATATATATCTAATTTTTGTTTCTTCTCTAGTTACGTCTATATCAATTTTAACAACATTATCATATCCAGACAAAACTCCTTCATCATTAGCAATATTCCATGCTTTAATTTTATATTCATCATGTCCATATTCTCCATAGCAATCAGGACATTTAAAATTTTTATCTTTGACTATAATTACTCCTGTGCCATCACATGTTGAACAAGGAATAAATACTTTTTTCATACAAAGTGAAATTCCTACAACTTTATCTCCTAAATTAAATTTTGTTTTAATTTCCATAAAAATTCCTCCTAATTTTTATATATCTACTTATATTTACTTATTAAATAACAATTCCCTCTTAAAGTTTCCATGTCATCATAAGAATAAACTTCTTCAAATGTTTTTGCATTAATAGTTCTATAAGGTTTATTTCCTACTATTTTAACTACTATACATTCAATTCCTCCGTATACGTCAACATGATCTCCTATCTCAATAATCTTATTTTTATCTATAAACAATTCTAATACTTTTTCTAATATTTCAACTCTTGCGTCTAAAACAATATATGTTTTATCATGTATATATTGGTCTTGTGCAGATTCTTTTGTTTCTTTTAACATTTCTTCTATCTTTTGTTTAATTGTGATAATATTCATATTTACTCCTCCAATTTTTAATTGTTTCACTTACCATAAAATATACCTCTCTCATACTTCATTATACTTCCATTTACTCCAATTTACTACCCAACCCATTTCCTAAATCATGACAAAATATCCGATTTGTGCTGATTTCCGATCCCTACAACCCTTGATTTTAAAGGGTTGTAGAAGTCATAAAATTGAAAATGACGTAAATTTACCATATTTTGTAATATATTTTAAAATATTATAATAATTAGTTAGATATTCTTGGATATAATTAGATAAAATAATTCATTAATTTTTAATTTCTAATTTCTTTGTTTTTCTTAATGATTTCTCCCATTCAATCTCTATGACATTGAAAAAATAATATCATTCTCCTACTTGATATTTAAATTATTCATTTTATTTACATACAAAGCATAACCAGTAGGACATAATTCTGGATATTCATTGCATTTAACTGGGCAAAAGTCACTTTCTTCACAATTTTTTCTTATATTTGTAATTTTTACATCTGCTATTAAATTATCTTTCTCCTTCAAGTATTCTTCTAATATATCCATTGTTGGAAATAAACTAGTACACATACCATCACAAAGTATCCGCATATCATTCTTATCTGCTTTATCAAATATCCTAACAATAGCATCATGTAATTGCTCAATTTTAATCTGTCCTTCTTCTGTCCATATATCTTTTTGTATTATATTCCATACTTTATTTTTCATATTAATTATCTCTCCTTTTATGATTTATATAATAAATAATTTTCTTTACTGTTAACATTATCAAAATTATTAACCTTTATAATAAATCTTTTATCTTCCAATTCTTTAATACGTTCATTTATCTCATTGATATTTAATCCTTTAATATAATTTAAATATTCAGTTTTTACTAATATGGAATTATAACCACTTTCAAATCCTTCTTTAACTCTCCATAATAAATTATAAAATACATAAGCATTTCTATTTATTATGGCATTTTCAATTGATGTTAACCCTTCTAATTTTTCTTGAATATAATTATATAATTTTATGTTTTCAAATATATCTTCATCTTCCCAATATTTATTTCTTACAAAATTAGGACTATCAACATTTGTTACTATATTAACATCAAAGTGGTAAGGATAGTCTTTATCATGTTTATGACAAGTATTATAATAATGACTTGATAAATTTAAATCATTAATACCCCATTGAATATACAATTCTTTATATATTTCATTAATTATATATTCTGGTATTTGAATTCTTGTACTTGTTTCTACATTATAACCATAATTTTTACCAGCATAATCTACAAACCCATTTTATAAAACCATCAAGATATTCTTGTTGTGTTCGCATATTATCGACTCCTTAAATTAATCTTTTATTATGTTTTGCGTAATATTCAGCCCAACAACTCATATGCACATTTGGATTTTCTCTTGACAATCTCTTATATTTTCTATATTTCTTTTTAAGTAATTTCATTTCTTCATATACATCTAAACTGATATAATTCCAAATGTCAAAATATATTGTATCAAATTTTGTTCCTTTAGGAAACTCATATTCAAATACATCACCATGAATTATTTTAACTTTTTCATTTAAAGATAATTGTTTACCAACTAATTCTATAACTTCAGGATACTTTTCAAGTATTGTTATTGATTTCACGTTATCTTTATCTTGAATTGGTAATACAATTAATCCTATACCTAATCCTGCAATAAATACATCACCATTTGCTGTATCTATTATCTCTCTATTTGTTCTTTTCTCCATTGATGTATTAGACATTACACAATCATATTTATTCATAAGTCTGATATATTTACCTGTTGGTATGTCGCATCTAAAAGGTCTATTTTCATGTTTTATTTCAAATTTATTAAGTATAAATTCACCAATTTGACCTTCATTTAATATTTCATGCATTTCTTTGTACAATTTTGTACCTCCTATCTTGTTACAAATCAAACTATATTTTACGCTGTTTTCAAATATCCATCAACACAGATATAAGTATACTCATATCCTAGTATATCACAATACTTTTTAAATATTTCAGCATCTTCTTTCTCCATTAATAAAGAACAACTTGGTAATTTTTCTAATAATTCAGTAATCCACTTTTCATCATCCATCGTATCATTTCCCCATCCAAATACTAATCCAGTAGAATTAAATACATTTACCAATCTATCGTTACTATTAAATTCCTTAATAATAGCACCCCAATTATTAACTTTAGCATGATTCTCATAGTCCATTTTGGAATCAAAGATAAACTTAAATGATATTTTACCTGTTTGCCAAATTTCATCTGCTGTAACAATATTAAATTTTAATTCTTTATTCATTATCATTCTCCTTCACAACATATTTATTATAATACTCATTAGCATCTTTCCATGCCTGTTCTGGTGTTACAGACCAACCACAGCCTCTATTATACTAAGTAGTATTTCCCCAAGCAAGAATACACCAAAAGTAAGGTTCTTTTTTATTGTCCCAAGGATGAGGATTCATAATAACTTCAATTTTATATTCTGTTTCTGGTTTATTTTCATTTTCTAATATCATATTAATTCTCCTTTCTGCAACAATAAATAATTTTAATAATAAATCAATCTTACCACATATTGCTTATATTATAAATTATAATTTACTCTTTGTATCTTTCAGTAAATATTTCCATCCAATTCTTTAATACCTTTTTTGCTTCTACTTCTGATAATTCAGAGAATTCTTCTAATAAATACGGAACTACACCAAACATATTAGTTACTCCACTTTCTCTAAGTATGTTAAGATAGGTAATATAATCTTTATTCATTAGGCAATCCTCCTATTATACTGTTATATGATTAATTTATATTATACCATTAATCCCAAACAAATTCCTCATGTAAAGCAAATCCTTCTTCACCAAATATTTTATCAGAAGGGAAGTATTCTGTAAATATAATACTTATGCTATTCGATAGTTCATCAGGCAATTTACCAAACATAGCATTGGTATTCCTCTGACCACTTCTTTCACCTACAAAATAGATAAATTTACTACCTTTGTTATAATTATATTTTCCTTTAATATCTTTATTTAATGTGATAATAGATACTGGATATGCCATTGTATAATCGAAGTGATTCTTGCCTAATTTTTTAATGATAGGAATTAATTCTTCTATGTTACCGTTGATTGTGACATATGACTCTTGATAACCCATGATAAATTCCTCCTGTTTATTTAATTTTATTTATCAAAATCCAGTTTGAGTAGTATAAAAATTAATATTGCCTTTACCAATTACCTGAACTTCTTCATCTTCCCTTATCTCACCAGTTCCTTCATCTTCATACTCCACATTAACAACTTCTATTTCAATATAACCATCAAAATTCTTAATCAATGTTGTTGTCCAAGGTTTATTAATATGATAGTCGAAATCAGGATTATATGCTAATACTTCATCTAGTAAAAATACACTTACAAGTCCTGCATCAGCACAAAATTTTCCTAATACTTCATCAGTATCACTATTAAAAGTAGTACATGACCAATCACCATAGATAGTATCTCTTGTTAGATAATTTATAATTCCTAATACTTCCATATTTCTTCCGTAATCACATGCTTTCCAATCGTCTTTTGTTATAGGTATTGTACCATGATGTTTTGCTCTCATAATATAGCAAGGATCTGTGATAATAATATCTCCTTTGAATTTCATGTTGAATTTCCTCCTTAAATTTTATAGAATCACTTTTTAGTTCCATTATATAATTTATTTACTTCTGGTTTTAATTCTTCAGTAATTTCTTTAATTCTTTCATAATCAATAGGAATTGATGTTTCAGTTTTACCAATAATTTGACTATTTAAAGCCATTACAAGTACTTTCGCCTTATCTATACTTCCAGTATGAATTCTAATTATCAAATTGCTATCCATAAATCTTTTATCAAGTTTAGAAATAATATATGTCGTGCTTAAACCATCTAGTAAATTAATACTCTCAGCTTGAATAAACAGTATTTTATCTTCTAATTTAATTGAACTTTTATCATTATTAATAAATAAATTAACGGTAAATCCAATTATTTCTTTCATATATTCATTATTATTAAGTATTTTAGCTTTACTTTTTGTTAAACTTTCAAATCTATGATATCCATCAGTAATTTCAGGAAGTGATATTATTTCTTTTTTAATTAATTCCAAATATTCTCCAAAAGTCATATACCCATAATATACATCATCTTTAATTTGTTCAACATTTTTCAAAGTTAATTCTTTCATTATATACAGCTCCTTTAAATTTTTAAATTAAACTTCCTGTGCAAACTTTAATGTATCCATAACCATTTGAAAAACCCAATCTTTCTTCTTAGTAGATATTGTATCATTATTCATAACTTTTTCAAACTCTTCAATTAAATCTTTTTTCATTTCTTCTCTACATGCATTTTTATAATCTGTGTTTAATTGTTCTCTTGTCACAGTCTATTCTCCTCTCTATTATATTAATTTACTAAACCTGTAAATGCTCTTTCCCTGACAACTTAAACTTCAACAATACCTCGTCCCCTGTTAAATACAATTTCTCTCCATAATTATCAATAACAAAATATTTAGTTTTATAACCACAATTTTCTTTGCCTATAACATATTTCTTACCTTTGGTTATTAATTTCTTACCATTAGCAGATAAAGTTTCTAATGCTAACATAGTTAATCTCTCCTATCTTATTATACATCTAATACAGCCTTACCATCAACTAATTTATAACTATTAATTTCATACTTCTTCATCACACATGTTTATTATTATTTTTATATTGTATTAAATCATCATCTAAAAATATTAAATAACTCCTCAATAATACCATCAATATTCAATACTACTTCAAATAACCACCCAACAAAGGCATCGTATTAATTAATTTCTTCATATTCAATTCACTCTCACCAATACTCAATCCATACTCTACAATATCACTAATTATACTTAAACACTTACTTTCTAATAATGATATTTCTGCTGATTGCTGTGGTCTATTTATAAACTGTCCCATACTTCCCATATATGCAGTAAATGGTTTCCTATCAACACTTACTTGCATTTTAATATCGGCAATACATGCTAATAATAAACCAGAATTAGATTCAAAATTAGTTATGAAATATAAAATATATGGATGTTTTCTAAATAATTTTTCTACAAATAAACGAATTGCTTTTATTTCATATATTTCTTGAGGCGTATCGTCATATCCCATAAAAGTAATCATAACTTTTTGACGAGATTCTGTTTTACATTCATGTAATAGTTTCATAAATTCGTCTATACGTCTAAAATCTCTGGTTAATATTTCATCTTTACTAATACCAACCATACATAATGAGTATGCATCTAAAATATCACTTTTCTTAAGTATCCCAAATGTAAAATCAATCATGTTGATAACTCCTTTTATAAATTGATATTTGTTAAGTATTATTTTACTCCTTATCTATAACCTTAGTCAACACAATTTGACCATTCTCATTAACTTCCATTAACATTGCGTCACCTTCTTCAATTCCTACTAATTTTCTTATTTCTTTTACAATGTGAATTCTGCCTAAGTCATCAAGTTTTCTTGTGGTTTTATGTGTCAATTTGATATTCACTTCCTTTCTATTATTATATTTGTATCTATTCTATGCTACTCTGGTAAATCAAGTCCAGAGCAGAAAACAACAGACTATGCTAATTCAACTTCACAATCATAATATTTAGAATCTCTTAATGCAAGTTGATTTGCAAAATCTTTTTCTAAGTATGTGCCTAGATGATATTTACAACCATAATATTTAGAATATATCCTCTTTCTGCTTCGACTACTTTAATTTTGATTTTAGTTTTTAACATATTGTTCACCTCCTTAACTTAGTATTATTATATTTGTATTCTGTTAAAATGTCAAGAATAATTTTAATTAATTTTAAATATTTTTACTTAATTTTTCTTAATCTTCACATTTAGAGATACTCCAATTCAATACTTCTTCATCATCTATCGGCAATGTGCTATGATAACATGCATACGCTAATATATCTTTAGTTTCTTGGGTTAATTCCTTACCTGTCACAGCACTACGGATAATTTCAATAAATATATCTTTTACATTGTTAGGTAGATTTGATAATGTGTTTGTTAGGTTAAATGATTTTATTGCGTCCATGTTTATGCACTCCTTTATTATTATTATTTACCACCGAATATTGCTAGTAAAATAATGCCAAGTATAATAGCACCCATTTTAATCACTCCTTCTATTATATTAATATTAATGGAAATATTATACCTATTCAAACTTTAATAGTAATTTTCTGGCATTATTCTTTTCATTCTCAGTGGTTGCTTTATCATTAATCATTGCTAATAACTTTTTGCGTTTATCTTCTTTTTTTTTACGTTTTGCTCTGTCTTTGAATAATGCTTCATCCCATTCATGAGAAAATATCATTTGGATCAACTCCTTTCTGATGGATTTGGTATGCATTGATAATTTATTTTTACTTTATTAATTGTAAATCATTTCTAAGTATATTATTATATTTTTCAAGTTTATCATGACCAAATTCTCTTATTATAATTTACTAATAATTATAATCTTCTTGTAATTTATAACTATGATGATTACTATTTAACCATTTTTAAATCTTGTTTATGAGTTTTCCATCTTTCTTCAATTTTTAATGATTCTCCGATATATACTTTATTATTTGTTGTATTGGTGATTTTATAAATTCCTCCTTATTAATTTTATTTTTATTATAATCTTATTTAAATATACAATTTGCTTCGCTACGCTCAGATTAAAATTTATAATTAATATGGTAAATATAAAAATAAATATCGTACCGACTAGGATAAATATAAATGTAATATTATAATTTATATTATGTATATCAATTAGTCTGTGACATTTGTGAATCAATTAGTCGGTTTATAATTTATTATTCTAATCCTGAAGCGTAAGCGAAGGCAGATTGTATATATCTATTTCTTTTTAGATTCTCTTAATTTCCTCTTTCTTCTTTTCTTTTTCCTGTTTTAATCTCTCCTTTTCTTTTTCTTCATTTTCTTCATCTTGCATTTCACAGGATACTTCTAAATCTATTTTATCATGCCCTATTAAAAGCATATTATTTAATTTAGTAATATTATCAATATCATTTATAAACGCATAAACTATTTTCACCCTTGGATTTCCTATTGCTACTTCTTGTACAAATTTATATTTATGTTTTATCAATGATTGTCTTATTGATTTGCCGAATCTACTTGTTAATTCTTTTGTAATTTCATCTATATTATTAATTTCAATTAGTTTTTCATTATCTAAAATTTCAATCTCATATACTTTCCAATAACTTGATAATCCAGTTATCTTCCTACATACTTTTATTTTAAATTCTTTATTTATAATAGGATTTCTTCTTTTAAAAAATTCAATCCCTGTTTCTTTTTCCACCTCTTTTTCTTTTTCTTTAATTTCTAATTCTGTTCCTTCATCAGCTACATATGTATCACCATTATAATATCTTACCATTGTTGCTTTCTCCCATAATATTATTTCTTGTTTCTGTAATCTATTTAATGCAGATTCTAAACATTGTTTTATAGTGATATAAGATTTTTCTCTATACATATCTAATAGTTTATCATTCATTCCTAATTCATTTGCTAATTCTTCATAATCATCAACTAATTTTTTATATTTTGAAGTAAATATTGGTATATTTATTAATTCGTCATTCTGCATAAATAATTCACTAAAAGCAACATTATATGTATTTTCTATATCATTATATTTATTATGTAATAAATTAATTAATAAACTATCCATTAATAATTCATATTTACCTTTACCTATTCTATTGTCTTTTCTTTTATCTTCTATTTCTTTCACTTCAGAATATTTTTCTAAAACTAAATAACTTCTACCTTGCCTTTCTAATTTATACTGTGATTCAATTTGTTTTATTAATGCTTTTCTACTACATGTATTATCCTTATATTCTAGTCTGAGAATACTACACATAACTTTTAGATTATCATACTTCTTACCTACTTCTAATTCATTATCAGAAATTATCAAAAAACTTATTCTCCTTTTCATATATTATTAATTATCATTATCAAATAATTATCATTTATCAGAATATTTAATTGTATTTATTCTTTTCAAGTTTCCAATTATGTAATTTCCATTTATGCACCTTATTTTCAATTTCAGGTGTTCTAGGAAATTTTAAATATAAATCTCCACTTAATCCTTTACCAATTTCTAAAGGTAAACAACCTTGTTGGAGCATCCAATTAATTTGTTCTAAATCATAGATATAATAATCATTTCTTTTGAATTTAGAATTGTTTGTATTCATAAATAATATACCTACCTTCTATAAATATTTAACTGATTAATTATATGCTATATTCTTCAAATCATAACACCACCTCCCTCACTTAATATTTTACAAAAACAAAAATATAAAGTGTTTTTCAATTCTATCAGTATTATAACATTTATTTTTATATTCTGTCAATATATTAAATCAATTCGAAAAGAATATTTATCATTTCCATGCTTCAACTAAACTCTTACATTCATCTTGAAATCTACATAATCGCATATTAGGACTATCTAAATACTCTTCATATAAATAATATTTACTTGCCATAATTATACAGTCTTCAATTTTATATTCTCCTATTTCTTTACGCATAAGACAATTATTATAATTTTCACATCCGCAGCATTTTAATTTACATATTTTACAATTTGGTATAGATTTCATAATTTATATATTCTCCTTTCAGTTAAAATAAAAGAATAATTTGCTCTCAATCTCACCATGAATTCAATTCTTCTTTCATATTTTCCTCTAATATTTGAAAAATAAATTGCTTCCTTTCTTCTATAGTCTTATCTTGTAACAATTCAAAATCAGTTATTGCCATTTTTAATGCATTTAAATTAAAACCATAACTAAAACCTTTATTAGATGTCAAAAACAAATGATAACCTCCATTTGAAGATTTAGAAATATTCATTTCATCACTTGCTCCATAAATTAAAA
>Ga0209318_1002061_pt1 | contig 10686 bp, 11 predicted proteins | sample RifGroE1_FD_183999 | JGI IMG/M metagenome (GOLD analysis project Ga0209318, IMG submission 183999) | Groundwater microbial communities from Rifle, Colorado, USA - Groundwater E1 (SPAdes) (version 2) | ecosystem: Environmental > Aquatic > Deep subsurface > Groundwater | place: Rifle, Colorado...
CCGCCCGCCACAATCGGGTTCGCTAGACGACTGAAACCCCGCAGGGAAGGAGAGGAACCTGCGGGGTTTCGTCTTGTCTCATCCACCGAGCGAACTCAGCGGAGGGGCAACTATCCGACGTAGTAGGTGATGCCTGAGAGTGAAGTCCAGGTGGCCGAGCCTCGCTGAACGCGAACCTGTCCGTCCGTCTCGACCGTCACGTCTCCGAACCCGTCAGAGGCAGCGACAGCGAATCGGACTTTACCCGAGGGTCGGAATCCTTCGGCGAGTGTCATGGCGACGGTGTTGTCCTCGCCACCGGAGATCAACCCTTCAAGGGTGACGAAACCGTTGGACTTGATGGCCCGAGCGATAGTGTAGCCGTTCTCGTAGTTCATCCACCCGTTGTCGAGCGACCACTCGTCGATGTCGGCGGTCTCGACGGCGATGACACCATCTGTCGCCGTCTTCACACCCTGCTCGATGTGGTCGAGCAACGCTTCGGTGATATCGTCATCGGTGTTCCAGTCGTGCGGTGTGTAGGCGGTCGTCATGTCATCTCTCCTAGAACGGGTCGTCTATCACGGTGTACTCGGCCTCCACGCCACCATTGAACGACCGCTTTATATCGGTCACGATAACGTCGCTGCCTGTCGGCACGGCGAGCGTGTCGAGCTTTACGCGGTCGGCGACCTCGACAGCCGCGTCGTCGCGCATGGTGAACGTGTACTTGGTAGCCGCCTCGACCGACTTGTAGCGGTCGCACATGGCGTAGGTGAGGTCGATGTCGGAGGCGATGGGGTTGTCGTAGGTACGCACCTCACCGTGCTCGTTACTGTACGTCCGCGTGAAATCGACCTCGTTGATCTGGACGGCGTAGCCGGTGAGCACCGCTTGGAAACTCGTTGCTTCAGGTACGGCGGTGAACACCGTGCTGTACGTGTTGTACACGGGGTCGCCGACGAGTGTCGCACCCGTAAGGTCGAGTGCGGTGCCCTCACAGGCGTCGTGGGTGATACGGAACTCCGTCGCGTTGAGGTCTTCGACGAGCACCGTCGTATTGAGGATTTCGGAGGTCGCGTCGGCTTTGCTGTACGAGCGCAGCTTCCCTGTCAACTTCCCTATCTCCGCGCCCTGTGAGGACTCGGGACGGTCGTAGATGCGGTCGATGTCGAGGTGGTAGTCGAGTTTCGCGTCAAGCGCGGCCACGACATCGAGCGAGCCGTCGGAGCGGTGGATGAGGTGTGCTCCACTGTACGCCGCAAGCATGGAGAGCGCTTCGCGGTGCGTGACGGGCGGGATGGGGACGTAGATGAGAATGGAGTCGAGCGCGGGGTCGATGGTGTAGTACGAGTAGCCCGAACTCGTCCAGAGCGACCCTGCTCCGACCTTACACGCTGCGTCGCCGATACGGTAGCGCCAGCCACCCTCCTCGGGGAACTGAGCGTCTTCGAGGACTTCGGCAAAAAGCGTCGAGACGGGTATACCGTTCGCGTCATAGCGTCCGCCATAGAAGACGAACTCATCCAAGCGTGAAGTGAACGAGACGGTCTCGAACGAGGCGTACAACTCGTCCTCTGTCAGTTCGGACTTCTCAACGCGCTGGCGGGTGATCGGCACGGAGTCCGATGAGGTCGGGTAGAAGTAGCCGAGCTTCACGTCGATGTTGCCAGGAGCCTTCAGAGCGAGCTTGTTCGCTGCCAGCGTGAAGTCGTAGTCCTCGTCGTACTCGTCGGCCACCAGCCCGTTCGTTATCTTGAACGTGCAGGACTCCACGGGCAGCGTGACCGCCGAGGGGTCGAAGGTGGAGGTGAACGAGGCTTCGACGGCGTTGTCCACGTCAGGGTCATTCGTGATTCGCCAGCGTCTCACCTTCGGCATGTCTGACGGGTAGTTGCCGACGACACGGAAGTAGAGGTCTTCACCCGTACGCTCCGTCATCACCTGTCCGACCTGATGGTCGGTGCCTGTGATGCGAGAGCCGTTCTCATAGCGGTTGCCGATGGCGTAGTTCAAGGAGAGCGACCCTGAAGGAGCGCTCAGGATGACGGCTGCGTAGTTCGTCGCTTCCGCTACCGTCAATGGGTCGGCCAGCGTGAACTCGACCTCGGCGTTGGAGAAGTTGCCCGTGACCGTCGCCGTGCCCGTGGTGACGAGCGAGACGAGTTCGTTCAGGTCGTCGTCGTACGTCCACAACTCCATCGACAGGTCGCCGCTCGTCCAACTGGTGAGCGAGCCTCGAAAGACCAGACCCGTGACGACGAAGCTTTCGGGGAACAGCATCGTCTGACCGACGACACCGCCCGTGTCGGCGTGCCAGTTGTCGATGAAGGCAGACCCCGCCGTGCCGAGACCGATGGCCCCGCCGATGCGGTCGGGGGTCGAGACCGAGAGCGGTTCCCACGCTTCGACATTCGTACTTATCTCAGCGCTCGTACCGTCAAAGGAGACGATGAGCGTCGTCATGGTGACGATGCTCGGAGCCTCTTTGCGAGCGAGTTCAGCCGAGATGCTACCGTTCAGTATCTCCTCGACGACGATCTGAGGTGTGCCGTCCACGATGACACGGGCACGGTGGTACGAGTTCTCGATGATGCCCCAACACAGGCACTTGTAGACCGCGTTGATGGAGGCCGAGATGACCGCCGAGTTCACGGTGTCGCCCGTAGGGACGTACTTGGCAAGCCCGCTCAGAGCATAGAACTGGTTGGAGTTGACCTGTGGCGTGCCGACGACGGTAGCCCAGTCAGAGCCGAGGTCGCCGTTGGCTCGATTGAAGTCGTCAGCGTACGATGTCGGCTCGCCAGGATGGTCTCCCACTAGACTTCCCGCGACCTGCCGCAGAATCGTGTCCGACTTGCGCGTCTCAAGGACGGCGGACAGGCGTGAGGGGTGCGAGGCGTCCTCGGCTTGGTTCGATTCCCATGTGGCCGATACGGTACGCATCAGACCTCGATGAGATTCGCCTGGACATCCGTCCAGTATCGCGGGTGTCCCGTGCCGGGTTCTGCGACCATGATGGGCGTGCCCTCACGGTCTCCGACATACATCTTCTTGTTGACGTACGACATCGTTCGAGGGTCGTACACGGTGAAGGTGTTGACGAACTTGCCGCCCTGGTTGCGGTCGAATATCTGGAGCAGCGCTTGGAACTGGGCGGGTGTGAGCACCTTCCAGTTCATCTCTATCTTCAGCTTGTCGCCACCGATGACCTGACCGACGAAGTTGCCGTTGGCGTTACGTCCGGCGTTGACGAGCGTGGAGATAGTCACCCGCCCACTGTCGAGCGCGGGTTCGGGTATTGCTATGCCGCCTGCTGTCTTGACCCATGAGGCCATTTAAGTCACCTGTACCAGACTGGAGGCGATGCCTCTGCGCTTCTCACCCTTACGGATGACCGAGCCGACCTTCTCGCCGTCGAGGAACACGTCGCCGTTGCCACCGACCGCTGTCTGCGCGTTCCCTCGTATCGTTGCCGAGAGCACCGCACCGTATACCGCCTCGATGAACCCAGAGTTCTCAAGGGGCATGACGGTGTTGGGGTTGCCGCCGTACGACCCGATAATCTCGGGGCCAGCCTCGCCTGCGAGGTACACCGACCCCGTGGGGTTCATCGAACCGACGGCGTTCGCACGAACACCACCGGAAGGGTGCGCCCCCTTGGGAAGATTGACCGACTTGATGGCGAGCACGCGGCGCTGCTTGTCGATAACGCCCTGAATCTCGTCGCGTATCTTCTCCCACTGCTTACGCAACTTCTCCAGCGCATCAAGCGGCTTGATGTCCTTGACGGCCTGCTTGTAGTCAGCCGCCGCGTCCTTCGCCCGCAGTTCGGCGTCGCGCAGACGCAGCTTGGCGTTCTTGGCCTCATCGGAGTTTTTGCCGTAGGTCTTCACGGCGTCGTTGAAGTCCCGTTGTGCCGCTTTGAGGTCGAGCTTCGCACGCTTGTTGGCGATGTCGGCCTCGGTGACGCGACGCTGGGCGACCGAGTAGGAGTCGCTAGCGTGTGTGAGTCCGTCGATCCCGCGTGCCGTGTCCTCAGACACACCCTTGAGCCGCTTCAGGGCGTCACTATAAGTGACGGTTGTCGTGCGAGCGTTCGCTGTCTTCGAGTCGAGGTTCGCCAACTCGTCCTTGAGTCCGGCGAAACTCTCACCCATCGCCTTGCTCGTCTCATCGACGGCCTTACCTGCGAGGGTGAAGCCCTTACCGAATCCGGCAGCGGCGTTCTTTCCGCCAGTAGCCATGTCAGCGATGCCGACACCGAGGCGTGCGACGCCTTCCCGCAGCGCTCCGACATCCCGAGAGAGCACGGCACCGATGACATCGCCGATGGCGAGTACCACTTCGCCGATACCGCTCAGGGCTTGGATGACACCGGGGATGGCGCTGGCGAGTCCGGCGAGGATGCTGATGACCATCTTGATCTGGACGACGAGTTGGTCGCCCATGACACCAGCCACCCACTTGACTGCGGGGCCGAGTGCATCCCACAAGTCGCGTGCGGTCTTCTGGACGCGCTCCCACAACTGACTAAGGTAGCGACCCAGCGCCTCGGTCGCTGGCCCCATGTCCCTGCTGATGCTACCTGCGATGGTGGCAAACGCCTCACGCAGCGGACGCAAGCCCTCCCAGAGTGCCTTGGCGACCGCCGTCACCTTGTCCCAGTTCTTCCACAGGAGGACGCCTGCTGCCACGACGGCGGCGATGCCGAGGGCTATCCATCCGGCGGGGCCGAGGGCCGCTGAGACTCCAGCCCACCCGCCGCCTGTCACTAGTGCGGCTAGCGCACCTTTGATACCGAGAATCACGTTCAGAAACGTGCGCCCGCCAGTGCCGAGTGCGAGCGGTATCGAGTTGCTGAACAGCCCCGTGACGACGAGACCGAACGTCTTGAACGCTCCGATGGCCCCACCGATGAGTCCGGCGATGTTGTTCAGCCCGAAGACTTTGAGCAGTATACCACCGAGTCGTCCGACGATGCCGATGGCGAAGTTGAGACCCTTGAGGGCTGTGAACGACGCGATGGCCCCACCTACCGCTTTCGCGGCCTCGGGATGTGAGTTGAACCATGCGAGGATGTCTTGGAAGCGTTCGAGCAGCCATACCGCCGCGACATTGAGTGTCCACACAGCGAGCGGGATGAGCACGTCGCGGTAGAACTCCGTGAAGCCCGCCCAGACGTTCTTGGCGAACGGGATGAGGGCTTTCCAGGTGTCCTTGAGCGCCTTGATGAAGGGCGCGAGGGCTTTGGCTGCTTTGGCGAACAGTTCCTTGACAGGCGCTATCAACTTCTCCAGTGCCTTCAGTCCGCCCATGTCGTACAGATCGAACGGCTTGATACCAGGAGCAGCGCCACCACCACCACCAGCACCGCCCCCACCGCCACCCCCGCCACCGCCCGTGTCGGTCTCGGGGGAGAGGATGTTCAACTCGTCGATGCCGAGCACATAGTCGCGGAGCTTCTTGGCCGAGTCAGCGGCCTTGCCCGCGTTGCCTGCGACATCGCCCATGCTGTCGGCAGCGTCAGCCGTACCAGCACCGACCCCACCGATGTCCTTGATGAGCGTTGACCACGACGGTATCTTGATGCCGAACAATGCACCGAACGCAGTTGCCGCCGTGAGTATCGCCTGTGCGAGTGCGATGAGCCACGGCAGCACGGTCTTCACCATCGGCAGGAACAGGAAGCCGATGGCGCGTGCCGCCGCGATGGTGACATCGTGGAGGATACGCATCATGTTCGCAGGCGAGGAGAGCGTGCGTGCGAGGTCGCCCTGAGCGCGTACCGAGTGGCGCATGAGGGCGTTGTGGATGAGGATGGCCTTGGACGCACGGTTGAGTTGACTAATCTTGTAGTTCAGCCCCTCGGCGTATATCTCCTCCTGCAACGCCGCCTGTGTGATGTCCAGACCGTACTCACGGATGGCCCGTGTCTGCCCTGCGAGCGCGGACTGGAACTTCTTGGCCGAATACTCGAACGGCTGGTCTTTCAGGGAGGCGTAGTCGTAGGACAGTTGCGTGAGGTTCTGAGACATCGTGAGTGCTTGGTCACTGACGATACCCATAGAGCGCGACATGTCCATGAACGTCGCCGAGGTCTTCATCACCGCAGCGGGGTCGAGGCCGAGATTGCCCGAGATGGTCTCGACCCACTTGAGCGCCTTGTCGGTCATCTGTCCGAATGCCACACCGAACAGGTTGGCCGTCTCCACAGCACTCGACGCCTGACCGACGAACGCCTTGAACGCCCCAGCGATGGCTCCGAAGGCGAACAGCAGGAAGAACAGGCTGCTTCTCAGTTGGATGAACGACGAGCCGAGGACACTGCCCGTGTGCTTGGCACTCGCACCCATGTCGCGCAGTTTCGCCGAGACCTTACCGACCGTGCTGCCGATACCGTTCATCACAGAGTGCAGGCGCGAGACTCGGGGAGTGAGAGAGCCGATCTGCGCTGCGGCCTGTGACGCGCCGGTGACAGGCGGGACGGTGACGGAGGGTACGGAAGGAACTGCGGGGGTGACGACCGGAGTGGTCTGCGCGACCTGGGCGACGCGGGCGGTACTGGCAGACACGCGGCCCGCTGCTCTGGCGAGCGTGGGCGACAGATTTCTCAGGCCACCCATCGCGGGGCCGAGGACACGGTTGAGGCGACCGAGCGAAGCTGTGAGACGGTCGATGCTCGCCGACGCTGCGTCAGCGTTCGCCGCTATCTTGATAGCTAGTGCGTCTACGGTTACTTCGTCAGCCATACCAGGCATCCGTCCCTATGTGAAGCAGGGGAGCGCTTAGGCTCCCCCGCTGGGATTCATCGGCTCCGCGTACTCCTGCTGTGGCGGCTTCTTGCCTTGCTTGGCCTGCCACATCGCGTTTGCCAAAGCGAGGAAACTGTCTCTCGACTTCCTCAACTCACGTTCGCGTTTCTGCTCGGCCAGAGCCTCGTCGAGTTCTGGGCCGATGAGCGGTTCTGACGGGTACTTCAAGTTGCTGCGTCCATTGAACGCCTGCGAGAGCACGACACCGACCGCCATCATCACGTACCGTCCCGTGTTCCACGCCGTCAAATCGTCGGCTATGACACGGTTGCGCTGCCGTATCTCCTCGGCGGCGATGGCGTAGCGTACGAGTTCGGGGTCGCCGTACCAGAAGTCCTCGTAGGACACCCCGATTGCCATGACCTGAGTACACAGGTCGTCGAAGTACGCGCTGGCCGTCTCGTAGACCTTGGCCTCACCGTGCGAGTCGGTTACTTCTTGGGCTTCTCCGACTCGCCCGATCCGAAAAGTGCGGTGTATGCCTCGACAAGCTCCTCGAACAGCCCCTCGACGGTGAAGGTGCCGTCGTCGAGCAGTTCATCGAGCATTCCGGTCGCCTTGTTCGGCGTGACACGGTAGGGATGGAGGGCTGCGAAGAACAGGTGTGCGAGCGAGGAGAAGGGGGAGTCCTGCATGGTCGAGACCTTCAGGCCCGCCTCCTCCGCCGCCCGCACGCCTGCCCGCGTCAGCTTGAGGGTGTAGTCCTTGCCGTCATACGTGAAACTGGTCATGCTTCTCTCCTTCGGACGGGGCACTTGCTAAGAGACCGACTCGTCGATGTCGGCGATCTCAGTCTCCTGCGAGATGTAGAGCGTGGTCGTGGCGACCGCATCGACACCGGCCTCGCCGGGACGGACAGCCTGAATCTCGCCCTCCCACCAGTAGCCGGTGGACAGCGGTGCCGGATAGGACACCTTGAAGGCACGGGCACCGGAGCCAGGAGCGGCTGCGGCGGTATCAACGGCAGAGACGAGTTCGGGAGTCATATTGGCCGGGAACTCGAACGAGCCACCCAAGTCCTGAAGACCGTTGATGTAGGTCTTCATGGTGGTGGCGGACAGTGTGGTGGTCTCCAGCTTGTTCGGTGCCGAACTCATAGCCGGAACACCCGTGATGTCGGGAATCTCAGTCCACGACAGAGGCTCTGCGTGGTTGATGGAGGCACCGTAGTACAGCTTGATGCCAGCAGTGGACTGGGCCATCTTCTCACTCCTTACGGTCTGAAGGTATAGCCTGACGAGTCGAGTACGGTGCCTGCTCGGTAGATGTGCCGCACCACGTCGGGTGCTGGCGGGTCGCCGAGTCCTGCGTAGTGCCGTGTCAACTTGAACGTCGTATCGAGCAGGTCTGAGACCTCTCCGACCAACCGACGCCCCGCGTCGAACGCCGAGAGCACCGTGTCCTCGTCGTCCACGCAGTTCTGCGTGTAGATGTCGGCCTGAAGGCCGAGCACCGTCCGCGTCTCTCCGTTCACCGTGCCGTGTGAGAGAGGTCGGTTGACTATCTCTGTGAGCACGATGTAAGGATGGTTCTTAGGTGACTCGTCGTACGGCTTTCGGATGTTCACGTTCGGTATGGTGAAGGTGTGGTCGTCGAGTGCGTCAAACGCATCGTCATACAGTGATTGCACTCTCTACCGCCTCCTTCACTACATCCTGTGCGGTTCGTTTCAGAACGATGCGGGCAAATCTGAGTGAAACGTTGTACATGGGCGCTTGCGGGGCGAGACCATAGGAGAAGACCCACGTTCCGCGACCAGAACTTCCGAGGCTTCTTCGCGGTCTTCGACCCGCTGGGGCCGTCTTCCTTGCGTCCTGATACGCCCACACCTCTTTGGTCGGGTCGGGCGAGTATCCTGATGCACCCATCGCTGAGCCTGGATAACCGCCCGCAGCGCCTTTGGCACCCGTTCCGAACTCAAGGTAGACGATTTGCTTGCCGCGCCACACGACCTCGTGACCTGTCTGCGCCTTTTCGACCATCACCGATGCGTTCGGGTTGTCGGAACCAAGGTAGTTACCGTCTACGTCTTGGATGGAGGCGATGTTGTAGCGTACACGCTCCGCTATGACCTCGCCTGCTTCTTGCTCGATAATCCGACCGACGTGCTGGTCGTCTTCTTCTCTGAACCGAGCAGCGAGCGCCTTGAAGTCGCGGGCGAGTTGGCGGATGTTAGCCGTACCGAGAGCTATGACCTTCTCAGCCATCGGCGCTCATCCTCTTGAACGTCACCTCCGCGACGCCACCCTGTCCCGGTGTGACCCCGAGCACGTAGAAGTCCGCGTCGGAGGCCAACTGGTCTGAGGGGTTCGCGGGGGTCGTGTCCATCCAGACCGCATCGAACCGTTTGAGGTTTTCAACGTCGGCGTTCGTCGTGACCGCCTTGCGGTAGTCCATGTACTCGGGGCCGAAGGCGAACATGTCCGCCCCTGAGTTGAGACCACGCCAGTTCCAGTTATGCAGTACCGGCGTCCCGTAGGTGCGGACGCCGTTGACGATGGTGTGCGAGGCGACCCACACGGGACGCTTCGTGTTCCTAGCCAACGAGACCATCGGTCTATCCTGTCGTCGCGGGCAGCGGTATCTGTGCGAGCAGAGAGGGTGGGAAATCACCCTTCTCGTAGGATCGCTGGATACCGTTCTCGCTGAACGAGGTTACGCCGTCCACGCCGAGCTTCTGGTACAGGTAGACGCCCATCCTGATCGCCAGCATGTTCAGACGGGCCTCGAAGGGTCTCACGTACTCCGTCCACACGAGCGTAGTGCCGTCCGTGATGGTCTCACCGCTGTCGGTAGACCATTCCGGCTCGGTGTCGTCGTCGCTCGTGCCTGCGGTGGTACACTTGTAAAGGTGCTCGTTCGGATGTGTCGGCTGCACTATGTCACCGAGCGTATAGGCGGTGTCTGCTTTCCACGCAGGCGCTACGTCGAGTTGACGGTAGTGCCTGATGGTGGAGCGTGCCGCGTCCGCACACATCTCGGCCAACGTGACCTCGGTGGGTGTGGGGTTTACCACCCCACACCACACGAGGATGGCGTCAGCAGTCGTGTCGGCGATAGCCGTCATCGGTTCCTACGAGACCTCATCGGTGTAGACCGGCGAGGAAGCGCTGGAGACGATCTCGACCTTCGGCGCGACGTAATCGGCGGTGGTTTCCTTCAGACCAGTCACGATGGCGTGAGTCCACTCGTGACCGTGGTCGAAGCCCCACTGACCGTAGACCTGGTACTTGTCGGCAGCGCCGGTCTTCGCCAGAGCCTCAAGGAAGAAATTGCCCTTCCCAGGCACGGGGCGGAAGACGTTGCGGCAGCGACCGATGTTGGCGAACGTCGCCGTGCCGTTGGGCTGGTAGCGGTGCCCACCCTCCATGAAGCGGAGGCGACCGAACGGCGTGAGGTAGGTGAGCAGGTTCGAGCCTGCGTCGTCACGACCGAAGCGCTGGCCTTCGTTGAGGATGAGCTTGTTGAGCTGGACGATCTGCTCGGCGTTGAGGATACCGACGACACCGTTCAGGCCGAACGGCGAGGTTCCGGCCAACTGACGGGCGACAGCGACGAGGATGTTACCGTCGAGTTCGACATCGCCAGCGGCAGTGGTGTTCGTGGTGATCGCAGCGTTGAGACCACGGGTCTTGTCGGCGGTGGCCGAACTGACCGCGAGGTTGTAGGTGCCGTTGAGGATAGTGTACTCGATGTCGTTGCGAACCTCGGCGATGCGCCCTGCGGTCTGGAACGCGAGTTCGGAACCGACGTTGTTGGAGAGGTTCGCAAGGTTCAGACCCGTGAGGCTCTGAGTGTCGGATTCCTTGCTGTACGTCACGGAGACGGAACGGTGGAAAATCTGCGTGACGTTCTTGGCCTGCGTACGAGTAGTGGAGGTCGGCGCGGGGGC
>Ga0209318_1002065_pt1 | contig 10649 bp, 4 predicted proteins | sample RifGroE1_FD_183999 | JGI IMG/M metagenome (GOLD analysis project Ga0209318, IMG submission 183999) | Groundwater microbial communities from Rifle, Colorado, USA - Groundwater E1 (SPAdes) (version 2) | ecosystem: Environmental > Aquatic > Deep subsurface > Groundwater | place: Rifle, Colorado...
AACCCTATTCCTGGTAAAGAATTAAAAGATTCCTTTGGAGCACCTAGAGATGGTGGTTCTCGTAGACATGAAGGAATTGACATAATGGCTGACAGAGGCACAGAAATACATTCAACTACATCTGGAAAAGTTCTTAGAGCAGGATGGTCAGGAGATAAAGGTGGTTGGGCAGTAACAATATCCGATCCTCAAGGCAATTCACACTATTACGCACATATGAATACAGATCCTAGTAAGATATTAGGAATAGGACAAGAAATATTAGCAGGTCAGATAATAGGATATGTTGGAGATAGTGGAAATGCAAAAGGAACAAATCATTTACATTATGGTATTACAGATGCTAATAAAAAAGCAATTAATCCTTATAATTTATTAACTAATAATACTATTCCTACACAAAAAACTGTAACAACTAATACTTCACGTTCTACTATAGACAGGTATGGAATATCTCCTGAAATTGTTAATACTGTATTATCTCTTGCACAGAAATATAATGTTGATCCTGCATTAATACTTGCTATTGGAGAACAAGAAACAAATTGGGGAAAATCAGGAGATGGCAAAAATGGAATGTATACTGGTTATGGATCATATGATTCAGGATCTGATTATACTAAAGCAGGACTTGAACAGCAAGTAGAAGGAACAATTAAAAAAATGTTAGCTTGGGGCATGACTCCAGGCAATGTTAGTTTTGATAAATTAAATCAAGGTAATAAAGGTAATTTACCTACTGGTATATATGCCACAGATGGAAATTGGCAAAACTCTGTTTGGAATTTATATAAAGAATTTTCAAATGGTCAAATGACTACCAATATATCAACAGAAGCAATGAGGGACGCACAAGATAAACAAGATGCTTTAACAAATGATATGGTAGCAGAACAGCAAAAATTAGCAGAAGATAGAGAAAAGAATTCTCTACAATGGTGGGAAGCACACTGGATTAAATATGATGCTGATATTGCTGATATACAAAATGATAGAGATTTTATTAAAGAAAAAAATCAAAATATTAATCCTATATCTCAAGAATATCGTGATAATTTAGATTTAGAAGTTAATTCATTAAAAGAACAGCAAGAAAAATTACATGAAGTAGCAAATTTAGCAAGAGAAGGTATGAATTCTCCTGTTTATCTAGGCAATCCTAAAGCATTAAAAGATTTGCAGGATAGAGTTGAAGAATATTCTAATACTTGGTGGACTCTACAAAAACAAATCAATGACACTTCTTTTGAAAAAATAACTTCTAAATTAGATGAATTTGACAACATTATATCCGATCAATCTAATAATACTTCTAACCTCGAATCAGAATTATCAATGTTAGAAAAAGGCACTATTTCGTATAATGATAAACTTAAAGAAGTAACCAATTCTCATAAACAAGAATTATTAGCAATACAAAGTAAAAAAGCATTTCTACAATCAGAATTAATGCTTGTTGAAAAAGGAACAATCGCCTACGATGACTTAAAACAAAAACTTCAAGAAGTAACTTCTGCTGAATTGGATAGTAAAAAAGCATTATATGATATTCAAAAACAATTAGCAGATGATATTATTGAATTATATAAAACTGTATATGAGAAAAAGAAAGAATTAGCAATTAAAGCAATTGATAAAGAAATTGAGAAGGAAGAAAAAAGATATAAAGAAGCAATAGATAATCTTGAAGATGAACAAGAAGCATTTGAAAAATACATTGATAAAAAAATAAAATTACTAGATGATCAAAGTCAAGAATCAGATTACCAAGATAGTTTATTTGATCTACAGTCAGAAAGACAAGATATTTTAACGCAAATAAATAAATTAAGTTTAGACAATAGTGATGAAGCAAAAATAAAAAGAGCAGAATTAATTAAACAATTGGCAGATATAGAAGTAGAAATAGCAAGAGAAAAAACTAAGCATACTAATGATTTAAGAAGAAAGAATTTAGAAGAGCAAAAATCAGCATATGTAGAAGAAGTAGAAGATGCAAAAGAAGCGGAAGAAGATAAATATGATGCCAATAAAGAAAGACTAGAAAAACAAAAAGAAGATACTGAAAAATATTGGGATGATATGTTAAATGATGAAGTGAAATTTTCAAAATTAAGAGAAGATATCTATAAAAATAATTTTGAAAATATTAAACTTACAATTGGAGATTTTGTTAGTTGGGCGAATAGTGAATTAGCAAAATTAGGTCAAGGAATACAAGGTAGTATATTAGCGCAAATATTAGGTATTCAAGGTCAAGTTAATGGTAGTGGTAGTGGTAGTGGAAACGGTAATGGTGGTAATGAGAAAAAGGAAGAAGAAAAACAATCTCATTCAGAATACTATCCATATAAAAGTCAAATTAATGAAATTGTATGGTTGAAAGGGCAATGGGAAGAAGGTAGTAAAGCAAAAGATCAAGAAAAAATGTCATGGGCTGCCAAAGCTGCGGAAGGTTACTATAAACAATTGCCCGGTAATTATGCTAATTTATTACATAGTATGGATTACAGTACAGCATATAAATGGTATAAAACTCAAGTATATCATAAAGGTGGACAGATGGGAATAGATAGTGTTCCATCTTCAAATTCAATAATGGATATAGTAAATAAATTATTTAATACTTCCCCCAATGAAGCAATTGTAAAAGTATTAAAAGGTGAACTAGCAATTCCTAAAACAAATATAATGAAAAATTTCTTGCCTAATATGCAAAATTTTGCAAATTCTATAATCCCTACAATTAATCCTGTATTAAGTGGTTCAAATAGTTATAATTTTAATATTAATATTGACAATGTAAATGCATCTAATAGAAAAGATGTTGATAAAATGACTGATATTATATTTGAAAAAATAGTTAATGGAATGAATGTTAAAAGTAATAAATAATATTTAAAGGTATTATATTTGTGAATATAATACCTTTATTTGAAAGGAGATAATTTATTGCCAATTAAATCATGTTTATATTTTATTTATGATGGTAAAAAATCTACAGATTATAATATTTCTAATGTAAATATTAATAGTGGAATGCTAGAAGAATGTTTTTTATCATCAAGAGAATTATATGAAATAGAAATAAGAAATAATGAAAAGCCATATTTCCAATATATCAAAAGAAAACCATTTATATTAACATTATCTTTTGCATTTAATGATATGTGGGATAGTAACTTAATAGATTCAGTCGCACAATGGTTAAATGTAGATAATTATAAAGAATTAGAATTTCCAGAAGTTGGTTTAATATATAATTGTATGCCAGTAGATGATATGCCAATTATTCATAATGCATTGCAACAAGGTTATATTAATCTAACAATGAGATGCGATTCACCTTATGCTTATAGTCCTACATATTTATCTCCTTTATACGACACAGGAATACAACAAATATCAGAATTAGGAACAAATACTACAACTATTAAACTAACTAATCATGGATTGCAAAATAATGATTATATTATAAATACCACTAGAGATGAAAAAAGAAAAATTACAGTTGTCGATATTAACACTGTTTCAGTAAGTAGTGTTACAAATCAAGTAGCAAATGATGTTATTTTTAAATATCCAAATATTAATAGTAAAAATATAGTATTTGAAAATATTGGAAGTATTATATGTCATCCAGAGATATCTATAAATAAAATCGGAGATGGTATTTTAAAAATTACTAATTTAAGTAATAGTGGAGATGAGTTTTTATTTTCTTCTGGAACAAATGCAACAGGCAATTTAACATTTTCTGGCACAGTTTCAGATGGAGAAATTATTGTTGTAGGTGCAGATGGTTATGAATTTGATTCTGATAATGTAAAATCTGCTAATAAATTCAAAGTAGATATTTCTAGTAACACAATTGCATCTAAGAATACTCTTGTTATGAAAATTAATCCTGCAAATGGTGATTCTATAACTATAGATACAGTTTCATATAAATTTAAAACTGCATTAGATGAACCATATTCAATAAAAATAGGTGCAGGTGTAACTAATACAATTGATAATTTAATATCAGCAATTAATGGAAGTACAGGCGCAGGAACAAAATATTATTCTACTATTACAGCACATACTAAAGTTTCTGCTACATTAGAAGGTACAAATAATATAATTATTACTGCCAAAACACCTGGAAGTTTAGGGAATACAATTATAACTACATCTATATTTACTAATTATAATAATAGATTTGAAAGCACCACTTTATTATTAGGACAAGATTGTTCAGCAGATAATGCTATAAATGCTTTAATATCATCAATAAATACTAATAAAACCATTCCTATTACAGTACAAAAAAATAATAATATAATTATATTTACATATGTTAATCCTGGAAATGTAGGGAATGTTATAACCTCTAGTACAACAAGAAATGCTTTATGGGACTCTTCAACTTTAACAGGAGGTAATGATAATTTGTTAGATGGTGAAAATATATATGTAAATTGTGAAAGACAAGAAATTATATCTGATATACCTAATACTTATCGTATTAGTATATTTAATGATAATTATATAGGATTCCCTAAAGGAGTTAATAATTTAGTAATTGAAGGTAATTGTAAAATACAATTTAGATATAAATTTAAAATATTACAGAGGTAGGTGATAAAAATATTTTACGATATTGACTTAAGTTTAAAACCACAAAAACCACAATTATTCTTGTGTAAACCAGATTTAAATAGAACAGTTGTATCTAAACTTTCTACTGCTTATAATATTAATTTAAAAGTAAAATTAGGGTATATAAATGAATTATCATTTAACTTACCAAGTAATATTAATATAAATAATGAATTAATCTCTAATACTCAAGCAGAATTAACAGTAGAAAGATACTTAGTAAAAGTTAAATTGAATAATTTAGAAGAATATTTTATTATAAATAAAATAAATGAAAATATAGAAGAAACAAATAATATCTCTGTTAATGCTTATTCATTGGGATATGAATTAAAAAATAAATTATTAAGACAATATAAAAATAGTTCTGTAAATGCTCAAGATGTATTAAGCGATATATTAAAAAATACATCATGGAGTATTAAATATATTGATGTTGAATTTATATTGAAATATCGTAATTTTGATATAACTTCAAAAAAAGTTTTAGATTTTATAACAGATATTGCTACAACATATAACGCAGTAATTATATGGGATACTATAAATAGAAAAATAAGCTTAGTAAAGCCTGAAAATATAGGTAATAATAAAGGATTATCAATCAATTATGGTAAATATTTAAAATCTTTAAATAAAGAAATTAATAGTGATGAAATGGTAACAAGGTTAAAAGTTTTTGGTCAAAATGATATATCTATACAAGAAATAAACCCTACAGGTGCAGACTATATTGAAGATTTTAGTCATTTTTTATATCCATTTGAAAGAGATGAAGATAAAAATGTAATTACATCTAGTAAATATATGAGTGATAGTTTGTGTAATGCTATATTAGATTATCAGGAATTAATTATTGATAATAAGATTAATTATAATACTTATTTAACTACATTAGATGGTTTGCAAAAACTACTAAATGTTAAAGAAAATGAAATGACAAATTTAAAAGACCAAATGGAGATTATATTAGATAATATTGATACAGCATTGGCAAAAACTACCGAATATAGTGATGATACAACATATGAAGTTGATAGTGTATTATCTATTAATGGAATCCCTTACATTTGTATATTAGAATCAACGGGAAACTATGTTACTGATACTGATTATTGGAATAATTTAAATACTCTAAAACAAAATAAACAAACAGAAATAAATACAAAACAAGGTGAAATTGATGCTATTAATATTAGTATTGATAATACAAATATATTAATAGTTACATTACAATATAATTTATCAATAGAAAAGAATTTTACAGTAGAGCAAATTTATGAAAGAAATCAATTCATCATTGAGAAAGAATATGTAAATCAAAATATAGATAATGCACAAGATTTATATGATTCTGCTGTAAAAGAATTTCAAACTCTAAAATATCCACAAATAGTTGTTGATATTAATATAATTAATTTTTTAGAAATTATTGAAGAACAAATTAATTGGGATAAATTAAATATAGGTGACACTGTAATAATAAAACCTGTAAATGTTACTGCAAAAATTATTGAAGTTGATTTTGATTTTGAAAACAGAGATATTAATTTAACAATTGCTAATGTAAAAGATATACAATCAAATAAAAATAAGTTTCTAATTTCTTTATATAATAGTATATCTACATCAAATTCAGTAGATATAAACAAATATAAATGGGATGGAATTGATGATACTAGTAATTCTTTGAATAATCTAATAGATATATTGAGAAATGGAGTTAAAAGTGATTTAGACTTATCTGTGAATCAACATGTGGTAATGAATGGGCGAGGAATTACAGTAACAGATCCTAATGATTATTCAAGATTACTTCGTATAAATGCAGGAAATATTGGTATATCTAAAACAAATGGTGAAATTTTTGAAACATGTATAAATGCTGATGGTATAATTAGTGAAAAATTAATTGGAAAAATTTTACTTGGAGAAAAATTAGTAATCGATGCAACAGACTTAGAAGGAACAAAAACAATGACTGTTGATTCTCAAGGAGTTGTTATTAATGGCACAACGCTTACAATTACAAATGGTTTATCTCCAGATCAAATACGACAAGATACAATACCTCCTGCATTAACAACAATTACATTGGTTGCATTAACAAATGGTTATATTAAAATATCTATAACAAAACCTATTGATACAGATTTAATGGGGTTTAATATTTGGAGAAGCATTACTGATGATTCAGCAAATTCTATATTGATTAAAAGTTTAGTTATATCAAGCATTACTTGTCCAAGTGTTTTAGAATATATTGATGATACTACAGTTGATAATACTACATATTATTATTGGGTGACAGCTATTGATTCTAGTGGAAATGAATCAAGTAAAATAGTGACAAATCCTACAAATATTTTAGCAAAAGATACAATAATTCCTTCTGCTCCAAATAGTTTAGTAGCAAAAGGTGGTTGGGGGAAAATAGATTTAACATGGAATGCTCCTACAGATAAAGATATACAAAAATATAAAATAGAATGTAGTAAGAATTCTGATTTTACTGTATTAGAAACATTTGTAAATACATATAATTATGATTATTCATTTGCAACTAAGTATACTCATTATGACATTGTAGATATTGATATTAGATATTATAGAGTATATGCAATTGATAAAAAAGGGAATATATCAATTGCCAGTAGTACATCTTTTGCAAAAGTTACTATTGCAGGAGATGGAATAGATCCAAATCCTCCAAATATAATTAATATATCTACTCCAATTATTTCAGATAATAATGCTAGATTAATATTAACATTTAATGGTTCTGATTCATTAGATACTTCACTATACAGAATTGTTAGACATACTTGTACTGCAAGTGATAAAACAGGTGATGATGGTGGAATTGAAGCAGGATTAATTAATCATACAGGAAATATTCAATATAAATTTACAGATTCATATTTAGTAAAAAATAAATATTATTATTATTCTATATATACTATTGATAATTCAGGTATGATTTGTAATACTCCATTACTGCTTCCTACAACTGGAGCAATTCAAGCAATTGATAATACTCCTCTTAGCGTAAGTAATATTAATTTACAAGCAATTGGCAGTATGGGATCTATAACATTAAAATGGAATGATATAATATTACAAACAAGTAGTAATAAAACATTAAATAATGATTTTGCAAGTGGATTAAGTCAATGGAATGTTAGAGGTTACAATTATACTGATCCTGATAATTTATATCCTATTGGATGTGTCGTAGATAACACCACAGGACATACTTCTACTCCTTCTATAAAATTATCTGTTGATGCATCTACTTGTAGATATACAGAATTACAACAATGGATTCCTTTAAATCAAACTACTCCTAAATCAATTACATTAGAAGCATTTGGTAAATGTCAAAATACTGCAAATAATAATGGTAGATTTCAATTTGGCATTGTTATTGTATATGATGATAATGCACAAATATGGAATCCATTTGGTAGTCAGCAAATATGGGCAGATACAGAAACATGGGTAAATAAAAAATTTACTTTTATTCCAATTAGACCGATAAAAGGGGTATATATTGAAGTAAATTTATTAAATTGGGGAAATGGCAATATATGTAATGCTTGGGTAGATGATGTTTCACTAAATGAAATTGACACAGAACAAAATGTAACATATGAAATATGGAGACAAAAAACTTTACCACAAGAAGAAGTAAATTATACTAAATTAAAAACAGTTATTGGAACAACAAGTGGAATAAATGGTTTAAATAGTTTTACTGATTATGATCCTCCTTCAAATATTAGTTGTACATGGTATTATAAATTAAAAGCAATTGATAATTGGGGAAATATATCTGATTTTTCATCATCTGTAAATGCTTCTACATTAATTGGTTTAATAGCAGATACAGATTATTCAAATGGATTTAAATTTGATCCTAGTGAAAATGGAGATGGTATGACAATAACCAGAAGCGATAATTTAATTAGAGTAGTTATGAATGCAACTTCTGGTATAAAAATACAAGTTAGAGCGACAACTTCTGAAGAATGGTCAGATTCATTGCATAATAAATTTTTTATAGATAATAGTGGTAATTTAATATCTAAAGGACATATTTCAATTAATAGTGGAACATCTGGTGAATTACATGCAAATGATACTGGTTTATATTTAGGTGCGAGTACATTTGAAAATGCTGAATTTAGAGTTGATCCAGGTGGATCACTCCATGCAGAAAATGTTGATATTTCAGGTGATATTGATTGTTCCACATTAAAAATATCAGGAATAGATATATTAAGTGAATTAAATACTAAATTAAATGGTAATTTTTTGGCAAATGGAACTGTAAATGCAGATAAAATAAATACAACAGATTTATATGCAGAAAGAATTAAGCAACCAGAATATGATGATAATTTTGGTCAGATAGGTGGATTATATGGTGATTTAGTATTGTATTATAATAATGGTGAATATTTTAGAATATATAATGATTTAAATACCAGTGTAGATTTAAAATTTAAAGGTATAAGTTTTATTTATTCAAGTGGCACTAATACTTATCCACAAGGAAATTGGAATTTTCAAAATGCGACAATAACAAATGCTAATATTGTAGCTAAACTTGGTTAATTGTTATAAAATGTTTCATTAATCATAATTTTATCATTATATAATATAGCTTCACTATTTTTGATAATTCATCATATTTTTCACAATTAACATTATAATATTTTATAACGTACTGGACAGGTATATATACTATATTATTAATTTTTATAGCATATATATTTGTCATATTTTTATAATCTTTCAATATTTCTATATTATTACTTTCTTTTTGATTATTATTAATTGGTATTAAATTATCATTTATACTACTATCAATAATCACACTATTATTTGCACTATCAAAATTAACTTTCATTTTTAATGCTTCACATAATTTTCTTACAGGCAAATAAGTAGAATTATTAACATTTATAACTTCTGCATTTTCAAGTAGTTTACCATTTAAATAAATTTTTATATCAGAATTATTAGCAAAAGCAACAGAAGTAAATAATAAACTACCTGTAATTAATCCTAAACTAAAATATTTAATTTTCTGAATATTCTTATTGTTAATTTTAAACATAAAATCACTCTCCTTTTTAAATTTAGTTTTGTATTATTGTACCATATAATTTATGGTAATGCAAATGTGTATAGTATTAAATTATTTTTTATTGATTATTTTATAAATTATTAAAATAAATATGTTGACATTCGATTTTAGATATGATAATATATCAATAGAATTAAAAAGTCTGGAGGTGAAACATTTGTTTTAATATATTTATAGTATTTTATAGATTAGTAATATAATTAACTAAGTAATTTAAAAACTAAAAACTAAAAATTTAAAGGAGAAATGATTATTATGGAAAAGAAAAATGAATTAATGGTGTTTGAACAATCAGGTTTAGGTAAATTAAGTATAATTAAGATTAATGATGAGGATATACAAGAAATAATTCAATAGGAAAACCATATCTCAGAAAAGATGATATTGAAAGTAAGTGTAAAACACTTGATATTGTTGGTGTGTCACTTACTGGCACAAATTTAGAAATTACTAAAGATATTGATTTTGAAAATACATACATATCTGAAGAATCATTTTATGATTTAGCATTAGAAAGTAAAGCAAAAAATGCTCGCACTTTTCGTAAATGGGTTACTTCTGAAATTCTACCATCTCTTCGTAAACGTGGAGTTTATATAATGGAACATGCAAAAGAAGAAGTAATTGATAAAGAAAAATTATTTGGTAAACGTAGAATTAAAAATACGTTCGCTAATGCAGAAATTCATGAAGTAGAAAAATTATATGATGATTTTTTAGAATATGTTTCAGAAGAATATAATGCTAAAGATAAAATTAATATGCTTCAAAGTGTTTATAATGGACTAGGAGAATTGAATTTAAAATTATCTCATGATGCAGTTAAAAATGTTGGTAAATGTTACGATAT
>Ga0209318_1002066_pt1 | contig 10649 bp, 19 predicted proteins | sample RifGroE1_FD_183999 | JGI IMG/M metagenome (GOLD analysis project Ga0209318, IMG submission 183999) | Groundwater microbial communities from Rifle, Colorado, USA - Groundwater E1 (SPAdes) (version 2) | ecosystem: Environmental > Aquatic > Deep subsurface > Groundwater | place: Rifle, Colorado...
ATATTATAGAACCAAAACCTGTCCCCGGTCCATTTCCTGACGTTCCGGAAGGTTTATGGTACTCCGGCCATGTTACTAGATGTAAAAACGCCGGATTATTAAAAGGTGATGATAAGGGAAATTTTAATCCCGACAAACCAGTAACTCATATAGAGATGGCAGTAATATTAGCTAGACTTATGGATTTGGGAGTAATAAAGGGATGAATCAAAAACATATAACAATAGATCAATTTAATGAATTAACAGAACCTCAGAAAGAATATTTACAAAAGTGGTGGACAGAACCTCAAATGGGAAACCTCTTTGTTATACCAAGATTTCAAAATAGTAAGTATGTCATTCTTGGAAATAGTGAAAACCCCGAAAATATCTACTGTAATCGTGGGGTATTCCCTAAAGAATGGTGTTATCCCTTACTGAGTGGGTGGGATATGTTAATGTTTTTAAGAAATAATGATATAGAATTTTATAATAGCTATTTTAGAGTTGATTCTGAAGAAAAACTTTTAGAAAATTTATGGATAGATTTCAAAATAGCTATTAACGATAGGATTATCAATGAAGATAAAGAAATCATTCAAGAAGATTAGACCTGTAAAGTACAAGTACAAGTACAAAGGTTTAGTAGAGGGATATAGGGTAGTTTTGATTAACGGTAGGATTACAAATCCTAAAGCAAATGATAATCTAATATACCCAATATATCCTTTAGAAATAGCAATTCAAGAATGTAATATCTTATTCAACTGTTTGGTTGTTAAAAAGACAGAAGAGTTAAGAATAGAAGAATGCAAAAATGGAAAGTCAAAAACCTATTTCGTCTTAATTAAAGATGGGAAACAGGTAAATGAGAAATTATCTTTCAAAGAAAAGAGGGTTAAAAGTTGAGTGAAAACCTATGTAAACAATGCGGTAAGTGCTGCGAGGTTATAGTATTAAGTGTTAGTATGGAAAGAATTAAGGATTTGGCCTATTTAGATAATGGTTCTGGTTTTACAGAAAAAGAATCAGATGTTATTTTTATAGCTAAGAATTGGTCTGAACTATCAAAGAAAGATGCTATATCCAGAAACCCTCATATAAAGACTTGGAAAGGTGAGGGGGATATAGACAATAATGAAAAATATTTTTATGAATGTCTTAGATTTAATAGGGAAACTAGAAAATGTTCAGCCTATGAATCAAGACCTAAAGTTTGCTCTGGTTTTCCGTATTACGGTAAGAAAATTAATCCTAAAAACTTATATTCTCCAGGGTGCGGTTTTGTTGAAGAAAATAAAAAAATTGGAGATATACAAGACATAAATAATGCTTTGGGAATAGAATTAAAACCTTGGCAAATAGATTATATTTTCGATGGGGAACCTATTCCTGAAATATGTCCGTGTATTGTGAAAATACCTTGGATTGATAAAGAAAATATAAAGATAAATAAAGGTTTTAGTAATGAAAATTACTGTTCCTTAAGAGGTAGAAGAATAGGTAAAACATTAGCCTATTGTATTAGGATTATTCTTGGATTTTCAGATGATATTCATTTTAAAGACTTTTCCATAAGAAGGGAAGATATCTATATTTTAAGTGACGAATGTTTTGGTCCAAGTTATTCAACAGGATGCTTTAGGAAAATGTTTTTAGATACTCAGGATAAATTGACCAAAGCAGGTTTTAATACTATAAGGTTAATAAGATCATGAGCGAAGAACAAACCCCTTATTCTTTCAAAGATAAGTTAGATAGTATAACTTGTGACTATCTAAATAAGAAAACAAAACAATGTGAATCTGACTTCACTTGTAGCCAGATAATCACGGTAACAGTATGTTGTGAATTCTGCGGAAAGAGAAATTGGTGTAATGATAAATGTACAGCAGCCTTTATCACAAAAGGGAAACCAGTAATAAGGGTCCCTCAAATTAATAAGAAAAAGAAAAGATTATTCTAAATTGGGGAGGGTTTATAGCCCTCCTCCGTCATTTTTAAAAACGTCTTGATATAATAGATAATAGGAGATACTTTTTGGAGTTGATAAATTTTGAATAAGAGATTAACGGAAAAGGATTTATTATTATCTAAAACTATATCATACGAATATACCGATGAAGAAATTATGAAAGCTAGATATGATGAATTTGCTTTCGATGATTTATTTATGGAACCTAAATCTATATCTATTAGAAAATTTATGGCAAGGAGATTCTTCCCTCCATCCGGCCATACTTATGAAGATCTTCATCAAATGTCTGATATAGGTTTTTGGCTGGCTGTTAGAGATTATAAACCCGGAAAAATGTCATTCAATAATTTCGCTAAAGAAGTTATTAAAAGAGTTCTTATAACATTCATAGTAACGGTTCTAAGAAAGAAACATAATCATTTAAACAATTCATCATCTTTAGATGATGTAATTTATAACCATACAGATTCCGATAGTAAAAGAACCTTATATGAAAAGATAGAGGACAAGAAGAGAAACAAAAATGATGCTCTATCTCTAGTTATAGGTAAGGAGAATAACAAGGAAATATTTCAGATAATGAAAAAACATTTAAGTAGTCTGGAATATAATTGTTCCATTTTAAGAAACATTGAGGGTTTGGAGTACACAGAGATAGCTAGACTAACTAGAACCAGTATTAAGACTGTAGATAATGCCCTACAGAGGGTAAAAATAAAACTCAAAAAGAAAGAGGTTTTTAAGGAAATAATGAATTCTTACCACTAGGAGGAATTTAATGAGTAGACTGATAGTAGTATCCCTTATTCTGATGATGATAATGGTTTCATTTGGTTACAATCAGGACTGTTTAGATGTTGAGTCCAAACAGATTCAAGACTTAAAACAGTCTCTAGATAAAACTAAGAAAGAACAACTAGAAATACAGAATCAAATTGTCAAACTGAAAGAAAAACAAGTTCAATTAGAAAAGAAATTACAGAAAGAAACATCAAGATCATTTGATAGGAACAGCTATAAATTAACCTGCAAATTAACGGCTTATTCAGGAGGGCAACTAACTAAAATAGGGACAAATGCTAGGACCGGTATTGTAGCTGTAGATCCTAATGTAATACCCCTAAGAAGTAAAATTCATATAGAGGGAATGGGATACTTTACATCGGAGGATACCGGAGGAAATGTAAAAGGAAACTGGGTAGATGTTTTTATGAATTCTAGATCCGAAGCTTTAGAATTTGGAGTGAAGAATAGGGAGGTTACGGTATATGTCAAATAGAATGTGTGATTGTGGAATGAAGATTATCCTTAACAAAACTTCTCCGGTAGGGATAACCTTTTGTCCGTCTTGTCAGAGGATTATTAAGAAAAACTGTGTAAGCTGCAAAACTAAGTGTGATGAAAGGGGTGGGTATAGCAAAGTCTGTGATAACTATGAACCTCTTAGCAATAAAGGTATGTCATTAGTTTCTTATTCTGGGGAGAATAAATAATGAGATACACTTTGATTCATAAAGACTATCCTCCGTTTATAAGAATACCTATCCATCCAAAGCAACTTTTAAGGGCTGTAACTTGTAATCCGAAGGATATTCCAGACTGTATTCAATATAAAGAAGTTGAAATAGAACTAACGAGAAAGCCCTGGGGTTGTATATGCGGATATTGTAAAGAAAATGATACTTTGTATTATAAAGAAGTTTCTCCAGATAAAATTCCTAAAAGGATATATTTAAGACCTAAACTAGCATCTCCGTCTGAAATAGCCAATAGACTAGATAAGACTCTTCAAATGATAAATAAAGAATTATCAAAAGATAAACCTGATCTTGATCTTTTAAGAAGAGTTATGTGTAAGACTATAAATGATGGAATATGTGTCTCTGGTTTTCTTCAGAATAGGAATTAAAAAATTTAATCCGGTCTATAAATAAAAAGACCGGATTTTTCTATTTACAGAATTAAAACGTCATGTTATACTTGATATTAGGAGTGAATATAATGAAAGATGGGTTTATTTATTGTTGTGAAACTTGTGATAATTATTTTACACTAGAAAATGAAGAAGCTTTTCCCGACTGTCCAGAGTGTGGTTATGATAATACTACTGTAACAGGGGAGAAAATGAAAAATGGAAAGGTCGTAGTTGATAATAAAGAGTATTAAGAAAGGAGTTGATAATAGATGCAAAGATTAATACTAAGAGATTTCTCTAATGGTGATAGGAAACCTCTAAAGGAGTTAGGTCTTGAAAGTAACTGTAGGATAATTCATGTTTGGACAATTCTATCCGAAGATATTCTATATAATAGATTTAGTCCCATAACTGGCGAAAAAGAAACCGTTGGTTTAGATGATTCAATATTAATTCACGGACATAATGTTTTCTTAGAAGATATGGGGCATGATTGGAATATCGTTGATGGGGATAAGTTTAAGTTTAATGGACAGGGTAAAAAGGGAGAAAAACACGATCTACTGATAGAATTTGAGAGAATTACTTTTTGATATAGGGTTACAGTAAGAGATACAGATTCAAATTTCAGTTCTGCTGCTGCAATGGTTTTAGGTGGAGAAACTGAAGAAGAGGTTATTAAAAAGTATTTTTCTAAAAATGATTGGCTTAACGAGGATCAAAAAAATAGAGTTATAGCGGAACCAATTTTGGAGAAAAGGAATCTAGTAAAGGAGTCAATAATAGATGAATAATGTTAAAATAAAGGAAGGTCAAGATGTTTATTTAGTTCCTATAAATAATAAGTTGAGAACTACTAAAGAAATTCAGAAATATAGAGTTGAGAAAGTTGGTCGTAAATATTTTTATGTTTATAATCCAGACAAAGATTTTCCTACTTCTCTTAAATTCGATATAGAAACATTAGACCAAATTACAGAGTATCGCCCAGATTGGAGAATCTATTTCTCTATGAAAATGATTGAGGTAGACAAAGAGATTTTAGAATTGTCAGATGAAATTAGAACATTTTTAGGAACTTATGGTTGTTGTAAACTGTCCCTAGATCAACTTAGAAAGATTAAAAATATTATTGGTGGACAATAAAATTGAAGTAAAAGAATCATGGAAAACTTCCTGCTGCCTGTATTGTTCTAAACTTGGAGACTGTTTTAATAGTCCTTGTAGAGTATTACATTGTGTAGTATGTAGAATGGATGCTTATTGTTCTTCATACGATCCAGAACAACAAACTTCATAAGAGGAGGATTTAAAATAATGAAAATAACTAAGGATATGTTGAAAGATAATGCTTTTCTTCCCAAACTTCCAAATACCATAGACTGTTGTTATAAATGTTTAAAAAGGGAGAAATGCTCAAGAGTTTGTAGTGTAGTTATAGATAATTTAGTATGTACTATTTTGAGATGTAATCCTGATCCTTGTTCGGACTTCGAACCTATTCCCAAGAATAATAAACCGGAAGAAAAGGTAAGAAACTCACTTTGCAATATTCCGGTAGAAGTAGTAGATGGTTCAGAATATAAACCTGATGATTTTGATGTATTTATCAATAGAGTAAAATCATTAGCTGAATGCTGGGAAAATCACAGAAATAGTAACAGGCATGTTGACGGTGTATCTAAAATGTGTATAGAAGGTTTTCTATCCCAAGCTAATGATGGATACTCAAAACTTCTTATTGAAAATACTATAAAATTATGTGGGATGAATCATAAAGGTTTTGTTGACAAAAACTAAATCCAGATTTATAATATTTATCGGCAGGTATTCAATCTATCCAATCATCACCCAGAAGAGAACCCTCTTGAGAAATTTGAGGGTTCTATTTCTTTTTGGAGATTTTTATTTTCCCAATAATATCAACATTTAAAGAATACAAATTTTAATAAAAAAGAAAGGGTCGATTTAATCATGAAAAGGGGAGTCAAGAATAAAGAAGATACAATCCCAAAAAGTAAAATACCTAAAAAATATAAGAAGGTCAAAAAGGCCAAGACTTCTAAACCGAAAGTAACTACTGTAACTATTGGGAGTAATCCATATAAGATTCACAACTTCACCCATGTTCATCTTCAGATAATAGATGATCTAGTCGAGGGAAGACTCAAAAAAGGAGAAATAGCTAAAAAGAATGATATAACTTCACAAATGCTTTGTAACTACTTTAAAGATCCTCAATTTATGAAGATGTTACAGTCTGCTCAAATGGAAGCCGAGTCTGTATTTAGGACTGAAAGAATTAGATTCTACAGAAGAATAGCTCAAGCAGCATTAATAGAAATAACTCATAAATTAGAAAGTGCAAAAGAAAGAAAGAAATTAACTGTTCCCACATTGTTAAATATGGTAGACAGAACTTTAGATATGCTAGACAAAGATAATGGAATATCATCTTCTGGAGATAAGAATAAAAATACTACTCCCGGAAGCGTAAATGTAAACATAATGAATACAAGTTTAGAAGACCAGGGATTCAGAAACCAATTTAAGATGATATTAAAAGGAGATTCTCAAAAGAAATTACCAGAACCAAAAGCTATAAATGTAGATTTTAGAACTGAAGAAGATGTTGAAGATGAATAAAGTATCTATTTTTGGTAAAAATAATAAAGCGAAAATAACTTTCTTAAAAACTCTCCCGTTGGAGGGTTTCTTTTTATTTAGAGGGCTATTATGCAAGTAGATACATTAGGAAATTATAATCAGAATGAAGCAAGGAAAGATTATTTAGATTGGTGTTTGAAAAATTTATTAGCAAGTAAGGATAAAGAAGAATTACACGATTTTATAACTATAATATTAGGATCTCATGTTCCTAGATTATCTGTTTGTCCAGAACATGATGCTCCATTCGATTTCTTGGCTGACTTATTTTTTGAAGACGTTCTAAACGCTTTAGTTTTGGCAAACAGGAACGGGGGTAAGACTTGGAATTTTGCCATTAAAAATGCCTTAGATGCTGTTTTTAAAGGTGTTGAAATTGCAAACATTGGAGCTATTCAAGCACAGGCAGAAAAATGTTTCAAGTATACCCAAGATCATTTTAAAGAGGGAACATTATTAAATCCTTTTGCTATTGAGCTTCTTATGAAGAGGTCTAAGATAAGAACTTATGATGGATTTATTTCAGAACTTCAGATTTTGCCCGGCACAATGGCAGGAACTAATAGCCCACATCCGGAGAAAGCTAACTTAGATGAAATAGATTTAATGGACTGGAAAATACTCCAGGAGGCTATGTCCATGCCTAAATCTACAAAAAGGGCTAGGGCAAGTCTTTGTTTAACAAGTACCCGGAAATCAGGATCAGGTCCAATGCAGAAATTATTAGACGAAGCAAAAACAAGAGATCTGAAAGTCTACTCCTGGTGTATCTGGGAGGTAATCGAAAACTGCTCATCCAAAAGGTCAGGTATTATTCCTGTGGAATATGAATACCTACCATACGGAGAAAAGGATAAATACAAAAGAAAAACTCTCTGGGTTTATACTCATAATAGATCTCTTAAAAATAGATACGTAACAAAAGAATTTCTAGAAGAAAAATCAGATCCAAGTAAATATTCTGGATGTTTAGCATGTCCATTAATTGAGGTCTGTCAAACTAAAGCTAAAAGGTCTGACGGATATTATTTGATTGATGATACAATTAGCAAGTTTAGAAATCTAGATAGGGAAACCTGGGATGCTCAATGGGAATGTAAAAAACCAGGGAGAGACGGATTAGTTTATAAAGAATTTGATGATATTCATATTATAGATAGATTTGATAGGAGCTTATATTTACCTGTAGATGCTGGACAAGATTTTGGATACACTAATCCGGCTCATACGGTATTTATGCAAAAAACAAATAGAGATCAAATTATTATTTTTGATGAAATAGTAAGAACCCAAACTACATTAAATTTGTTAATAAGTGAATGGTGGAAACCTGCTCAAGAGGAATACAATACATTGGACTGGATATGTGATCCTGAAGATCCTAATGCTATTGCTCAAATGAGACAAGCTAACATACCTGCTAGAGCTGCGGTTGACCGTGAAGTGGATGCAGGTATCAGAACCCTAAGAGGGCTTATAAAGCCCAGTCTAGGGGAACCCAGGCTGTATATATTGGCAAAGTGTGTAGAAACAATTAGAGACTTTCAAAGTTACCCTTATAGGCCAGGAACAGATAAACCATTTAAAGATAAGTTTGATCATGGCTGTGATGCAGCGAGATATTGCATTCATACTAAATGGCCGAGTTTATCACAGCCTAAAAAGCAATTTAGAGCTACAACGGCTTGAAAATATTTTATTAGTAAGGGAAAATACCGTAACTGATTAGATATAATAAAGAAAAGGGGGTGAATGGATATATTAAAAAACAAAGACTCTAATGAAACTATTCCGATCCTATTGAATTTTACCGAATCAGAAAAGATTATTTTGATTAAAGTTATTGCTTCAATGGATATTCAGGAAGATAGTTTTGTTTTAAACGATTATGAAGATTCTATAGGTTGTAGAGGTCATTATAAGTTAAACTGGACATCCGTTTTAAACAAACTTCTTACAGATGAAGAAAAAGGTTCTGCTTTTGGTTACATGATTCATAATTTTGGGTGGAACCTTTGGAATAATTTAATCTGGCTATTTGATTCCGTGTTTGATGTTCCAAGAGTTCCGAAAGGTCTTTCTTCTTGTAATATGAGAGATCAGGAGACAGAAGAATTTAAAAAATTTCAAGAACAGTATAGTTTATTTGTTTCTGATTTAATAGAGAAACATTTAGATAAGGCTGAACTTGAAAGAGTATCAGTTTTGCCGGAGTAGGGTTTATAGTTAAAATAAATATAATTTAAGGAGAGTGTTAGAATGGATAAAGTTACAATTAAGACTGGTGAAGAAACAAGAATATGTCTCATGGTGGATGAAAATTGTCCGGATACCTCTTTGAAGTTTGAACAGCTATCCGATAACACAGTTAAGATCGAGAAACTGCCGAGTTTTCAGGAAGGTGAATTAGAAGAGTTTGACGAAGAACACGAATCACTTCCGGTAATTGTCACCCTGTATGGAGATAGGTTGAAGAGTGTTTCTTTCAATATGGAAGACGATAGCCTAACCTTCACTACAATGAAAAGGGCTGCCGATGATAAGAATTATTCTAGCAGGAACATTCTCCTTGAAACTATGAATAACCCTGAAGGAAATAATTACGTCCAGACAGTTTATTTTGTGGAGGACTTTGCCGACTCTGGAGTAAATGCTGAAGAAGAGGAATAATAATTAGGTTTTAATACCTATTATTTTGATTAAGAAAGGGGGTTCTTGAATGGATCAGACCGTATCAGAAGAACAAATTTTAAAAGGAACTATAGATTCTGAGTGGCTGGCTACAGAGATAGCCGTAATGATATACTCTTCTAGTCGGAAAGAAATTTTCGATGTTCTGGAGTGTATTTATGAAAAAGAACGAGACCCTAGACTTTCTGCGAATAAGAAATTAGTGAGCAATATTCTTAATAAAACCTGTAAGAATATCAGCAAACTAATTGCCGATGTTTTGGAGAATTGGGAAGTGGAAGTTGAAGTAGGGGGAAAAATTTCTCCAGAAGAAACACTTCCAGCTATTAGGGAGTACAACAATACCAGGGGAATGATTGGTTTACCTCCGATACTACGTCCAGAAGTTTTTATTAGTCGTATTTCTGAAGAAACCAATATATCTCCTGCTATTGTGAAACAGATTCTTGATGCCGAAACAGAGTTAATTATTGAAAGAGTTAGTCCTAAAAAATTATAACGGAAAGAAAACACCAGGAGTTTATTATTCTGGTGTTTTTATTTTTGTCATAAGGGAAAAACTGAAAATGTCTTGATATAATAAAGATAAGGACAGTTTTAAGGAGGTTCGTTATAGTGTGGAATTGTAAAAATCCTAGAGACTTTTATCCATCCAAAATGTTTTGCTCTATTTGTGGGAACATTCAAGAGATTCAACGTCCTAAAAGGAAAACTAGGAAAAATGGTCATATAAAAGACTTGTGGTGTATTCGGTGTAAAACCGAAACTAAACACATTGAAAACGCCGATATTCTTGCTATGACTGTTTAAATAATTATTAAGAGGTGATTAGTATGAGTAAGTGTAGAATATGTGGTGAGATGGAATATCAAAACGGTATGTGTCTAAAATGTTTCATCATTGACAGGGATGTAAATATAGCTAATATTGAAAACTGCAAAAAGCAGTTAGAAGAATTATACGGTCAAAAAGAGAAAGAATTGCAATTTAAAGCAGAATATATGTGTAGGCCTTTTCTGGATGGGAAACCTGTAGACTTTGATTATGAATCTTCTAAATCAGATTCTTTACCATTAGACTATCCAATTCTCCCTAAAAAAATAGTATCCAAAGTAATATTAAATAATCCCAGAAAAATATTTGTTTACTCTGGTAAGGTTTCGGGATTGTTGAAACGGTTAGAGGAATTAAGATTTTCCTTTGAAAAGAATATATTTTCAACAATCGAAAATCAAATGGCTATTGATTTTATGAGAGCAGGTTTGTATAAATGAACATTAGAATAGCCGGACCTATAGTTCAAGATTCTATAGTTGATGGACCGGGGATAAGACATACTATTTTTACTCAAGGATGTCATTGGAATTGTCCAGGATGTCATAATCCTGAATCTCATAGTCTTAGTGGTGGAAAGATT
>Ga0209318_1002068_pt1 | contig 10637 bp, 26 predicted proteins | sample RifGroE1_FD_183999 | JGI IMG/M metagenome (GOLD analysis project Ga0209318, IMG submission 183999) | Groundwater microbial communities from Rifle, Colorado, USA - Groundwater E1 (SPAdes) (version 2) | ecosystem: Environmental > Aquatic > Deep subsurface > Groundwater | place: Rifle, Colorado...
TTCTAACTCCTCAATACTAATTCTAACTTTAGCAATTCTTACATTTAAATAATCATCTTTTCTAATCCATTTCAATGACAATTTTACATCTCTCATACCTTTATAAATTCCCATAATTATTTCACCTATTGATACCTTAATATCCATATCATTTTCTTCATCATATTCCCATTTATAATTCTCTACAAGTACAGCATATCTTTCTACACTTTCATTGGTAGTTTTAAAATTAGATTGATTTCCTTGTGCCATATATAATCTCCTTCCTTTATAATTTTACTCAATATCACTCAAACTTTGCCACATAATTATATCACCATCAAAAACAATTACAACAGGATATTCATTTTCTTCAGGTTTAACTCTAATTTCTCCATCATATTCTTTTGGGTCTACTAATTCGACATCTTCGATATTATCAAAATCAATATCTAAGCAATTAGCATCGAAAAATTCATACCATGATTCTTTATCATTATTAAATAAATGTTCTTTTTCAGTCCACTCTGTGTTAATATAACTATAAAATATTTCTATTTCATTAAATAATTCTTTAATAAGTTTAAAATATTCTTCATAGTTATTTGCTCTTGCAAAATATGTATTTGGATATCGTTTATTTGGTGTCCATTTTAGTGTCATAAATTATCTCCTTTATAATTTGATTATAAATCATTCAATTTATTAAAACATTTGGCTATATGTTGTGGTTGTAATAAATATCAACCACAATATATAGTATGTAATAATTTTATTTATCCTTCTTATTCTTACTCCCTACATTATTTGTAACATTGCTAATTGATTTCTTCATATTGTCAATATCAGTTAGTAAAAACATCATGGCTTGCTCTTTAGTAAATCCAACTTCAACATAAGCGTCGAATTGATTCTTTCTTACTTTTGCTTTAGCATTAAAGTATTCAGTATTATTTGCGAAGTCTTTGTAGACTTCTAATAATTCTTGACCAATCATATAAACTAATGGTTTAAATTGATCTACTTGCTCTTTAATCATTTCCTTTAATACCTCTGGATTTTCCAATAAATTGTTTAATAATTCGTTCATGTTTTCATTTCTCCTTTTTATTTTTTTATTTTATTTAATAACAATACGTTATAACGTATCACTATTTTACACACTCCAAAATTACATCAATATTATCATCAATTATTTTAACAATTTGCCTCAATTCATCTAACATACTACTAGTCAAATGATGTGTCATTGTATCAGTATTTAAATAAGCACATTTTTCTTTTTTGTCTATTTCAACTAATGCTTCAGTTTCATAGATCAAAAAATATATCTCATTTGGAGGCCAAATACCCATTGATATTTTACTACCTTCATAGTTACCAATAACATTTAACATTTGTTTAATTATATCTTGTAAATTTGTATTACTACTATTATTAGATACTATTTCTTCATTTATAACATCTTCATCAATAAATTCTACATTATCAATAGAAAATAGTAGTTTATTATTATCAAAATCAATATTCTCCATCAATTCATCATTAAATTCTATGGTAAATCTATGTATTGTTGTTTTGTAGTCATTGATTATACCTGTTTGCCCTAAATATAAATATAATTCATAATTATCATCATTTTGAAATCCATTTGTATTTACTATTTTCACTTTTTTACCTATTAATTCTGACATATTGTACTCTCCTTTATTTTGTTGTTTTTAATAATCAACACATTTAAGTATCCATTCAGGTACATCCATAAATTCTTTAATCTTATCAATATTACTTTCATCAGGGAACGAGCAGTATTTCTTATTTTCTTTACTCATATTAGCAATATGTTCTTTTTCTAATTCACTAAGTATTAAGAGAATTGATTGTTCTGCTGAATTATAATAAGTGTTGCCTATTTTAACAATCATATTTATTCTCCTTTCTATAATTTACTATTTAACAATCTTTCAAAATACTCATTTATTTCTTTATTTTGCATAACTGTATTTTTTATTGTTTCTAACCATATTTTATTATCATTTACTTGATCTTTATATTCATTAATCAAATCATAAATAAAATATAATCCTTGTGCTACACCAAGATTTTGATATTTAGCATTAGGAGTTTCTTTGAATATATCCCAATGAATATTTTCTCCTTCAGTACGTATATAATATTTTTTAAATTTACTAATGTCCATATAATTATCTCCATTCTAAATTTTATAACCATATCAGACTTTTGTAATGATTTTATAACTAGATATTGTGGGTTATCTTTCATATACTCACTATATCTAGTGTATTTGATACTATATATTATTTTTATTCAACCAATTACAATATTTTTGACATTCTTCTTTAGATTTAAATCCTAGTCTCTCTCCATATGTTTTATTTTTATGTAATTCAATAATACTTTCATTAAATTCATTAACAACATGATATATTTTAAATTCTTGATAGTCATAATCATTTCTATTATTAACAGGAGAATAACTTCTACTAAAATAAAATTTTCTTTCTGAAGAATACCTACTATCTCGTTTACTAAATTTAATCATTGTAGTTGTACTTATAGCAGGAACATATTTACTTAATATTTTTGCACAAGCACATGCAGTTTTAGTAATTTCACCATTTGGAAAATGTGCAACTAATTTTCTTTCTTCATTACATAAATTACATTTTTCATTTTGATAACGCTCTATATCAGCAAACCATACTTCACATTCCTCTATATATTGTTTTAAAGTATCACCAATATTATTTTGATAAAATTCATTAGTAATTTCTCTTTTAAGATTTTCTTCCTTATATTTTAGATCATTTTCTTTATTTAAAATGTCTTTTTCACGTTGTTTATATTTATTATTTTCTTCTTTTAATCTTACATTTTCATCCTTGATATTCTCAATTTCAAGTTTAACATTTTCTAATAAAGCATCTTTCATTTTTTGTTGATATTCTATTAAAATTTCATCGGCAATAGTTGGTTCGTAATAAGGTGGTTCTTCATAGTAATCATACATATTTTATCTGCTCCTTTTATTTTAATGATAAGTTTCATGATAACTTTAACTTAATTCTCTTTCGGTGGTGAATATAAATATTATTCTTCAGTAAAATAATGATATAAATTATTTTCAAAACTTGTTTTACATATAAAAATATCATCTTTAATATGCAACATTTCTGATATAGGAACATCTATATGCATATCTCCACATTCTGCACAATAAAAACTAATCAATTCACTTCTCTTACTTCTAAAAGTAGATGCAGATTCAATTATTTTTATTTCACTACCATTTTCAAATATAATATTATTCATAATTTCTCCTTTCAAATATTTAATCTAATTCTTCAACAATTTGAATCATCTCAACAGTTTCAGGTGAGAATCCAACACCCATTAAAAAACACTTAAACTCTTCTACTAATAACTCAATTTGAGTTTGAATCTCTGAATCTACTTTCATAAGTGTTTTGATAAGTCTACTTTCATTATTAAATTCGTCAATGTAAGCAAAATCAATTTTAACTTTAGATTCATTTTTATGTTCTATATCAATCATATGTATTTTTTCTCCTTTCATATTTATTATTTAATAATTAATGATATTATACATTTATTTTTATATTCTGTCAACAACTTTCTTTAAACATTTACCAATTCACTTAATTTAACACTTTTATAATTATCAATCTCAGTGTAATATTTACCATCTTCACATAACATTAATTCTCTTTTAATTGTCCTTTCACCTGATTGATCGTATACTAAAATACTATAATTTTTTTCATCTACTAATTTAAAATCAATCCGCATAGGACACCATGAACTCATTCCTGTTTTAGTTTTTTCAATTTTATAAATTACTAAAAGAAATCTTTGTTGATTGCTTTGTGTCCAAAGTTGTTCACTATCATAATAAGGAATTTCGTAAAATAATCCTTCAATAGAGTATTTATCTTTTGGTAATCTAGGCAAGTTAAAGAAATCTTCACATACAATCAAACCTAAAATACCTATTCCTGTTTTATATAATCTTTTTTCTTTATCAGTTAGAGTAGTTATTTTAGGTTGCTCAGTGTCTAGGTAATTTTTAATTGTTGGGTTCATATTTTATTTATTATCCTTTCTTACTTTTTATTTTCACATTCATCAAAGAAACTGTATAACGATTGTAAAATATTTTTACTAACCCATAAATCAAAGTTGCTAGTAACCAAGTATAAGATAAGAATATAGTAATAATTAAATCACCAATTGTTTCTATTTCTTTTATTGCAACTATAGCATCTTTGAAAGGATTAATATTTTCTTCAACAAATCCACAAGATAGAAATATAGATAAAAGAAAACTAATTAAAGAATATCCTATAAATATATGAATTAATATATTATCGTTTGTAATAAACATAAGATGACTCCTTTCTTAGATTTAATATAATTAGAGTTTGCTATTAATCTTCACTCATTATAAGTTTATTATTTTCAATTATTTTTTCAGATGCTTTTAATAAATATTGAGCATGAAGAAAACCCATTTCCCATAACATTTCTTGTTCTCTAGTCCATTTTTTAAACGGAGACAAAGATGTTTTCTTATACTCTTTTAAGGCATCAAAACTTTCAATTTTTAATAATCTTTTCCTATCCATAAATATTTTCTCCTTTCACTTTACATAAATATTCTTTTTGATTATATTTTTATCTAGGACAATCTCTATTAATTCCACCATTTTTTTCAACTTTTACTTCCTCTGGAGCAATTCCATTACCAATAATTTCAACTCTACCCTCGTCAAACCATTCAGTACCATTTACTTTACCTTCTACACATTTTGGTGAAATCCCATATTGTGAACATCCAAATAAATAATTAATCTTACCAATAATAATTCCTTCAAAACCTGTGATTTTATCCTTTGCTTCTTTACCTAAATTTTTCATATAATTTAGTCTCCTTTTATTTTATTTTATATTATTATTTAATTAACATCTTTAATTTCTTCTGACTACTCTTAATAATTGCTTTAGTATAAGCAATATCAATTCCTTTATCCATATCATACACATCACTATCTAAACATTTTGCAATACCCTTACTACCATCATCAAGAATAACAATAGTAGTATTTCCATTAATTATTAATTTATATGATTCAGTACCAGAATCAATTACTTGATCTATAATTTCACCATTATGGATTATTCTCCAATTGATTTTATGTGGTATCATCTCATATGTATATACTTTATTCATTGGTTTCTGTGTCACTTGTTTCTGTACTTCTTCAATACTATTAATTTCTTTTATCATTTCATTATATACATTACTAAATAAATATATTTTATATGTATTATTATTTTCCAATACATATACTATTGAATTATCTTGTCTATGTTTTCCTATTCCAACTATTTTATATATTCCACTTTCCATACTTTTATTTGAAGTATATCTATTACCATATTCTAACATATTATTTTCTTGAAAAAATGCTGGATAACTAGAATAACAACCACCTACAAATCCTGTTCCATTGTATTTACTAGTCAATTTTACTGCATCTCCTATTTTAAATTCTACTTTATCATTTTCTACAGGTTTTATATATGTATCATCAATAAATTCAACACTATCAATTCTAAAACACAATCTTCCATTACTATCATTTATATTATCTAATATATCATCATCAAATTTAATTGATAATCTATGACCATTACCTTTCCCATAATCATATCTGATGATTCCTGTTTGATCAATATACTTTTCTAAATATTTATAATCATCTCTGATGAAACCTTTAGTGTTGATAATCCTTACTTTTCTACCCTTGTGATTTAAATTCATAATACATGTCTCCTTTATTATATTTATTTTTTATACTATTACATTTTCACTTCAATCTCAATTGGTTCTTTAAGTTTCTTTAACATATCTTTTACTACTTTTTCTTTATTATTATTTTTTGCCTTTTTCATTTTATTTTCAATAACTTCTCTCATTAATTCTTCTCCAGACATTTTTATATTATTAATATCTGATAAATATTTAATTACTTCATCATAAAATTCTTCATCTGTCTTATCCCAATGACTGACAACAATATCAGAATGCCAATAAAACCATTCGTCTTCCATTTTTAAACATATTTCTAACCATGTACTAAAACTATTTTCATGTAGATATAGTTTTATTTTCCCTTTCAAATTATAATCTCCTTTAATCATATATAATATAATATTTTTAAAAATTATAATCACAAATTTTAATTAAGTAATTAAATGCATACATATTTATATCTATATTTTTATCTTCTCTTTTTATTATTGTTTTATAACCATGCTTTACTCTAAATCCTTGCCCTTCTATAATTGCAGCTGCACGTAATATTGCATCTCTTGTTTTATTTAAATCTTTACTATATATATTATTATCTTTTTTATAATATGGATAAAAATCATGTAATTTATTTTCTTCAATATATTTTTCTTCTTTTTCACATAATTCATTAAATACATTTTCGTATATTTTTTTATATTCAAATTTATCTGGAATACTATATTTTTCTAACATAAACCTAATGTCTATAGATAAATTTCTATGATCAATATAATCATGACGACAACTAAAATCATATGCTTCAATTATACTTTGCGTTAGATATGGTTTTTGTATTCCACAGTAACTAAAATAACCTCTAGCAATATAATAATATCCGTTTGTCATTACTTCTTTAATAGGTTCTATCATTGATTGTCTAATTCTTTCTTTTCTTTCTTTATCTTTCTTTTTAACCATATCTAAATATTCTTTTATTATTTTATTTGTTTCTAATTCTGATAGTTTACTTTTTTCATCTTCTATTATACTTATATAATCAGTATAATAAATATATTCATTATTTGTATTTTTAATCACATCTTCAATTGTAATATTTACATCTAATTTGTTGATATAAATTTTTTCTCCAATTCTATAGATTTTATCTTCTTCACATTCATTTAATATTTTATATTCTACAAATTCTCGTTGTGCAATTTTTTCAGTGCATGTATTTTTTCTTATAGAATATATTTTTCTTAATACTTTTCCTTTAAAAATATTCTTATGCATAAATAAGACTGCTCCTTTAATCTTAATATGGAATTTTACTAATATATTCATCAAATTCTTTTCTGATTTTTGAATCTAATAGTATTGATACATATATTTCACACAATAGTTTTTTAATATCTTCATCTGATTTAGCATTTTTAATGTTTTCTACTAATTGTTTAAGCATAATTTCACATCCTTTAATTATAAATTATAATTTTTCTTACATTCTACTTTTACTTCTTTACATACTTCCTTTCTATACATATTTATTTTACTAATTTCATTCCTATTAATAATTAATAAACCTCCATTTGTATATCGTAGACAATATAATTCACTATCTCTACAAAAATACCATTTAAGTAATTTACGGTAATCCAAAGGTAAAGTATCGCCATCATCAATAAATGAATTCATTGTATTATTTTTATAATATATATCTAACACATATTTTTCTACGATAATAGTATTATCTAATTTGTTTCTTTTCTTCTTGAAAATATTAAACATATGTATTTTCATCTCCTTTAATCATATTTATTAATTGCTCATAAAATTTGTCATGACATTCACTACTGCACACTCTTCCTTCACAACAGTAATCAATGTAATATGTTTCTTCTTTACATATACAACATTGACCTAATTCTTTACCTTTTATTAATGTGTAATTTTCTAAATCACTATCTTGAAATTTCATAATTTACCTCATTTCTTATTAAAATAATATTCTTGTGCTTGATGTAAATCACATTTATTTTTACTTCTTAATTCTCTTATGTCATTTATAATAGGTTTTAATTTCTCACATGGTTTTCTTTTACATTTATCAATAATATCACATTTTAAATAATCTTTACAAATATTCATTATATTCTCCTTCAATTTATATATTCACTATTATCACAATTAAACATAACCATATTAAATTGCTCCATACCTTCAGGAGTTATTTTATCTTCTTTACCATCCTTGACTTGTATATACTTATATCCACAACAATCACCACTATTAATATTCAAATTATTATTAATTATAGTTAATATCTCTTTGTGTGATTTACCTTTTAGCATATCAACATCCATATCATAATAAATTATATAATCACTTGTTGTTCCAGCGATTTGCGACCAACTAGCTACTATATTTTTATTTATATTCAATTCATTAATCAAATATAAATATGCTTCATCCCTTATAGAACCACAAACAGAATCAACAGTACAATCATTGTATGGACTAAATATTATAAGATTATTGTTTATAGGGTCATGATAAACAGTGTATTTTCTTTTCTTATCAAGTTTATAATATGTATTTTTACATCCTCTTAGATATAATTTTTTCATTCAATTTCTCCTTTTCGCATTCTTCTTCTAATTTCTTCAATCAATTCTTCATTACTAAATTGTGATAAACTAATTTCTATTTCATGTTCTTCAACTTCCATAACTACTTCAGACTTCATTTTATCCATTTCTAATTTCCTTTCATACAATCTCAATTCTTCTTTACCTAACCATTTAACCCATTTGCCACAATCAGAACAATATAAACCTGTTTGTGTATTAGTCTTTTTAATAAAAGTAAGTGTTCCATTACACTTACTACAAACAAAATTATTAATTAGATTTTCCATATTTTTCTCCCTTATAATTATATTTTTATTAACTTTTCAAATACTCATAAATCCAATCCTTCAAATTCCTATGTCTATTCTGATTAACAATTGTAAAATCCTCATTATCTAATTGAATAGAGGATATTAAATTTGTCCTAGTATCAAATGAATTCCTAATATATTTTATACCCTTTGAACCTTCTTTACACAAATTTCTCCATCCATGATTTTCTACTATGTATTTAAGTAATTCAACATATTCTTTAAATGTCATTCCCTTACCTTGTTCACAATACAATTCATCAAATTTAACTTCTTCTTTACAATTATAACATTTTAATATGCCACTTCCAGTAGGTAAAGACATTGTAAGAATTGAACTATCTTCATAACCACAATTACTACATTTTAGGTATCTTATTTGTTTGTCCATGTTTATCTCCCTTGTAATTATTATTATTAATTATCTTTTCATTAACTCATCTGTTTGTTTAACTGCCTCATTAATAATACTATTTACAGTTACTATTTCACATGGTTCTTTCCCTTGTAATTTTTCAAATTCATGTTTTAATTCAGATATAATTTGCATTATGAATAGACCATCAAATAATCCTTTATGTCTATAATCATAACTTATATTTTCTGTAATCATATCATATGTAATCTTAAATGATGTACCACGTTTACTAAATTTTAATGTTCTTTTTGATAATGTACTTTTTCTATAACCTTTCTTAAAACATAATTCCTTAAATAATTCTGCATTTACTTTTTGTTCTTCTGTAAAACCTTTAAATCTAGGTGTTTTTATTCCTCTTAATTTATTCATTTTTTCTTCTTCTGATAATCCTTCAGATATATTGTCTAATTCTTTTACGTGAACAATTCCCCAGGTTAAAGTTTTATCGTCGTTTGAAGGATATACTATATAAATTTCTTCACCTTCTAAGGTATACTGTCCACATATTTTGCATCTTTCATTCCAAGGATGTTTACTTATTGTTATTTTTCTTAATCCCATATTATAATTCCTTTCTATATTTATTTTAACAAAACTAAACTAAGATTTTATAACAATCCATCTCAAGCCATCTTTTTATAATTTCTACACAACTCATATCTTCTGAATTATTTTGATAACATTCTTTATAGTCATATTTGTCACATGGACATGAATTACAATCTTCTTTATATAATTCTTTTGCCAATTCATCTACTGTCATGTTTTTAATTCTTTCAAAATTTGTCATGTTATCATCTCCTTTTTATTTATTATTATATTTGTATTCTGTTACTTTGTCAAGCATTTATTTATAAATAATTTAATTAATCTTCAACTAATAAATTATCAATATGTAAACACCTAAATTTCCATTTATGATCACATCTATTACACTTACCTTTTACTCTAATAATATCTCCTGGTTCCATAATACCTTCACTTCTATTGATAACTCCATTTTCTTGATTCCAAAATTGATAAGCATTCGATATTTCAATAATAGTAAGATTATTTGATTTACATTTAGGGCAGATTGCTTTAGTTTTTCTCATGTTCATAGTAAATATTATTCCTCCTTAATCTTTATCGCATAAAATAACTGTCTTACATTTAGGACATGCTACTAATTTAATTTCAATTCTATTTTCATAATTGTAATCACCATGACGATAAGGTTTTGGATTATCAATTTCTAATTTTTGATCAGTATAAATACTAATAAAATTTTTATCACCTTTATGAATTACATGACCATCATTAATATCCCAATGTGCTATATACTCATATTTACAATTTGGACATTTCATATTAAATTCCTCCCTAATATTTTATCTAAAAAATCCATCACCTAAATTATTTAATTTATCATATAATTTTTTTAACTTTTCATAATTTTCTATTCCATAAAAAGAATC
>Ga0209318_1002073_pt1 | contig 10605 bp, 9 predicted proteins | sample RifGroE1_FD_183999 | JGI IMG/M metagenome (GOLD analysis project Ga0209318, IMG submission 183999) | Groundwater microbial communities from Rifle, Colorado, USA - Groundwater E1 (SPAdes) (version 2) | ecosystem: Environmental > Aquatic > Deep subsurface > Groundwater | place: Rifle, Colorado...
AATAAACTAGCAAATAAAATAACTATAATACTTACAACCAAAAAAGCAATAATATTTTTATCTGTCATAAATTTCACCTCCATAAATTAATAATTATAATTAGATTATGTATACTCCAAAATATTTATTATTTATCTTATTTATTATTTATTTTCTCTAACAATCTTGCCATCATAGTAAATAACAACCAATTTTCAGTTTTTTCATCCATTTTATTAATCCATAAATTACCATCATTAATAATCCCGTTTTTAACTAAACTATCTAATGAATTAATTCCTGCGTCTTTCATCCAAGATTCTATTGCCATATCAATTAATTCCTCCTTGTTATCAATTATTTTTTCTACTTTAATTCCAAAATAATCCCCAATACCCTCTGCAATAGCAAATGCCATCTTATCTTGAAATTCAGGATTGTTTAACATAATTTCTTCTTCTGGATTACTTATAAATAGCATTTCTATAAGTGTAGCAGGACATTTAGCATATTTAATCACATAAAACTTAGCTTCTTTATCAACATCACCATCAGATAAATCTTCTCTGTATACTAAATCAGAGAAGGATGATTTAACTTTTGAATGAATTTTTGTTGCTAAAATATCAGAATTATTTTGACCAGGAGTTGTAAATATCTCAAACCCTTTTGCAGTAGAATTATCGCAAGAATTGCAGTGAATACTTACAAAAATATCTGGATTATAACTATTAGTAATTTGCATACGTTTTCCTAAATCTTGTTTTAAATTAGAAACCCAAGGTATTTTATCACTATTTCTTGTATAACATACATTAATTCCAGCATATTTTAAATAATTTGCTATTTTTAATGTTACTATTAAATTAATATCTTTTTCTTTTGTTCCATTTTTACCAATGCTACCAGGATCATAATTTCCATGCCCTGCGTCCAAACATGCGAGTTTACTCATTAAAATAATCTCTCCTTTTTAATTATATTTTATTTAATATAAAATAGTTTTTAAATAATCGTCATAATACATCCATCTAAGTTTTTTACCTGTTTCTGGATGTTTACCAGATGATTTTATTTTACCTTTACAACATGTAGATATTGATGAATCATAAGTATTATATTTTTTAGACGCTTCTAAAATACTATTAAAAATTTCTTTAGTATTTAAGCATATTACTAATTTTGATTGATTTTTTATCATTTCTTTTTTAGGAACAAAATTACACCATCCTAATTTTGTTCCTTTTTTAAGATACCTTCTAATTGAATTGCTATATAATTTAAATATTTCTGCAATTTGATTAATATTAATACCACTATTCCATAATTCACATACTTTTTTTACTAAACTATTTAAAGCAAATTCATGACATTTATTCCAATCTATATCTTCCTCTTTGAAATTTAACAATGTTGGTAATTCACTATTCATAATACTATTTTTAATCCATTCTAATTCGCTATACCTACAATCAATAACTATGTAATTTTTAATACTATTGTTTTTTGCTAATTGTTCTTTTATTTTATCATTCTCTTGAGTATTTTCTAATGTATTTATATGTCTTAAAGAAGATGATTTAATTCTATCAAACCCACCTTCGTAATGTTGTAAACCATGAGTTTCTATTATACAAGTTATATTGTCAATATAAAAATCATATTTATAATTTCCACACCAAGTAAATGTTTTTCTTGATAATTGTGCTTGAAAATCTTTATTTAATAATTGCTCTAAAAAAATAAACATAAACTTTTCTGGGAAACTTTTGCCATCTGAGCAACGAGGACAAGCAAATCCTTGATTAATCAATGTATTTATACCAATTTTCTTTTCATAACCACAATCAGGACAAATCATTGAAATACTTTTTGTCGAACCATAAGAATATTTATAAATATCATCTTTATTAACTAAATATTTAATTAATTCTGGATGTGTTATTGATATTGTATTACATTTATTACAATTTAGACTTCCTTTTCTACCGCTAACAAAATGACTAATACTTTTTAATTCACTTTTATGCTCTATATGTTCTGCACATTTAAACCAATAACCCTTTTGTTTAACCATTAGAACTATAACTAATGTCTTTAGGACTTAATATTTTACCATTTTTAATATTTAATTCATAATCCCATCTTCCCATTATTTTATCTGCTTCTTCTTTAGATAAATTATTATAGCACCAATCATAAAAAGAAACACTATTTTTTAATTTAGATTTTCTTGTATTTTCATAATCATATAATTTTATTGCACACTTTCTACAATAATATTTACCATCTTCATGAATATAATTGTTATAATTATTATATGTCATAGGTTTTAAATAAGGATTTTCACATTCTTCACAACCACATTTAACATCTACTAATACATTACTACCTTTAGTTAAATCTCTTACTCTAACTAAAAATTCATCACCATATTTAGTAAATGGATAACCTTTTGATTCATAATGTTCTTTCGTCATATAATGCCACTTAATTTTTACCCAATCACTTATTAACATTAAAATTCCTCCTTTTGTATGTAAATTAAAACCAAACTAAAAACATAAACAAAAAGAGGTTAAACATTTAAAACATTTGTTTAACCTCTTTCATACACTTTATGAAATTGTTTAAATACTCATCTTGTTTCCATCTACCTATCAAACTATCTAATTCATCATTAACTTCAAAATAAAAAATTGTTTTATTTGTATCTTTATGTTTACAAGTTCTAACAATCTCTAATCCATTCATCTTTAGATAACTAACTAATGGAATAGAATAGAAATATTGAAGTTTATTATTCATGAATAATCCTTTCATATATTAATATATTAAAATTTATTTTATCATTTCCTTCACAAAAGTACCTATCCCTAAACCTCCACCAATCAAAGCTACACCTTTCCAAATTAATTCCCAAATTTTATTTTGATTCATTTCTATTAATTTATCTTTTTGCTTACTATTTTCAGTGCTATTTAATACCAATGTATTTATTAATTTATTTTGTTCTTGGGAATTTTCCATTAATGTCTTCTTTATGTCGTATTGCCCATTTTCAATCGAAGAAAGTTTTACCGAAAATTCTGCCTGTGATACTAATAATTTAGTTTGAACCTCATGAATTTTTGCAAATTCTTCATCATGTTTATCTAATACTTTTTGGTGAATATCTAAAGTTTTTTGATGATTTTCTAGTTTATCTCTTATTAAACTTTCATCCACTTTTAGTTCATCTCCTTCCGTATATTCCACAAAATCCTCCGTTTCATTGTTGAAATTATTTTTAGATTTCATATTGACTAACCTCCCTTATAGTGTTATAATTCAGATATCAATAATAGTATCAGTATTATTGGTAAAATAAGAGAGAAGAAGGGAGTATTTCTTCTCTCTTTATATACATAGATATAAAATAAATACTAAAAACTAAAATTATCTAAAATCCTCACACTCAACAAACCCTTATAAATCAACACTTTCTAAAATCAAAAATCATGATAAAAGGTTTGATTTATATTATTTATATAATTTATTTAATATTATTCAATTATAACCAACTTCTCACTCTTAAACAATTCCCCAGGTGTTACAGTACCTTCAAAATCATTTTCTAACAAATCAATTCCTGCCCTCTTATAAAACATATCACAAAATTCACTACAATTATATAATTCTCTATTATTAATAACTTTAAATCTAAATAATTTCTTAAATAAATATCCAAATGTTTGTACAATATCATATTTAGTGTTTAATTTATTAATAATAAATTGATGCATTAATATTTTTTGTTCTTCAGTTAACTTATTAATATATCTCTTAATAATAAATTCATTATTGTTATAATGTAAATGTCTAATTTTTAACTTATAATTCCATGATATTTCTACGATATGCAAATTATTAATAAAAATAGCACAGTGGATTATATTACTTTTAGTTACCCATTTAATTATTTTACTAACAATTGTATCTTTATTTCTTACAAATAATATATCACCAAAATTTATATCCATATTACCACACCACAGATAATACTTCTTCTATTGTTGCTGAATTCAATAATTGCAATTTTAAACCCCAATATTTAGAAATTAAACTTTTTTGATTATTACCTAATTCTCTATATATAGATTTAAACTGATCTTGTGTGATAGAAACTATCCCAGTATCTTCAGTTTTCCAATAAATAATATCAGGAGCTGTTCCATCAATAATTTCTAAAAGTTGTGCTGAAAAATTAGATTGATCTTCATCTTTATTAAATCTATAAAAATGATTATTTGTTGTACATAGCATTCCTTTCTCAATTTCATCAGAACATTTATTATTCAATTCATTAATTTTCTTTTGCTTTAATTCATCTAAATTTGTATCATTTAATTCATTAGTTGTATCTATAGCAAATCCCATGTTAAAAAACCTCCCTAAAAATTTAAAATAATAGGGTTTAGTTAATTAACTAAACCCTATTATTTATTAATTTAATACATTAAACAATAAAAATTAACATTTTGTTTTTTATCTATATTATTTTTAAATCTTAATATAACTTCTTGTGTTAATTCTGTTAATGTTGCAAAACCATCTACAAATTCAACAAAACTAATACCATCACCAGATATTAATACAGAAATATTACTATCTGCTTCTAAATATAATTTAAATGATTTTACTTCATTGCTTAATTGTATAGGTTTTAATTGACATTCTCCATAAGGTAAAAATTCTAAAATTTTAACTCCTGTATTGCATAAATGTTTATTATAAGTAAAATCAATATCTTCTTCATTAATAAATTCATCATTATAGCAACGATAATAATTATTTTCTTTCATTATTAATTTTGTTTTTTGATTAATAATTTCTTGTAATGTAAATATATAAGGATTTTTAGAAAAATTAACAGTTTTTATTTCTCCATCTTCTTCCACTGTCTTAGATAAAGAAAAAGAATCGGGAAGATTAACACTATAAAGACCATTTGGAGAAACATTATTAGTAAAAACATCTATATTGACTATCATAATTTAACCCCCTTTATTTACTTAACTAATATTTTTCCTGTAACATCAAAGTCCATGTAAATCTGATTTGCGTCGGCCCCTGTAGAACTAACTAGGACAGAATTAGTTGGAATAATACTAACACGAAGTATTAATCTACTATTTATACTTAATAAAACAGGGTACAATACTACTTTATTCTGTACCTTACTTAAATCCTCACCATGAAATGTGGGAACAGTTGCACCATCTGCCCCAGTCATCCTAGACAAACTACTAGTGTAATTTGATACTATAGGTTCAAATTTAAAAGAAGTGTCTGAACCTGATGGAGATAAAACTTGATTTAATTTTACGGGACTACCATTAAATAGATATATAGGCCAAGTCGAGGGCAATTTAAAATTCTTTAATAGAGCTTTAAAAGTCTCCGTTACTATTGTGTTTAATCCACCTGTTCCAGATGTTGTTACGTAAAGAAATTTACTTACGGCTAGAATTTTTCCTGTAGCCGTAGAACTTAAGCTTTGAAGGGGGAGATAACTTCCCCAGGTTACAACCTGATCTGTATTAACAAGCGGAAAATATGACATAATTTCTTTAGTCTCTTTTCTTACTTGTAATACTCCTGCTAATCCATCATCCCGTCTGGGGTTCTCAGGCACGAGCATATCGTAACCTGCAAGTACCTTTAATTCAATTTCTATATTAAAGTAGTCAACATATATACTAGAAGCAGTTACACTGTCAGATGGATCTGCATAAATATTACAATGAACTATTCCATTAGAATCTATTAAATTAGCTAATGCTGTAAAGAACAGAAGGGTTGAACTACCCATAACTTCAGTAATCACAGAAGCAGTATGTGACTTTGTAGCTACCATCCAAGCACTTTGTGGTACATTCCATACTGTAAAACTAACTTTATTACCGCTTGGATTGCTACCATAGCACCAGCATTTAGTTCTGATAACACTCACATTATCTTTTATCCATTGCACTTTTCCTGCTGTATTAAGGGCAGGAATTGCACCGTATTTATCTTCAATCATGCGAATAATGGGAAATGACATTAACTGCATAGCATAGTTACCATTAACGGAAGTAGTAACAGTATTTAACGCGCCGTCTAAAATTTCTATATTATCATAGGCACTTTGGATTAATTCTGTCCAACCTACATCAGTAGGTACTAGTAAAGCAGATGCTGTTGCTGATTTACTAGTACAAGGACAAACAACTGTGCTACCCGCTACTTTTCCCGCAAAATCATCTCGAACAGCTACAGTACCGACAATTAACTTCTTACTTTTTACACTTCCTTGAAGTGTTTCGGTATAAACTTCACTTATTCCACCATTACCAGCGAGAATATTTAAAGAATATTCAATTTGGATAGTTTCAGTATCCAAGTTAGGCACAGAAGTTAAATCGCCAATAGTAAATGTAGTTTCATTAGTTCCTAAGTTACTCCAAGTTCCAGGAACAGTTGTAAGAATTCCGGCATTATCAAATTTAACTGTCGGCGCAGATGAAGAAGCTGTTATTTCATACAAATACGGGGTGGTAGTCGTATTTAAAAATGTTAAAGTTCCCCCGCCGTCTGTTACTGTTATCGTATTATTAACTGCATCAATAGCAGACACTACTAAAATTCTTGATTGACTTAGATCAGTTTTAATTGCTTTTAGTTGGTCATTAACTTCGATTCCTATTACAGAGCTAACCTTTACTACCTGCGGATATGATAGTGTAGTTATATTTTCAATCACAGTAGTTAAAGCTGTATCAGTATCAATAACACCGGAAATTATTTCCCCACAAAGCCCTTTTACTGCAATAGTATCTGTTACTTCCCATATTGCATTATTTGTTTTTCCAGCACCTTTTGTAACTGTAATACATCTATCCGATGCAGGGCCGTTGACAGGATTAGCAAAGGAACGAGTAAATTGAGTAGACAAGGCATCGGAATGTATTAATCGTTGCGTATTAAACGCCTGCATCACTACTGCATGACCAGTAGTAAAGTCATAAGGAAGTGTTGCAAAAGTAGAGCCACGGTCAATATTAGATACTGATACATCTGCTATTGAACCAGTATATTTATAATCAATACCAGTTAGTGTGGCATACGCCCCCACAATAACTTTGGCAGGAGTACTTAACCCAGCGGAAGAATACCCTATTGCAGATGTAACAGACTTTCCATTAACGAATAATATTACTTGTCCCGTTGTATTACTCCATGTCCCACGAACATGGACGAAATTTTTATAATTAGTCGTGAACCCTGTAAATGCTGTTGTTATAAAATTAGTTCCGTCTGGGTTACACGTTATCAATGTTAAGGCTCCAGCGTTACTTATATAAATTCCTGCAAATCTGACATCAGAACTATCTATAACTCCTACTATTCCTTTGTGACTTACGCCTAAGACAAAATCATTTAGATTTATCCATGCATCAATAGTCCCTTCACTTGCGGACAATCCACTAACAGCAACAGGAGTTGCACTAGCACTGCCGAATTTATACCCTAGCCCAGTGGGCATAGGACTGAAATTTCCGGAACCTAATGTCAACGCTCCGCCTACTTCCGCTGTAGCAGTTCCGTCCAGCGAAGCGTAAAACAGATGGTTTGAATCTATCGGAGTCTTTGGTAAACCGTGAACCGTTCTTACCATCTTTTTTGGTTCCTTCGTTAATAATTCACTACGGAGTAAACTAAAGAAATTTTCTTCCATTACAGATTCGTAGTCTACCGAAAAGGGAACTTTATGTCGAAGGTCAGTTATATCTGTTACTTCGATAAGGTTTGCGTACTTACTATCTGGACGATCAGATTTAATCCTAAATACATTGTTTATTGAAGATGAGCCAAATGTTATTTCTGAATTTGATGCAGTAGAGCGATATTCTACCCTAACTACGGTAGCACTTACAATGCTAATTATTTTAACCCAATGGGTAGAAGTTTCGGTAATAAAATATTCTTTACCTACTTCAAGACCAGTAGTACTACTAAGAGTCATTTCGTATACCGAACCTCTGTTCATAGTTATATTAATAGTATTATAGCCGTAAGTAATATAATTAATAGATCCATAAGGATTTAGTACGCTGTACCCTCCGGCATTTCTTCTTTTAACCATAAAAAGAGGAATAGCATATACATAACCATCTACAGTTTTTAAAGCATCCTTATCTGCCGTGGAACCATTACCCGCAATGTACAGTCCTACATCTGTAAATGCAAACTGTCTTGCACCTGCATTATACTGTTGAAATGTTTTTCCTGTTACTTGGGTAGTATTTCCTCCCATTCCTGTAACCAAAGTATTACCGCTGTGTAATCCTTCAGGGTACAAACTAAAGTTAACACCTACTACTGTTCTTATTCTCCAATTCATTTTTCCCGTAGTATTACTACTATCAAACCAACATTCTAAAAATACTAAATCATATCTTTCTTTCCATGTTTCAGGATTATTTGGACTTATAATATTATCACTTGTCCCATTTGGTGGTTCAGGTAAAATATACTCCAATGCTTTATTTGTTACTATGCCATCATCTATATTAATTTTATAGCCATTAATATTTGCAACCATATTTGCTATTTGAAAAGCATTAAATATTGTTGTAGAATAAAAACTACTACCACTTGATATTCTATTTTCAGCAGTTGTTAATGATTTTGTTGAAGTTGCTGACCATGATGAATTCATTGTAGTTAAACCACTATGTATTGATTCTCTTAATATATCTGCTCTGGCTGATTCTAATGAATCTAAATTAGGTTGTGTTGCATAACCACTTAAATTCATTTTATTAAAATACTTCCATGCTGTGCCTGACCATCTATAACTTTGCCCAGTATCTAAACATTCAACACAATCTCCTAAAGTTGGATTAGTATAAGTCGTAGCAATTGCTGAATATGTAGCAACTGGTGTTAACCAATTCATAATTGAAGAATTGTAAGCTGACGTTCTTAAATTTTCATTATTAACTCTTGTAGTTTCATTGTTTTGACGAGTTACTTCTTGTGATTGACGAATTAGTTCATTTTCTTGTCTTGTGGTTTCACTAATATCTAATTCATCTGTTATATCTTGCAATGTTTCTTCAATATTACCATTACTGTCAACTTTTAAAAATATTCTTTGCCCACTTAAATAATATGCTCCTGTCCCTTTGTAAGAGTAATTTATAGTTAATCCATTTCTTGATGAATGATGATATATTACACCTTGTTCATAATCACAGTAATATTGATTTTCTGTAGGATTATTAGTAGGAATTTCTATCCATGTAACACTTTGTCCACTAACTGTAATTCTATTAAATGAATCTGGTACTTCTGATAATATTACACGATTGTTATTAACTTGTAATGATTCTGATACATTAATAAATGGATCATCGGGTGTTCCTTTTCTGCGTCTTGAAATTACGGCAGTTTGGTAATCAAATACAGAAATTATAATCTCCTCCTTTTAAATAATAAAAAGAAGCATTTTCTGCTTCTTTAAAAATCTTGCTTTTTAATATTTACCATTCTGTAAATTGTTCTATATAATTTTAAACATATTCATAAGTTAATTTCTTTAGATAAATAACCACATTTCCTTTTAATTTATATTAAATTATTAAACTATTGCATTGAGAGCATCCTTTAAACCATTTAAATCAATTGCTAATATATCATCGGCATCATTAGGATTTTTAACAACTGATATGCCTAATTTTATTGATGGTAGATTTATAGAATTCATATCATATATCGCATTACGTGCTTCATTAAATAAACTAGCATAAAAAATACCCCCACTAATAACACTAGTGAAAGTATAATTATCCAATCCTTTATATAATCTAAATTCATTGATTTTTGTTTGTAAATTCGTCCATTCTGATGCAAGTAAATTAGTTGTAGGATCACCTGAAATTTTAGGAGTATCCCATAAAAAATTACTTGGTCTATTAAATGCAGTAACATATAAATCATTTGACCACCAATAACTTTGTAATGTAACTTCATTTACAGCAAGATAAGTTACCGCATTAAATTTATATTCTAATCCTAAAGTTAAATTATCCCACGTTACAATTCTTGTTCCATTATCATAATCTGTTTTGCTTATATCTATGTATTCTGGGGTAATACCATTTTGATAAGCATACACTCTAATGTAATCCCAATTACCAATCATACTATTAGATAATTGAATACTAATACTATTAGAAGTTACCTGTGAAGTACTAATATTCCCCGGTGATTTAGGAGCAGTTGTTCCAGGATTTTCTTCAGTATAATCAGAACTACCTAAACTATTGACACCTTTAACAGATAAAGTATATGTTACACCATACTCTAAATTGTTTAATGCATATGTTGTATTTGTAATACCAGAAATAGTATGATAAATTCCATCATAGTGTTTATATCTTAGTGTGTACGAACTTGTTCCTACAGAATTTCCCCAAGATAAATTTAAACTTCCCTCACCTCTTGAAACAATTATAGGAGGCGAAGATGGGATATCTGGTATTTGTGTTGTTACATATAAATCATTTGACCAATTTACACTTTCTAATAATGTAT
>Ga0209318_1002079_pt1 | contig 10583 bp, 30 predicted proteins | sample RifGroE1_FD_183999 | JGI IMG/M metagenome (GOLD analysis project Ga0209318, IMG submission 183999) | Groundwater microbial communities from Rifle, Colorado, USA - Groundwater E1 (SPAdes) (version 2) | ecosystem: Environmental > Aquatic > Deep subsurface > Groundwater | place: Rifle, Colorado...
GTCGTCGAAAAAGAAAAGAGAAGCTTCATTATTTTCTGACTTTAAGTACTCTTTTACTGATAAAATTCCGGCGTCTTTGTTCTTGCTTGCGGTTTCCAGATACATGCCGTGCCGAGCAAATACGTCTGACGCTTTCTCAAAGGTCGTGTCTGTCTCGTTGCTGTCTCCTTTCGATAAGGGGTCGATGATAACTTTATTGACACGGTACACTCCCCACTGGACTAAGCGGACTACGGACTCTGCTATTGATTTTCCGTCACCGTGTTCTCTGATTTCATGTATGCAGTACTTGAATCCTCGCGGTGAGGTGGCCATGAATAGGACGGAGTGGGGCTTGCGGGGGTGGGTGTCTATGGCTATGTCTACTGGCCAATCTAGGGGTACTCGGAAACGCTTTTTAAGATGGATGTCTCTGGCGAACTGAGGATACACCAAACCGCTCATGTAGGATGGTACGCCTCTTAAACGTGCGTCCTTTTCATCTTCGGTTAGCATTTTGGCGAACTGGTCTACGTTTTCTCTGGTGATGCCGTAGCCTATGTTGTCTTCGATGGTGGCGTGGACGTTGTAAACTGACGGGTCTGGTCTGCCGTCCGGTAGCCGTGCTTTGATAATCTCTTGGGCCACCCACGCTTCTTTGAGCAGGGTACAGGCGTAGAGTTCAAACCCGCCACGGTCTATGAGACCACGCGCTGCTGCTACACGGATGTCTCTGCGCGGCGGTTCGTCAAATATGCAGTTAGATACTAAGATACCTTCGCAGATGAAGTTATGGTTGTTCTCTACTGTAAGGTCGTAGACCCTTGCCTTGCCTGCTGGTCGCACAGAATCAAAACTCCAATATTCTACGCCTTCACAGCAAACAGCATCGCCACGCTTTAAGTGTTGCGCCTCTTTCTTCTCCAATCCTGAAACATATATCTTATGGTCTGGTGTACAGAATAGCGAGTACCAACCATCAACTGATACTTGAACTATGTCCCTGACTCCATTATCAATAACATGAGTCACTTTGTTTTTAGACATTAAACCTGAGTTGCCTACAGTCCATACCTCATCACCTACTTTAACATCCTTAATACGCTTCCATGTACTGTCTCCCATCCATACTCGCTGCCTCTCTTCAATGCATGCGTCGCCTGACCATCCTTCAAACATCTCTGATTCCTGTTTGTTGGAAAGGATTTCAAGAGTGCTTCCGGTTATGGCGTCTTCCCAAAAATACTCAACCCCATCGTTATTTTTTTTCGGCTTTCCACCCACCATAGGACGGTTCTTAGGCCACCACTTCCATAATTCCGGCACAACAACCGTCTTGATATGACTTGACCAACCCTGCCCAACAACTCGTATTTTCCTCGGCTTATTATGTGAAAACCGAATAGGCTCCCCATTCCACAACCACTTCCCTGCCATGCAACATATTGCAATTATTGCCCAAATTGTGGTTTTTCCACAGCGATTCGCACCAGTATACGTAAATACCCGATATCTTGGGTTTTTAAACGCCTCCAAAAGCTGCGCCTGTTTAGGATTCGGAACAAGTAGCCGACCATCCATTAGTGGCCGCTCTGGATTATTGAAAAACTCTATAAGGTTATCCTGCTGATAAGCGGCCTGCTGCTTCAACAGTTCCAGCTTCTTCCGCTTCAGCTCCTTCAGCCGCTCTTTAATTGCTTCGTTATTAACTGGTTCGTTCAAATTAAGCCCTCTGCTCCCACATAGCTATTGCTTCTTCTGGTGCCTCATGCCACCCAATATCAATCATACACTTTCCGTTGTCGCACTGAACAGTATAGTATGTTTCCCACCCTTCGCAGTAATCGTCGATGCAAGTTGCGCCGCTCCCACAAAACGGACACGGTTTTAATTCATCCATCGCTAAGTTCCCTTTTGATACCTATAATCTTTCTGTAAACGCTCGCTTGGCACGCTGCCAGTTCTGAGTCAGCATCAAGATTTTGAGTTGTTAATTCGTTCGGTATCCAGCCATCGAATAACCATTGTTCTATACGCTCAAGTTCCTCCATGAGTATGGTCAATTCAAAAAACTCTTTGTAGGCGTTTTCACTCATTTGCCCCATCCCCAATTATTTTGCTTGACACCAATCCCAACTATCAGTACATTAAACTTAACATTAACCAAGGAGGCCACCATGCCCAACCCGAATCATCCCAAAAAAGGCAGCACCATCACAGTCCAGCCCATCCCCTACGATGCCATTCCGCTCCTGAAAGACTTGCTCCGGCCAAATCCACGCGACTACCTCTTGTTCGTATTGACAATTAACAACGGTTTAAGAATCTCCGATGTACTCCGGTTAAGAGTGCGCGATGTAGTTAATCTATTGCCTGGACAGTACATCATCGTTAAAGAGAAAAAGACCAGTAAAAAGAATGTGTTAATGATGAATGAGGCCACGCGAGAAGCCGTCCTTAGATTCCTTGAAACTATGCCCGATGATGACAAATTCCTGTTCAGCAGTAGAAAAGGCAACTCTCCGCTGACCGTTCCGTATGTAACCTCTCTGGTTAAAGGATGGTGTAAAAAGGTAGGGCTGGTAGGTAACTTCGGTACGCATAGTCTTAGGAAGACTTTCGGGATGGTTCAGCGTACCGTGCATGGAGTTTCCTACGAGGTCATTTCTAAGCGGTATCGTCATTCGCATCCTGGGGTTACTATGCGGTACTTGGGTGTCAGTGACGAAGAGGTTAATGAGATGTTGATGAACAACATATAGCCACAATTCTTGTCGTTACGGGCCATCGATCAATTTCATTAAACGCCACATTTTGCATCCCCATGCGTAGTTGTTTCGTTCCTCAAATACACGCGATCTTCGTTTTGCTGCGCTGGCTTTTTGATAGGTTTTAAAGCAGGTTGCGCGATCGCCGTGCATCAAAACCCCGCCGCCAGGAAGATCCTCGCGTAAGCACAATTCAAGAGGCTTTCCTTTTTCGTCCACAACGATATACATGGTTCACACCCCCTATCGTTCCACACATTCTCGTTTAACCTAATATTGTGGTAGCCGGTGTCCGACTCAAACGGCGATTTGTGCTCCCAAAGCACATTGTGTTACCATTACACTACACCGGCTGAATAACATCTAACCATAAGTCCTTGTCTCGTACAAAGTTGCGGCAATCCTCTTCAGGTCTGCCTTGCTAATTGTAACGCTGTCTCCATCACCATGTTCTGAAGCACATGACAGAAAACACATGCAACCTTCAATATATTTTATATACATTAGGTGTGTGTAAAGTTTATACCTGTCATCAATAGAATCTGCTTTGCATTGTCTGAATAACTCTTCATCTATTCTAACGTTTTTTGCGTCCACAGTTCTATACACAGATATTTGATTGTTTAATGAGATGTTGATGGATAACATATAGTTTTTGTTTGGCTGGTGCGGAAGGACTCGAACCTTCGATCTCTTGATTAACAGTCAAGCGCTGTGCCAACTCAGCTACGCACCATTGGTTGGCAGCTATCAGTTTTTACACTTATATGTCACCGATGGAACAGCCTCCATCTCAAACGCATCACACCTAATCCCAACATCGTCGTAGCCCATCGATTCAGACTTAAGCGATATTGGTCCACGCACACCAAAGAACTCGTCGCCATACTTAAATACAACAGTTCCGATGACATACCAACGGTGTTCGTCAAAATCAACTTTAGCAACCTTTACAGCGCCATCCATGTCAATCTCATCTTCTGCGTAGTGTGGAGAATAAATGCTTGCCGCGTTGATTTGGCTTATAAGTTCTTCCACGGTTTTCATTTTGACGCCTCCTTGCGCTGGCTTACAATTCAGTTACGCGCCTTCTCGTTTCACCTCAGCCCGCACCAGCACCTCAATCATCGACGACCGGCTCAGACCGTTAGACTCGCATAGTTTGGCGAGTAGGTTTATACATTCTTGGGATAGGGTGATGCTGGTTTTCTTTTTTGTAGCCACTTAGCTTACTCCTTAATATCTTGTGCGAACCAGAATCGGTCACGCTGCGTAGGCCCGTAACACTTATGGCACATCGTACCTTGAAGATGTTTAGAGCCACATACGCTACACTTAGTCCAGTTCAGCACTGCTTGCGGCTCCTTAACTGTTCCGAATATCGCGTCCCAATTATCGCGGCCATCTTTGGAGAGAATCTTTTGGCCTGGGCTGTAAAGGTTAGTTGGCATAAACTGATGTGCCTCCCTATAGTGATTCAAAATCAAACTTATACTTTTCAAGTTGTTCTGCTACTTTATCGTGGATTAACTTAATTACCTCTGTATTCCCAAGGCATCGCGTTAGAACAGCACTATTTCCAGAGCCGTCGCTATGTTCCGAGATGCAAAGAAAGTAGTTTCTGTCAACACCGTAAGCGCAGTCATTTGAAGATAGTCTCTTATCTGACCTAAGAATCCAGTTTTCCAGCGCCACAACAGCCTTCTCTGTCTTGTCAATCAGTTCTCTGAGGTCTTCAGCCAACTTTAATTTGTCCCTGGTCATTTTATAGAGCCTCCCTTTGCGAATTACGGTACATTTCAATCATTATCTTTGTTGCCTTCTCATACTCCGCGATAAGTATCTTGGCCCTACCCTCTGCCAACACTCTAATTTTGTAGTCGCTGTACAGAGCATGGACAATAACCAGAAACATCACTGTTAAACTTACAACGTGCGATGCTACGAATATGTATCCAGCCAATCCGTCCATTGCTTGCCTTTCATCTTGGATAGATAATACCGCCAACCTACCGTTTTGTCAAGCTAATAATCAATTTTTTGATTTATTACAACGCGATTTGTAAAATGCGTAGAATCCAGAACCAGGAATAACTACGCACCACAAACTCATCTTGCATCTCTCATCGCCGGATAGGAACCACAGCAAGCCGTCTATAGCAATAAACGCCAACACTATATAAAGAAACATACATTACCTCCTAATACGCCGCATCATATTCAATCAAACCCTGCAACAGCTTATCGTCCTCCAGATAAAACAAGTCCGTGTCGTGCCACCCAACTCCAACAGCTGCCCCAGAAAGTATCTGCCCTAACCGCCTGTCAGGGTATTTGTTCCAGACTAACCGGATCGCGTCTAACACTTGGTCTATTCGTTTTTGGTCGTGCATTTTACCTCCGTACTATACTCAAAAATATCTGACTCCATATTCAGTGCAGAGCAAGCCGTAGCCGCTGTTTCTTCGTCCTCGTACCACCCATGCACTGACCACTCACGCTCAAAGCACTGAAAGAAATAATTAGATTTTGGATTGCGCTTATCTAATCTGTAATAGACAGGAAAGTTACCGCGTGTCGCTTTCTTTTTGTGGCGTGGGGCTTCGTCCATGTGTAATCCTTGTCGTTATGCGCTTGCCCATAACATATGCACAAAGCTATCACACACATTCCAAGGAGCTGTCTTGCGTCCATCAACGGTACAGACGTGCACATAGATATCCATGTCTGAATTGTACTCTTCCTCTCCGTATTCGCAATCTTCGCAACATTCCGCTACTCTGTAGTTGCGTTCTGATCTGTCTTTCATGGCAAGCCTCCTTTCTCACTCTATCTCAAACTCAACAAAACTAACCAGACTCGGAGAACCGCCAACCATCTCAGCCCAATCCGGCTGGCTACCCATCTCAGCTTCGTCGCTTGATAACCAATTATAGAAGTCCTTGAGCCGCGATCTCGGAATAACGTACCAGTGGCCATCGTCATCTTCTGCTAATACGTGTCTGTCGCTCATAAAGCCTCCTATCTCATGCGAACCGTAGCGCCCTTCAAAAATATACCTTGGCACACAACACCATCTACTGGCTGTCCGTTCTGGCCAGTAGCAGTAAACGCCGTCTGGTAGAAATCATCGTCGCTACACCCGAACCAGCCGTACCCTGTAATCGTGATATTCCTGTAACCCTGAGATTGCAGAACCTTCAGTGCGTTGCCTGCGTCGGTACAGGAAATCAGGATAGCGATTGCCACTGCTGCCAAAAAGAATCGTTTCATTGTTTCCTCCATAAAGTTAAAGTGTGTTAGTCATGCTTAGACTATACACAAAAACTTTGGTAATTGTCAATGAAATTGTGAGGTAGTAATGAGGTATTATTGCTTGCGGTAGCCGCACGACTTGCAGTAAACAGAACCAGACCAGTGTTTCCAGCAACGATGGCCGCGACCGTTACCGTGATTCGGACAAAGGGCGTCACTACTCACAGCGCCACAGTCAAGGCACTTACCTACACTTATTGTCCTATGGTGCCAGAAAGCATCCCCACAGCCGCATAGACGCTCTTCAACTGACTTCCTAAACCAGAAGCTGCCTTGTGTCAAATACTCGGCCTCTGCGCCACACTCAGTGCAATAAACAACGCCTTGCTCTGCAACGTTTTGAGAACCGCAGCAACCGCATCCTGTTTTGGAGCGTAGTACGCTGCACTCTGTCTTGCGCTTTGAGCGTTTATTCTTTTTGGAACTGACCTTTATTTCTGGATGGTCGCCGCTTGAAAACATTGACACCCCCTGAAAAGTAATGAATAACGTTCAGAATATAAACGGCGGTTTGGCTCAGAAAAACAAAAGCCTTCCTATCCTTACGTGTCCCGAGTCCGTGCGTTGTACGATCCGAAGTGCGTTAGCGTTACTCAGCTCATTGAATTCCTAGCCAAGGTAAGTGTGGTAAGTAGGACAGAGGGCGTAACAACGTGAAGCCCGTTAGGGAATAACAGACTACGTAAGGGAGAGAAGCTGAGGAACGCTTTATTGGGATGCTGTCTGTTGTTTATAAGAGGCCACAGAAAAAAGTGCTTGTCAATAGAAATTGTGAAACTTTACCAAGAAATTGCGTTATTGCCAATTAATATCACGAATTTACAAATGTAACATTATTTTAGCAAAAGTGTCTCACTGTCTCATTAAGGGCCTAAAATGCACTTTTCGGGAGCTAAGGTACCGTTTTGTATAGCTAATAATATCAGTGGTTTACGGACTGTATACTTAATCATACTGCGTTACGCGTAACGTTATTTAGTAACGGCACTGGCAATCGGTTACAACCTGTTACCCCTTGGCCAGCCTTTCTCTGGTGCGTAAAAACGAAAAGCGCCAACCAAAACTGGAAGGCGCTTAACCGAATCACCTGACTTCACAGCCCCGGCTGATCGGACCTCGGATTAAATTAATCTGGCGGCACTACCTGTTTCTTATGATGCGCTCTATGTATCCTTTAACGGGATTAAAGTTTACGTCAACAACATAGATATTTACACATCTGCCGCGTGTTTTTGCCGCGAACTGCCGTGCAAGCAGCCACGCGATTTCCTCACTTTCAATTAACTTCTCTCCAGCATGCTTATCTGGAAAGTAGTCACCTAATAGCATCCCTCCCTTGGCGTGCTCAAAGGAAACCATGAACCCCTGTTTTTCTGCATCGTCTATAATTTTAATAGCATCTTGCATTTTCATTAGCTTTCCTCCTTCTGGCCAGCCAGTTCCTCCCTTGGCAAGCCGTCAAACAGCAGCCAAAGGCAATCCCATGTATTAACGACGTTAAATTCTGATAGTGTCTTACTTTTGCATTTTGGACACTTATAGTCAAAGCGAGCTGTTTGGAGTTTAAAATCTGGAATTGTATAGCCACAGTAGGGGCATTGATGGTACATGAACTAGTCCTCCTTAGCCCAAATCATATCCAGCGCTTTAGACAGACACTTGCCGCACACGTAAAAATCGTCCTTAGCGTATGCGCTCTCAAACCCGATAACCTCGTCTACTACGTCGCCGCACTCGTCGCAAGTCGGGTTCTTCTTTTGATTGGCTACTAATTCCATTAGTCCTCCTTTCTGGCAATGAACTCAAATGCTGCGACTCTAATGATACTTTCTGCGATACCGTAAGCGTCTAATACGTCGCTAGTATCTTGATAAAGTTCTGAACAAACGATGCAAATTAGTTCGTCGAACTTACCATTTTGCCTTATACCTTTCTTATGCCATTCTAACATTTCAGCGGATAACTGAATAATATTATCTGAAGCGAATAGCCTTGCTTTTTTCATTAGTCCTCCTTTGATCCAGTAACGTACCGGCCAAGGTCAATATAGCAATCCTCAGACACGCACTCTCCGTCCTTATCCCATTCGCCTGGAATTTCTATCTCAATCCGTATATCTTTGCCGCACTCAGGATAACCTTGCCAGTGGTCTTCTGCTATAATCTCGGCACCGTACTTTAGGAGAAGGTCGTTCAGGTCGGTTAGGAACTCGGCTTTTACTTGGGTTTTGGTTTTCACATTCCATCCTTATACGGTATATAGTTTAAAATGGTATCATAATGAAATCCAGCCGCCACCATAGCAGCTCGGAACGAACTGAGCATGTGCGATATGCTGCCGTCACCGTCGATTGTAACTGATACGTGCTGGTTCTTGCCGTGAGGGTAGGTGCCGGTTATTGTTATTGTTACTTTGTGGGATTGTGCCATTGTCTACTCCTGTTTAACCTTCCAAATGTAATTTGTCAGCAGGTACGTTGCGGTACTGTACTTCGCCATAGTGATATGGCCCAGGAGGGTCGTTGCTTAAATCATACACGCAATATCTTTTTTCTGTGTCAGATGTTAGCCTACACCCAACTATGTAGACGTGAGATCGCTTAGATAGTTTTATACCATTGACTTCTGCCTCTACATCAAAGAATACGCCCTGTCCAGGAAGGAAGTCAATACCGGTTCTTTTGGATAATTCCTTAAGCCATATAAACGCATCATTCATAACCATACTGCCAGCTTCGCATCCATAGCCGCAACACTCAAGCTGATTAATGCAAGTCTTTAAGTTCCAGTGTTTTTTGGGTTCCATTGGCTACTCCTTATTAGCAATAATTTCTTCAACCTTAGCCTTAGCATCTTCTTCGTTCTTTATAGACCACCGAACCTTTTGATTGAAATCATTTTGAACTAATTCCATGATTAACTCCATGGCCTCTTCAACTGTTTCGCAATCTTCAATGTCGCCATCATCTACCTTGGTGTATTGCGGCCTTGATCCACCTGCATAGCCGTCATATGCTTGCCATCTTATTTCCATTGGCTACCTCCTTAGAATAATTCTTAACAAACTCGTTAGTCCATCGTGCCGGTTTATGGTCTGGCAGCGGGAACGACTCGTTACATTCTATGCGTAAGATAACGTCGCGCATGGTACGCTTGGCCCACTTAGCTGCTGTGTATTGGTTAGGCCAGAAACGAACTGGAGGTAGGATGCCGCCTGTTGCGTTGTACTTTTTTAGTTTCTTGGATGTGGTTACGTGGTAGCCTGTCATGCCAGTTCCTATCTATACCGATTAGGGTTATACCGTCTTGCGTCAAGCTCGTCGTAGGTGTACCATTTTTGAGCGATGCAGTGTGTGCCTCCTGTAGCGCCTACTTCGTATGTGACAACTAAGACCTTCTGCTCTATGTCATCTATTAGTTCTATCTTGGAGGTTATGTAGTCTATTCCTACTATGGGGAGTTTCATGCACCACCTATTCAATATTTATTAAGGAACTCACGAAGTTTTTCCTTCCACGCATCGTATCCATTTGCAAGCCTGTATTCGTCCATATTGATAGATATTCCAATTCCGTATAACATATCTTCAATAAATGTCGTTTCGCTGTATCGCTCGTATCCTGGCTGGTTGCTATATGTTCTTACGTAATCCTGAAAATGCTTAACAATGTCTTTCATGCGCCTTTCTTTTTTTGTCATACACCCTCCTTAACCTTAGTAAGCATCCTATCCAGATCACCCATATAGAGATAAGCCGGTACGTCTTCCTCATACTGCCACCCATAAACCGGCGTGACCTCGTAAGCGTAACACGGATACTCGGCTGGAGGTAGGATAGGTAGGACGCCGTGTTCCGGGAAGCGCTTGCGGTAGGTGGAGAAGTCTTGTTCGGATTTTAGTAGTCGCATTGGTTTAGTCCGTTAAAATTCTACTGACAGTAATAGGTTTAATACGTCATTAGCAGACGCTTTTGCATATTTTGCGACGTATCTATTGTGCCGCCACTCCTGGTAGTGACTTCCTTCTCTTTGACATTTTACATGATAATTTCCAGGCCACTCACCTGGCCATAGGCAATCCTTGCATCCCATATCTTCACCGCCCCTATCCCTTAGGTATTCGCAAAACGGGCAACCGCTATAATATTCAGATCGTGACAACTTAAATTCTCTATGTAACTGTCTAATGGCAATTTCCTTGTCTTTCAAGCCTGTCTCAGCCAAATAATCCCAAAGGATCAAGCACTCAGTCATAGCCAGTATCTTGGTTGCATCGTCCATACAAATCCTCCTTGTTTAGTTTCTCCACACATACCTCAATACTACCGCTGCGTCAAGCTAAATGTCAATTAATTCGCAAAAAGCAGAAGCCCACCCCTCTGAATGAGAAGTGGGCTTTGCCGAAAGGAGGGGACCATGACAGAACAACTACAACCATGACCAAGACGGCTATAATATAACGCGGTGTTTGTGAAATGTCAAGATGTTTGTTTGGAAACTATTGCGGGCCGTAAATATGGTCC
>Ga0209318_1002080_pt1 | contig 10581 bp, 7 predicted proteins | sample RifGroE1_FD_183999 | JGI IMG/M metagenome (GOLD analysis project Ga0209318, IMG submission 183999) | Groundwater microbial communities from Rifle, Colorado, USA - Groundwater E1 (SPAdes) (version 2) | ecosystem: Environmental > Aquatic > Deep subsurface > Groundwater | place: Rifle, Colorado...
TCGAGATATTCATCGGAGTGGGCTAATACAATATCGTAATTCCTTCTGTTAATTTCATCTGCAATATTTTTATGAAGCTGCTTCAATTTTATGAATACATCTAAATCCATTTTTAAACGATTTAAAAAAGAAGGTAATCTGTTTTTTACGCTGAAATCCCAATTGAAACAATTGCGTACATACGGCTTTACATCCATGATGTCGGGATATCTTGGAGAGGTTAGATAAAAATCTACAACATGCTTTTTCGAGAGATATTTAACCTCCTCCAGAACGGTTCTCCTTGCACCCCCCGGAGGAACGTTGTGATAGACGGCAATATTCATGTTTTTTGAGAAATTATAAATATCCAAACATCATCCGACACTATCGAATAGTAATATGGTAATAGTAATATTTTTAATAATTTGATTACAACAGTTTCAGGAATAAATTTTCTTAATGGAGAGTCTTTTAAATAAGACCAAAGTTCCCTTTTGTAAGGTTTTAACACGACCAATTTGTGAAGTTTATACCACATCTTAAAAACATTTTCAGGAAAGTAATATTTGTAATCAACGATCTTTAATCCGTTGGTTTTAAGTATTTTTGTCCATTCTCTCAAAGATCTGTAATGAAATTGTGATACTCTTTTGTTGTAACTTAATATTTCCGATTCATCTTTTGAATTTTGGCTAAGAAGACCCGCAAACCTATCTGTTGGAACACAAAAGATAAATTTACCATTTTTTTTAAGTACTCTTGATACTTCAGAAATCGCTTTTAGATCATATTTAATATGCTCAAAAGTGCTGTTTGCAATAATCGTATTGAATCTGCTGTTATGAATATTCATATTTGCCGCAGACATAAAGACAACCTTTTTATACAATGAATTATTCTTTGCGTTTATTATTCCTTTAGCATCAATATCAATTCCAACGTCGATTATTTTATTTTTAAATAAAAACTTGTCCATTATTCCATCGCCCACTCCAATCTCCATAACAGGTTTTTTGAATTTGATATTTTTCCATATAGAAACCTCCACTGATCGAAGAAGAGCATCATTGGGAGCAAACCAAAAATTCTCTATTAGTCGATATAAATCGTGTTTATTAAGTTTAATTTTCATCTGATTTTAATACTATATTAAAATCACACCCCATAATAATGTTAAATGGAAACAATTTACTAAATGGGTAAAAATATACTAAAAAATTATATATTGTATCTTTTGCGGAATAAACCGGTTTTATTGCTGTAATATTGGTCGTTCTGATTTTACCTTTGTATCCGTGTTTTCGGACAATATTTAACAAACCAAAGTATGTTGGTTCATTTACATGCATAACATTATGATACGGGTTCCTAAGTTCTTCATATTTTATTAATCTTCCATAACTTTTTCCTGAAAATATATTCCAAATGTTAATTAGTATCTCAGAAACGGGATAGCACCAAAACTTATAAAATATGTCATAAAATAGTTTATTGGGTGATGTATGAATAAATAAAACACCGTCTTTGCTTAAAATTCTTTTAATATTTTCAAGGATAAAATCAAGCTCTTCCTGATATAGGTGTTCGTATACTTCAGTCATAATGACAATATCAAATGTTTTCTTAAGATGAAGGATATCTTTTGCGTCATAATTGTAAAATCTAATCTTATTTCTGGTTTTTGCAGGTTGAATAGATTTAATTTCGTTAGCCAGTTTTATCGCATCGGCTGAGTAATCTACACCGACGACATTGACCGCTCCTTCGCGTGCGAATTTAACGCACAATTCACCACGTCCACAACCAATGTCCAAAATAGTCTTTCCTTTTACATCCGAAAATCTTTTAAAAACACTTTGTAATCTTGAATCAAGTTCATTTCCGCGATGGTTAAGATATTCTTCATATCCACCGCAATCTTTTAGATAATATTCTTTTGTATATAATTTCGGGTCAACTCTTTTCATTTGAGTACTTTTATTACATTTATTACATTCACTAAAAACGAGATTGACGAGGATATAATGACTGAATAGATTACACCTCTCAGGCCAAATTTCTGCATTAATGGAAAAATTGTCATTGCCATAAGTACAAATGAGATTGTGGTATATAACGTAACATATTTTTGCTTTTTTAATGCATTAAAAAGAGGGTTGCAGGATATTGCGATTGCTCTAATGAATCCGAATATCACCAGTAGTTTAATTAAATCTACCGAGTCACTCCATGCACTTCCGAGTAGTATCGCAACGATTGTGTCAGCAAATAAAAATATAAAAGTACTTAATACAAACGACAATAAGCCAATAATCAAAGCTGTTTTTATGAATACCTTTGCAATGCGTTTCTTTTCATTCGAGATCTGTACGAATATCGGAAATGTTACTGTATTTGCCACATTGGTAATTTCTGTAAGAGGTAGTGTCGCAATTTTATATGAGATCTGATATATCCCCAGATCGTATTTGCCTAATAACTTCCCCACAAGGGTGTCATCACCTTCGCTAAATAGAAAGTTGAAAATTGTGCTACCGGTAACCCATTTTCCCGCAGACGTTATTTTTTTTGCCAACCGAATATCAAATTTAATTTTTGGGTGATATTTTATAAGAGCAAAAGAAAGAATCACTTCCACAATGGCACCCGCGATCAATCCTAAAACTAATCCAAGAGGGTCTTTAAAAAGTGCCACCGATAAGACAGTGACAACAATATCAACAGATAAGACTAAACTATTGATTGAAAATTCTTTTCTATAATCCAATTGTTTCAGGAAATTGACCCTCAAGGGATTCATGAACCCTCTTATTAAAACAACCAGTGCAATTAAGTTTATAATATGTTTCACTTCCGGTGTGTTAAAAAAGCCGGATATAATGCCTGAAGAAAAAATCAGGGTGGTAAACAATAAAACACCTCTGAGAATTGATATAACCCAAGCCGTATCAATATATTTGTGGATACTTTTTTTCTCCTGCATCAAATATACGTAAATCCCCGGTTCAGTCAAAGTCTCAACAACTCCAAATACTCCGAATTGAATGGGGGATAGAATTCTGGCTAGAATTGCGATTCTTACCAGTGACAATATTCTACTCAATATCTTAAACGATCCAATCCATTTTACACCCGACATGCTTGTGTCAAAGTAACCCATATCAATGATCTGATTTTATCATTCTTAATGCCTTAAATGTTTCTGAAGGTTATATTGACACCAATCCCATAAGGAAGCCGAGCATTACGGCAATGTCCGAAGCAAACTGTATAATTACCCCCCACAAACCGGCTTTAAAACTGTTCGTCCGACAGTATACTTTCTTAAATGCCCAAAACATATAAAAAAATATTCCCAATACGAACAGTAAATTAAACAATTCATATTTTGTGGCCATAAGGAGTATATAGATACCAATTACATACCTTAAATATACGGAGATGATCTTAATGTTGTGGGTCGATAATTTCTTTACCGGATGCCACCATATACCGGATAAAGCATCACCTTTGGCATAAAGATACATTTTTTTGATCCCTTCCGTCAAAGTCAACGGCAATTGCCAGTACACAACCGCATCTTTTACACGTACTATCTTCGCCCCTGTTGTAATAATTTTGTAATTGAAAAGTGTATCTTCTGCGGTATCTTTCAAACCTTCAGGAAACCCTCCTACTTTCTCCCAAAGATCTTTTCGGAATGCCAAAGATCTAGCCGACGCCAAAAATCTATCATCAAATTTGTCAGGTGTTATACCAATAAATACGGACATTGCAAGCCTTAATGAAGAATTACCGCCGATCATTTCATAAAATCCTGCAACCATATCAACTTTTGGTTCATAAAACGGTTTTGTAATCTTTTCTATCCAATGTTTTTCGGCAACGCAACCTGCGTCTGTTGTAACAATAATATTGCCTGAAGATGCATCTATTCCAATATTTCTCGCTTCGGATCTTGTAGTCTTAAATTCATATAATTTTATATTCTTAATAATTTTTTGATAACTTTTTATTATGTTTACAGTCTTGTCGGTTGAACCACCATCGACAATAACAATCTCATCAGGTTTCTTTAACTGAGAAATAATAGACTCGAGAAGTGCTGCAATCGACGGTTCTTCATTTAGTACGGTAACAACAAGTGACACTTTCATTTGGAACTATATTATATATCGTAACTGTGTCCATATGAAGAGGCGTAAACAATGTCTTCCAGACGTATCAATAACCCGTCTATTATTTTAGACTTTTTGAATATAAGTTTAATAACTTTATAAGTTTTTCGTCGTTTGGATCGAGTGGCGAAATACCAAAATCATCATCAATTTTTAAAGCCCAATTCCAAACAATAACACCCTGTACATCGTTTTTCTTTGCCGATTCAAAAAGTTTTTCATAAAGAAACAATCTATCATAACCAGAGTTTTCCCCAGATCTTTTTGAAAAACCGATTTCCTCAATAAAAAACGCCCTATCAATTTCCTTTGCATGGTCGCTCCACTTGTCAATTATTTCAAATTCATAAAGTGGTTTTTCTGATATGTATTGATCAATATAATAATGTCCAGACAACGCATCAAAATCGGATTTATGACCAAACTGATCGATAAATGGACCTGTTGCATATGGGTTTATTGAGAAGTCACTAAAGTGTCCTTCGTGGCCTGACGTAATCATGTGATATTTATCCAATGTTCTGATAAAACTAGACATTTCATCTATCCATTCAGTAACCTTTCCGGCTGTTCCGGTCGAAGAACTTCTAGGTTCGTTCATAAGCTCCCAAGAAAATATTGCGGGGTCGTTTTTGTATAATTCTCCCGTTAGACTGTTTTTTCTTAGAACTATCTCCCTTATAAAGTCTTTGTAGATATCTTTTGTTCGACTATCGGTAAAGAATGCATCTAAATCTGAAGCTGATTGGTCAGGTAAATCTACCCATCGCAAATACTGTCTTATTCCCCCATATGCTTCCCAATAATTTGACATGACGAGTATCACTTTCATATCCAACTTGTATGCTGTTGCCAAAACATAATCCACATTGTTCATAAGTATTGAATTATACTTTCCGGGTTCAGGTTGTATTAAATTTTCACTACCTTCACCAAAAACCCATACTCTGACCACATCAATTCCATTGTTTTTTGCCGATGACAGTGTCGAGGCAACTTCATTTGGAGAGCGGAAAATTAGGTCATAGGAATTTACTCCAAGAAACTTGTATCTATCACCATTCATCCAAAAACCACTATCTCTAACATATACAAAATCATCTGGTACATATTTTTTTACATAGACATCAATAAATTCAAATCGTTTTTTCAATTCATAATTCCTTAAGAATTGTGAATCATGTTTCTTTATTAATGAGTCATACAAGGGATCCCCGACATCTCCATTTGCCATTACAATCCAATCCGCATATTGATCAGGATCAACTACAGAGGATTCCCAATATTTTCCAGTTCCTTCATGGATAAATCTGCTTAATGGAAATCCTGTGCTGAAAGAAAGTGCGCTATTGTATGATAGTGCTGTCAATATTAATTCATTACTGTCATCGGCGTTCTGTTTCAGCCATTCACTAACATCTTTCACTCTAAGTGAACTTGACCCCATTTTTCCATCTGTCAAAGTGATAATATAGTTATCCTTTAACATCATAAGAGGTGTAAATATGACAACAAAAAATACAATAGACTTTGCGAAGACGCTTCTCCTTGCAAAATATGCCATAAAAACACTTACTGCGGGAAGCATTATCAATCCATACCTTGCGTTAAAAAGTGTTCCCTTCAATCCCTCTGCAACATTAATATTCATTTCTGGCAACACCAACACTGAACTTCCTAAATATAACGAAGCAATATGAAATATAGCCGGAGAAAAAAGTGTTAAAAGCACAATTTTAGTGTATTTATTTGGATTTTCCATTACAAAACATATAAAACCTATAATACCCGTGAGCAAAACGATTATTCCAACGTTATCGGATACAGCCCACCAATATGCAGATAATGAAAGTGCAATATTGTGTTTTGTAAAAAGTTTTCCAGCACTTTCTATGGCAAATTGCTGAGCCCTTGCGGAATATGGACCAACTGCAAAATATATAGGGTCATCAAATATCAAAGACCTGCCATAACACTAAAAAATAAGATAGTTGAACGCATCTTCGCGTTCAATAAAATGCTTTTAATAATAGAACCAAAATTATTTTTTCTGAAATTAGTCTTAAATTCCATAAATTCAACAATAATTAAAACAGTCAATGTTGTTAGAAATTGCATCCATCCATCATATCTTGTAAGAGTTGCCAAAAAAACCGATAATGCAAGTAAAATCATATGTAATACTTTTTTAGTATTTACCCATTGAAGTAAATAATAGACAGAGGTTATAAAAAAGAATATCAACGTTAATTCAGTCATTGGAGTTGATTGCATGTACAATAAATTGACGTTAATAACATAGTTTAGAGTGCAGATAAATACAGTTACCTTATCTTTAATTAAAAATCTAAGAAGCTTAAAAATATATATTGATGAAAGAACATAAAAAGACATTGAATAAATTGATCCAGCAATCCCGCTCTGCCACAACCAATCATTCCATACAAGTGTAAGTATCATAATATGAGGAAAGGGAAGCCACACCCCCCCCAACTGGGCAAACCCGGGTTTCAAATTATCAAACACAAGTCTTGCCATATTCATATGGGCACGAGAATCGTTATATGCAAGGATAATATCGTATTTATATGAAACCAATATCGATATAAAACTCAAAATTGAAGTGAATATGGTCACAACCAATACACCATGTTTATTATAAAAATTCAATGATTTCTTTATTGATTTATCATTAAAAGAAATCACCACTTTGCGATTTATAAAGTTAATTTTCATGAGATATTTTATCTGATGACATCTTATTTGCGAGGAATAACAAGAAAACGATAATTGCAATTATAAGAATATAAAATACGGTTAGCGGAATGTACTTACTAAAATATGTGTTGTAAATAAATGAAGACGACTTTCCGAATCCAATCAACTCAAAATTATATAGGTATTTTATTGTTGGCATCAATGCAGATTCTGCTTCTTTACTTGGAACAATTGCATTTGTAGTCAGAGCACCAGCAACATTTATTAAGATTGAGTAAACTAGAAGTGTAAAATAAGATAATTTAAACCAATGACTGTATGCATAATACTTAAACACTATTCCCAATAATATTGAGGAAAAAGCAAAGAATGGAATTAAATATCTTGGTCCGAATGCCCAACCGCCCCACGGATCTCCCCACATACCGTATAACAATAATACTGCAAAATTAATTGATACTAAAAGATAAAATGGGTATTTTTCGATATCTGATATTTTGTTTTTCAAATTAAATATTAATATGGTAAGTAAATACAGTGGAGAGTAAAACAGAATTCCTCTTTCACTACTTAAAAGCAATATATACCAACTATTTGCAATGTTTTCATATTTGAAAAATCCTCCAACGCTTTTTTTAAACTCATCAGTTTCTCCTTTTATGATTTCATAACCTGAACCATTGTTATTTATATTTATGTTCTCGACAGATTCTACAGTTCCGGAAAGTTTAAAGGGGTTTGTATTTACATAACTGTTGTAAATCAAAGTTGGAATTATTCCTATGAATACGTATAAGATAAATAGCATTATTCTGGAATCTATCGAAATTTTAAATGATTCTTTGTTTTGAAGTGAACAATAATGTCTAAACATATAAACCAATATAATTGGGAGTAAAAATATGACTGCCGGATATTCTATCAATAACATTACCCCAAACAGGACACCCATTAACAATGAATTGTTTGTATTATTTGAAAATATGGTTATATGAAGTGCTAGCAAAATAATCAGTGTCGTAAAATGGTGTTGATATAATGTAGTCGCGTAAGCTAATGCGGAAGTAGCAAAAATAAAAGACAATCCCGCAATGTAGCCAAATCCTGTTTTAGTAATACGGTTAACAATGTCAGAAATGATATACGCATTGATTACAGCAGCCAATCCTACAGACCAAAAAGTGAAAAGCTGGTTTGCATTAAAATATTTACCGATATAATAAAATGGTATAACCACAAAAGATACTCCTGGCGCAAATAGAGAAACAAAGTTTCCATTAATATAACCAAGATCGGGTGTGACATATCCAGCAATTTCCAATGGGAGAAACAAACTATGATTCTCAACAATTGATTGAGTCAAAGCATACCTTCCTCTCTCAGGTGAAAGTTCAAAGGGTTGGGAGTAATCCTTTAAAGAATAAACATCTGACGGCATTATGTTAGAACGCACACCCTTCGTTAATAGTGAAATTAATAGTAAGGTAATTATGAATATATATAATGTACTTAAAAATTTCATAAATATTTGGAAAACACCCAATTCATATAATGATTATGACGATATTTATATTAGTCTCCTATTCTCATACTTTTAATGTTTAACCAACAAACATATTTTGTACAAAAAACTATGCTGATCTATAAAATATTTTAATTTGCAAAATAATATATTACTGTACGAAAATAGACGGTATCCCAGATACACGTTAAACCTGTATTCCATGAAAGGTGTGTAATCTCTTTTTATTTGATTATCACCACGTAGCATGTCAACTTTCGAAATACCTTCACGAAGTCTATTTCTTAAAACATAATAAAGAAGCAACCTTCCCGGAATAACTTCCCTGGCGAATTCCCGGTATGCAGTCATAAATGTATAATAAACACCCTTTACACCCGCCCCAATACGAAAAGCAGCCAACCTGCCATTGTAAAAAAGTAAAACCAGACAAATATTCTTGTTAAACTTTGAAATGATATTTCGTAAAAATCTTATATCATTTGCACATTTAATAGTTCCGATTCTTTTGGTTGATTTAGTGCTTTTTCTTTCTAAACGGACAATTTGATCCAGATAATCCAGGTGCTTCTCCCCAATAATTTTAAATTTCAGTTTATCTCCGTGGCTTTTCAAAATATGGTCCATTGCCTTTTTATGTTTTCGGGATAAAAACTCTAAATAGTTGTCTGTTGCCGGAATATATGGAGTCACGGAAGAACATGAGTATTTTGCATTCCATACATTTGCCAAATACATTGCAGTTTCGAAATCAGATTCAGGAAGCGAAATGTTGTCAAATTGCTTTTTTGCGTACAGAATAATTTTATTCAAGAGATTTGTGGAATTTCTTGCTGTCAATAACTCAAGTTTGTCGGTATACCTGCCACCCATAGTTGTGTAATGTTCAAAAAACAGAAACTTCTCTTTCCGAAGCGGCAAGATACCAACCAAATCTTTACCGCAGTATGCACATACAAAATTGATATTCTTATACTTATATGTTTTATTGCATATTTCAAACCAGTCAGGTGAGTTTGATATGTTTGCGTTGTCGCTTCTATTCCAAAGCGCTATCCAATCACTTTTAAGTTTTTCATCTAATGTCTGTTTAGTTTCTATGTTAATTATTCCCTCCCGTGATTCTTTAATAAGATTTTCATACTTTCCTTTGAAATAATAAATTTCCTTTGTAACTCTAATTTGGTTATTTTTAAAGACATTTTTTTGAGTTATATATTTTTTGATCATTTCAAATCTTTTAGGTTGACCGTATTTGAATTCAAAATAATCATTTTCCGAAATACTTTTGTAATTCTTATAATTACCGAGTCTGATGTTGTAAGGATAATCCGACCACAAATATAAGTTTTTGAAGCTACTCTCACATATATTTCTTACAATCTTATGATCAACGTGTCCTCCAATCGACGCTGAACAAAAAACGAACACATTTTTGCCTTTAATGTTTTTACGTAAGGCCTTTTCTATTTTTCCCAAGTTACTCTCATCCGATTTTTTAATCTGTCCATGCGCAATTGATGTACGGTAAATTGGATATATGTGCAATATCTCAGGTAATACTTTCCCGATAATCCTTTCGTGTGTTTTAATAATTGGTTTTTTTCTCCACAACGCATCATCAAAATTTAGATTAATCATATCTACTCCCATCTCTTTAAACACCGAAGCATCTTCAAGGTGTCTTTTATCACACAGGTCTTTGACACTCTTACATCCGCTTCTTTTAACAAATACATTTCCGGACAAAGTATAGGGTGGTTTTCCGATACCGTTAAATACGTTTATGACCTTTACCTCCGTCTTATTTGAAAGATACGATATAAGTCCCCCTGCCGAAAATATTGCATCGTCCTGATGAGGGGATATAAAATAACATTTTATTTTATTTATAACTATATAATTTACTATCTCATCCATATGTTTATTTGATATATATTTTTATAACTTCATCATACTTCAAAAAGACATCCTTCCATGCGAAACGAGCTGAAAATCTATAACCATTTTCTATTTTATTATTTCTTAATCTGGGGTTATTAAAAAGATCGATAATCGTTTGTGAAAGATCTTTAACTGAAAATGGAATTATTTTGAATGCAACGTTTTTAGGCAACCATTTAAAACCTGTTATATCAAAACAAATTAAAGTAATTTTATTTGATAATGCTTCGAGCGCCG
>Ga0209318_1002081_pt1 | contig 10580 bp, 12 predicted proteins | sample RifGroE1_FD_183999 | JGI IMG/M metagenome (GOLD analysis project Ga0209318, IMG submission 183999) | Groundwater microbial communities from Rifle, Colorado, USA - Groundwater E1 (SPAdes) (version 2) | ecosystem: Environmental > Aquatic > Deep subsurface > Groundwater | place: Rifle, Colorado...
TTACACTTTTCAATTATAAAATTTATATTTTTATCATTTTCAAATATCTTATTTAATCTCTCTATTTTTGTTTTAGAAACTTTTTGAGATTTTACTTCAGGAATAATATTATTTACTTTTAATGCATTACTACTTGGAATATAAATACCATTATTTTCATTAATACTTTTTATTAAATTATTTAATATTTTTATTGATACAATATTATCTTTATATCCTTCAAAAATAGGTTTTTCACCTTTTAAAATTAAATCTAAACTATCTTGAATATTATATCCACTATTAATACTATCATATTGTTTTATGTATTTACTTTCAAATATGTATAATAAACATTTTTGTATTACTTGTTTTAAATTTTTATCTTCATCAATCTCTTCCAATATTTCAAACATAAAATTATTTTTACTATACTCATTATAATCATTTTGCAATTTAAAAGAGTGGTGAGTACCATTCTCTAAATCTAACTTATGTTCATTCCATCTTCTTTCAATGTCTAATGATTCTCCTATATAAACTTTACCATTAATTTTGTTAGTTATCTTATAAATTCCTACCAATAAAATTATCCTCCTTTTAAATTATTTATTATATTAACAATCTGTAAAACTTTTTAAAAATACGACCACACACTTAAATTTTCTCATTTTCCTCCTTAACCACATTATACAATATCACAATCAATATGTCAACACAATTATATTTATATTTTGTAAATAATTTATCTATTAAATTTAACCTAGAAAAACAAAAAATACACCACTAAATAAATAATGATATACTTTTATATTATTATCCAATATCATTCACTTATTATCATCCATCTACAATCCAATCCTCAAATTATTAATTTTGCTTCTAATATTACCTTTTCTTGCTTGTGCGTAGATGCCCACAGTATTCAAATTGCTATGACCAAGTTGATTCTGTAATTCTGGTAATGTTAAAACTCCTTGTTCTATTGCACTCGTAGCCATGTGATGTCTCAAACTATGCACTCCAACCTTACAATCACCATCACAATAACTATTAAATATATAATTAACTGTATCCTTATTCAATTTCTCACTTCTCTCAGTTAAAAATATATATTGACTACTGGCAAATTTATATTCATCTCTAATCTTTAAATAATCCTTAATAACTTTTATTGCAACATCATTTAACAACACAGTTCTTTCCTTATCACCTTTACCAATCAATTTCAACTCACCATTTACCAAATCTAAATTCCTCAATTTCAAATTTGTAATTTCTTCTCTCCTGATACCTGTATTAGCAATTAAATGAATAATAGCAATATTTCTAATCCTATGAAGATTGTACTTATTACTCACTTTATCCAAAAATTCAGATACTTGTGATTCTGTTACATTGGTAGGATTTCCTTTGCTTTGTATTTTTACAAAATCTCGCTTGATAATTTTTACACTATCAACCAATCCCAACATCAATAAAAACTCATTAAACGATTTTAAACTAGATAACTTCCTATTAATAGAATTAGATGATAGACCACTAATATCTTCCTTATACTTAATAATAGAATCTCTACTAATCTCATCATGCAAAGTGAAGAAGTGATTCAAGTCTGACACATAAGATGATATTGTATTATTAGATTTTGCTTGGTTAACTAGATAATTTTTATATTGTTCAATTCTATTTTTCATTATATTTATCTCCTTTTTATTTAAAATTGTAATGTAATTTATTTGTAGATTAATTCTACCATAATATAATTATTAATGTCAATAGGAATATAAAAATAATTATTAGATATATTTACTTTATTCATTGTTTGTCATACACATAGTAATAACCATATATTAACAAATATAATTATATTCTAAAATATAAATCAAATAAATATAATAATACAAACACATTATAAACATGTCAAACACATAGTAGGACTGAATGAAGTGGATAAAACTAATTAATTTAAAAAGGAGGTATTTATAAATGAGTAATGTTGATGATGCTATAAGTTGTTTAAGTGATTTAAAAAAGAAGACTAAAAATGAAAACGAGAAAAAGAAAATGGAAAAGAAATTAAATGAATTAAAAGACTTAAAGAAACATGGATTTTAATATTTAAATTTTGCATTATATATTTTATGTTCAAATTATACTGCAAACTACCAATTAAAATATATAATGCAAAATTAATAATAAGAGGTGAAAATATATGAGAGTATCTTTTAGACTTAACCCTGAATATGATTATAAGTTAATAAAAATCTTACAAAGTTACAATAATAGGAATATGTCACAATTAATTAGAAAAATATTAAGAGATAATTTAATATCTAATACTATGTTATCAGACAATGCGTTCAACACAATAGACAATAATAAAAAAATAAATAAAAATGAAACTATTAAAGATAAAGTTAAAAATGAATTAATAGAAGATGCAATTAATATAGAAATTGAATATCAAGATAATACAAATAATGAATCAGCAAATAAACAAGAAAAGAAAAAAATAAAATGGAATTTTCCAGTATAAGGAGGGATAAATAATGTTAAATTTAATATTTTTTAGTATTGGATTAGGAATTTTATCTTATGGAATCTACATTAACACTAAAACTCAAGTTAATTTAAGAAGAAAATTAATGAAAAGATACCTAGGATTTTATGTTGGCAGTATCATATTTATTAAATTATTACTTATACCATTATTTAGTTTAATAAAAAACTAATCAATTAAGTAGTATAGTATAAAATTACCATAAAGTCTGACAGGTAAAAGGTTATAAAATAAAAATGCCCTGCATATATATTTCTGTAGAAGAATCTATCAGAAAAACACGGCAGGGTTGGTAAAATACCGATTCTGTCTATTATTTTGTAAAAATACCATATACTGTTATTATGCTGCTTGCCATGCCGAGTAAACTACTAAACCTAAACCAACAACTATTTTAAATATTCCTGGTGACAAGAATATCATTAAGATCATCCTTTCAGTTTTAATTTTTAATATAGTATCAACCGAAACAAAATGATTTATACATTCTGTGGAGGTGAAAATATTGATAGTCAAAATAAATAATGTATTATTAGAAGATTGGAATAAAAAAATTATTATTGTTAATGATAAAGTAAAAATTAAATCAAAATTATTTTTATATAATAGCAATGCAAATAAAAATATAAGAAAAGTAAATACTACAGTTAATATATTAATGGCAGGTACAGCATTGGCAAGTGGTGATTTATCAGGATTAGAAGATATAATTAAACTATTACAAGAATTTTCTTATTATATTGGAATGGGTTATTGTTTATGGGGATGTATAGAGTATTCAATGGATGTTCCATCAGGGACTACTAAAATGAAAAGAGCAATTACTGGATTTATTGGTGTGTATGTTATACCTATTATATTTAAAGCAATTAAAAGAGCATTAAGTTAGGTGGTGAATGATTTGTCAATAAGAGAATATTTATTAAAGAAAATAGAAACAGATTCTAATAATTTAACTGATAGTGTGTCTAATGCTATAAGTAATGGTATATATAATGGAATTAATAACTTATGGGATAAAATAGTATTATCAATAAATGGATCTATAGATACAATAGGATTAATAGGAATTATGTCCACATGGATTTTAAATATGATGTCAGTACCTAATGCTGGTAAATGGTGTTATAAAATTTTTGCATTTTATATTGTAATAAAGGTGGTGTTGATATGTTTGTTAAAATAGAATCTAAACCTTTTATTGTTTATCAATTAATACCTCATAAGAATCTTAAAAATTATAATAATGAAAAATTAGTTAGAGGATATAGTGATTTTAGTAAAAGAATTATTAATAGATTAGAAATAAAGGATAAAAAAATAATAATAAATGGAATAGATTTTATAAATTTTAAAATGTATTTATCTAATAGTGATATTTCATTTTTTATAAGTTGTCCAGAAGATAAAAAAGAGTATATTAAAGGTAAAATAGAATCTTCATGGGATAAAATAACTGTTATTGAATTAGATAAATATCCTTTCAATAATATTGATTATAATAATATAGTGTTAAGTGAAATGAGATATAAGAGAAATAATATATTTAGTTTAAGGACAGATAAAGATATTACTTTTCCTTTAAGAAGTCTATTTAATATTTCCAATGAAATGAAAGATAATGAATTTATTATTGTTGATATATTAGGAATTCCTTATAAAAGACATCATTGGGAATATGAAGCAAAATTATCATATGATAAATTTAAATCAGGAATTATGCCTAGAAAAATAGGTAATATCAATAAAGATATATTTAATTATATAGGCATTGGTATAAATTATGGATTCAATATGTTGCATCAAATTATTACTGAATTAATTAGTATAGATAATAAGAAAAAAAGTAAAAATATTATTGATAACGAAGTTAGAATGTTAATGGAGATAGGTTTAAATAATGCAACATTACAAAAAATTAATTCAGAAGTATTGAAAACATATATAAGTATTATTTGTCATAGTAAAGATAATAATAGAGCAAAAATATTAAATAGTTCAATATCTGGTGTATATAAAGAATTATCAACAAATGAAAATGAATTGGAAAATATTGTTGTAGATGCAACTGATAAAAAACTTAATAATATAATTAATTGTGTAGTTCCTATTACAAATAAAAATTGCAATAAAATGTCTATATATGAATGGTCAAAACTATCTATGATTGCCACAACTGAATTACAAAAAGATTTTAAACAAATACAAAGTGTTAAAAGAATAGAGAGTAGTTTGCCAGATGAGTTGTTTAATAATAATGGTATTCCTTTTGCCAATGTTACTGAGAAAGGCAATACTAGATTAGCAAAACTACCTATATCTGATCATGATATTTTATGTATGCCACATTTAGGGTCTGGAATGATGCGTGTAGGAAAATCAGAAGGATTAGGTAATAATATGGCATATCATTTTATTATGAATGGAATGAGTTCTTTCTTGTTAGAAACTAATGATGGATTAAGTTTAGATGCTTTAAGAGATAGTTTGCCATTAGATTATCCAGATGAAAAAATAATAGAAGTTGATTTAGGAAATTTACACTACCCTATATCTTTGAATTGGGGTGATAGTATTGGGAGAAATAATTCTAATGATGAAGTAGAAAAATTAAAAGTTGCTGAAAAATTAACTTCACATATTATTACATTTATAAATAATTTAGCAAATGAAGAATTTTCTGATAAAATGGAATATTATTTAAATGTTAGTAAGGTTGTTTTATCAAAACCAGATAAAGGATTATTAGATATGATACTTACACTAACTAGTTGTAGTTATAGAGATGAACTAATGAAAGAAGATTATATTAAATCACAACCAGAAATATTTGAAGTATTAAAAATATTACAACAAAAAAGTATAGGTGGCACTGATAATACGACTATAGAACCAATATTAACTAGATTAAATATATTAACAGGTAACAAGTTTTTATCTAATTTATTTTTACAATCACCTAAGTTAAATAAAGATAATAAACCTATATTAAATTTCAGAAAATATATGGATAATGAAGATGGAGGATATGGCTATATAGTATTATTAAGAGTCCCTAAGAATGAATTTACAAGTAATGTTGTTAATACTATTGCAAGTTTTTTAATTAGTAAAATATGGACATGTGCATTGAGTAGAGCAGATATTCCTAAAGTAAATAGGAAACCATTTGTATTTATAGCAGATGAACCACATCAATATATTAAAGGATCTGGTCATTTATATGAAGAGGCAGGTGTAGAAAGTAGTAAATATAGAATGAAGTTAGTATGGTTAGCACATAGTTTAAATCAATTTGGAGAATTTAAAAATGCATTAACTGATGGAGGATGTCAGTATACAGCATATAAAACTAAATCATTTAAACAATTTAAAGAATTAGAATCCGAATTTAAGGAATTTGATATAAAAGAGTTATATGAAGATTTACCTAAAAGATGGGTTGCTGTCAATAAGATATATTTGCCTAATACTGATGATGTACCAAGTTTTATAGGTGATATGTTACCTCCAAATAAATTTGTGAAGGATAGAGGATATAGAAAATTAGAATGTAGTAAAGAATTTGGAAGAGAATTTAAAGAAGTAGTTAATTATATTAATAAAACTAGAGATAGAAGGATTGAAGATGAAAAGTGGATTGAAAATGTTAAATTGATGATGGAAGAAGAGAAAGAGATTGAAAAGGAAGAGAAAAAGGGTAAGAAAGTAGGTAAAACTGCTACTAGAAAAAGTAGAGTATTTAAATAAAGGAGGGAATTATATGTTAGATATGATTTATGCAATAATTATGTTTGTTGGTTTAATGTATATAGTTAGTTATATTATTGGAAAAATATTAGGTAAAGCATATAAAAATATAATTCTAATATCATCATTTTTAGCATGTGGTGAAATGATATTGAGATATGTATTTATTGGTTAAATTATAAATAGAAAATGTAAGTTAAAAATATTAATCCTCATTATGAGGGTTATTTTTATTTATAATATTAATAGAGGTGATATTATATTAATGTTTATTTATTTTAACTCTATTATATATTTTTCTTTGTAAATTCAAATCATTAAGTAATAATTCCCTTACAGTTAATGAAATTTTACCAAATATATTAAATAAATAAATTTCATCTATTTTATAAAAATCAACAATATTTTTAATAGTGGTATCACTAGGCAATTTCCTACCATGTTCAATGTCACTTAGGTACGTGGGACTGATATTTATATATTTTGATGCTTCAGATAACGTTAAATCTTTTTCTAATCTTATATTCTTTAAATGATTGCCAGCAATAATTTTTTTAAATGCTGCTATTTCTTTAAGTTTTTCTATGTCATTGTTATCATTGTTATTGTTTTTATCCAAATTAATCACACCTTATTATGATATATTTATTATTTAGTTTGTCTTAGAGAGATAATTATATACAAGGAGATATTTGTTATGGAATATAAGAGTAAGAAAGAGAAAAAATGAAAACTTCTGTAGTATGAATTTTTTAAGTTTGATTTGAGATGGATAGGTGATATGTGAGGCAGTAACTTGTTAAATTGTTTAGTATGCCCCCATGTTAGTTGATTGATTAGTTGGATTATTAATTTGTTGATTGATTGGATTATTAAGTAGATAGATATATGATTAGACAGAAAAATAGTTAATTAGATATATAATTATATTACTAAGTTATTAATTAGATAAATAACGTATATATTAATAAAAAATATTTTTGTTTTATGTATAGATTAAAATTTTATGGACAAAATAAATGCAAGTTAAGATAGTGTAAAGAATTGAAACAAAGCAATAAAATTAAAATGGTAATAGAAAGGATAATTTAAATGGAGAATATAGAGAACGTAAATAAAGTAAATATTAATAAAACAATTGATGTTAATGTGAAGAATATAATGTATATTTCATCAATAATATGTTTATCATTATTTTCTGTGGCAGGATTGATGATAGGAGATATTGGGAATAGAAATGGAATTGGAATATTAGGATTAAGTGATTTATTTAAATATATAAGTTTTATTTGTTATGGATTAGGTGTGTTTAGTGGAAGTTTGTTGTGGTATTTTGGGTATGTGTATAGGGATTATGGGAATGGAAGAATGGGAATAGGAATGAGAATGGAAGAATGGATTCAACCTCCTCTATAAGAATACATTGTAAATAGAGTTAGAAATAATTAGTTTAATCTCTCTAAATGGGAGATTATTTTTTTATAGTGTATGGTTTATAGTATAAAGTTTAATTTTATGGATAGATTAATATCAACAAATTAAAAATATAAAAAATATAAAAAATATATAAAGGAGTGAATTTAACATGATAAATTATAGACTATTAAATAAATCAGAAATGAAAAATTATTTGAGTAATAGAGTTGGTTATGAGATAAGTGAAATTGATTTTCAAAATTCTATAGAATATATTGTTGATTTTGATTATAGATATAAAAGTATGGATGAGATATTGAATATGTAGAATAATATAATAATTATATATAAATTAAAGGAGAGAATTATGATAATCAATGTGCAAAATATGGGTGGATATTATTTAGTTATGGAATTTATTGAAGGTAGTGTGGTCAATTTAGTTATTGGTAAGGATGTTGATAAGTGTGTAAATTTAGGTGTAGACGTAGATATGGGATTTAATATAGAGAAAGTTATTGTATTCAGAAAAAATGGAGATGTTATTAGAGATTTATGGAAAATGAATAAGGAAGAGATTAGGGTTCATGAGAAGTATATGAAATTGGTTGAATATAGTGATAAATTTGTTAGTGTTTTGAAATATAGGAGTGAGTATGTAGATTGAAATTTGTGTGAGTATGTTTTTGTTAATGAGAAATTATGACATTGATAGTAAAATTTGTGATAAATTTAGTAATAAAACAGTAATAATAAGAGATATTATGTTGTTTGAGTAGAAAATAATGTTAAAATTTAATTTAAAATTTATTGTTAAATTAGTATTCGATATTTATGATTTAATTGTTATTTAATTATGATTTGAGTATGATTTAATTGATGTATTGTTGATAATTATTGGTTAATTGTGATAGGATTAGATAGGATATAAATGTGATAGAATGTGTTGATATTAGTGTGTTTTGTAAATTGTTTGAATGTATGTTTAAATGGTAAAAATTGTTAATATACTATAGTTAATATTAATAAAATTGTGGTTGTAATGGAATTTGTTGTGTTATTAGTGTAAAAGTTATATATTATGAAAATATTTGTTATTTATATGATTATGCGATTAATATACGAGAGTCGCAGTCGTATGTAAAATATCTGTATGGATCTAACTGATGTGGTGGCATATGATAATGATTATCACTCTCAATTTGTAAACCCTGCCCCGTCCTGCTCATCTCCTTTGTATCTCTCCACATAATAAACCTTATGCGAAGTTATTATGGTAAATTGTGGTATTGTTGGGAATTGTTAGGTTGTTTGTTGTTGCGTTGTGGTGTATGAGTTGTAGGTGTAGGCTGTTGACCTGTTGGTTAGCTGGTACATAAAAATACATACTAAAAATAAGGTTAAATTTTGATTGAAATAAACGCTAAATAAGAAGAGTAAATTCAAAATAGGTATAATATGACCTGGAAAATTAAATAAAAGGTGATATAGTCTTTATATCTCTACATTGTCATAAATTAACCAATTGACCACCGGATTTATAAATTTATCGTACGTGTGGAACAAAGTATAATTATAATTCTAATGTTCCACGTGGAACATTAATCTGTCAAGTATTTTGCCTTGTCAGCCAGCCATCGGAAGGTATAACATGTAAAATTTTGTTGAACTATTATATCGATATATTACGATATTCTAATATACTTATATTCTAATATACATCTAACAACTCTACGCAACACAACATCGATATATCGAGATATTACGATATAGATATAAACACTAAATCACCCAATATAAAATACTACCTAACGTAGTAATCATATCTACATAATTGTATCAAATATCACACAATTCACACCACACCTAACACCATAAACTTATCTATATAATACAACAATAAAAACCACACCACATAATATTAATATCTACTACACATAGTATTCTATACTACATCATGTAATAATCAATACTATAGTACATATTATAATATATTATATATCTGTATTATCTAATACACCTATAACCTATCTACTATACAGTTAACACATAGACCACCCACACGAAAAAACAGACAACTATCTATATAAGCCCCATACAGCCAATTTAAATTAAATCTAATACATTTACACCTGAATCTATTTAACTACTCTTATTCCTTATCCTAACACGTTTTAACCCTATTCACCTATATTTTATATTTCTATGCCTCACAAAACACCTATAAAACAATAAAACTAATCAATTTTTAATCCGGTCAATATCTTATCCTAACACTAAACTATACCATAAATACTCCCAATTAACCCTAAATTCACCTCTAATTATTCCATATACTCATATTAAAATTAACTATTCCAAAATATCATATATACTAATATATACCAATCAAAATACAACAAACCTATATAGAATCACAGGTACAAGGTTTATAATAATATATAATATATAGTTATAGATTGTAAATATAATTTTGCTACTTGTTTTTTTCTCAAAATACTATATAATAAGAGATCAGAAACAAAAACAACTGAATATAGGCAGGGAGTACGGCGAATAGGTAGTTGAGCGACGATACTACTGAAGCTGCGCGAGGTTGACCAGAGCAAGGGAGACGGGAGTCGATGACCGGGTCATGGGTGGAATACCACACAGGGAGAGCGCGCGGAACAGGTAGCGAGCCAGCAAACGTGGCCAGAACTGAATAAATCCTTTTTAAACTTCTTAAACTATAGTTTATTTTGCTATGTGTAGAGGGGTTTAAAAAGGATTTATAATTTATCCTTATATTAAATTAACAAGAGGTAATATTATGCAATTAGTAAATTTCCAAACTTACCAAGAAGCAAAAAACCAAATCATCTATGGAACT
>Ga0209318_1002082_pt1 | contig 10579 bp, 15 predicted proteins | sample RifGroE1_FD_183999 | JGI IMG/M metagenome (GOLD analysis project Ga0209318, IMG submission 183999) | Groundwater microbial communities from Rifle, Colorado, USA - Groundwater E1 (SPAdes) (version 2) | ecosystem: Environmental > Aquatic > Deep subsurface > Groundwater | place: Rifle, Colorado...
GCTAAATCAACACTAGATTATTTGATTACTAGCCTTGATCGACACTTCGATAATATCAACAGCTTCTCGACGAGTTAAAATAAACAAAATGAGTTCGGCAACATCTTCTGGCTTTAAGATTTTATGCGCTTGATGATAGGCAATCCTATCTTTTTCGGACATAGTTATGAGATTTGTATCAACAAGACCCGGTTCGATTAAACTTACCTTTATATCATTTATCGCTGGCGATTTTCTCAAAGCTCTGGAAAAACCCTCGACTCCAGATTTTTGCGCTACATAGACATCACTACCACCATCGTAAGTGGCGGCCGACATCGAACCTATATTTATAATATGTGCCGACCTGTTTTGTACCATTCTCTCGTATGCCATTTTTGCACAGCGAAGGTATCCAATAAGATTGGTGGATGTAGTGTAATCAATATCTTCTTCTGAAGTGTTCGTAATCGAATCGGCCGGAAGACCCGCATTATTGATCAATATATCGAGCCTACCGAAATTATCATCGATAAATTGAAAAACGCGTTGTAAGTCGTCAAAATTAGTTACGTCCGCTTTTACGACGTAAATGTTTTCTGAAATTTTATGTAAATCGGTAAGTGCTTTTTCCAATTTTGTTTCATCGCGAGCAAAAATTACAACCGTGGCTCTTTGCTCTAAAAGAAGCTTTGCAGTTGCAAAACCAATTCCACTCGAACCACCACTAATTAAAATAATCTTATTTTTTATTTCCATGTGTTTATGCTAACAAATATATACTAAATAAGGTTTATAAGTTTTAACAACTCCTGCTCTGCTTGACAAATAATTCTATTAGTTTACTATCGTAGATACGAGAGCCCTCTCCGGTACACAGGCGAATTATATTAACTCGTTTGGTTGTAACCGGATTAGCTCTGAGAGGCCTGGGCGCAAGATTAGTTGTTGTAATATCCCAGAGGGAGTTACTTTGTCTGAGTCTTGCCATAAACCCAGCCTCTGATATTATTTGTCCATTTAAAAAAACAGCCATAAAACTACGGCTGTTTTTTGAAAAAATAATAGGGGTCTACTTTCTACCGCCAATAGCGTAGAAGTTCAGGGCGCCTATCAACGCGCCGGTGAAAACTACACCACCGATCTGCGCCAAGCCGAGCCATTTCTCGGCGAACGGATGCTGGATCAGATACCACTGTTCTACCAAGATGTAGCCTACAACAGAACAAAGGCCTCCAGCAATAGCACCGAAGAGGATACCCACCATATCATTGGTGGCCAGTCGACTAGCGATTCCAGAAAACAGAATCAAAAAAACTGCGAACCCGAGGCAGCCTGCGACTGACTGAAGCGCTGAAAGTTCCACGATAAGTCTCCTTTGAGATGTATTTTTGGTCTACGATGGAACGATCAGTTATACCATAAAAAGTAACCTTTGTCAAGAGAAAGAAAAGCTGATAAGATGTAAATATGAAGAAAGACGAAATTTTAATTTACCTTCTTGTTGGTTTAATTGTGATTTTTTTGATTAGCTTGGGATATTTTACCTGGCAAAAAAGAAATGTAAAAACAGTAGCTGCAAATACTTCGGCTGTAGTTAAACCGATTGATATTTTGCCCGAAGTTGGCAAAACAACAAAATATGATGTCCCGGTTTTGATGTATCATTATGTTCGCATCGCCCCAGAAGGCGACACATTAGGTAAAAATTTGTCTGTTACCCCTCAAAATTTTGTCGATCAAATGGCTTGGCTAAAACAAAATAATTACGCCACAATTAAAGTTTCTGACTTAGCCGATCCAAATAAAAAAGAAATTTCTAAAATAATAGCAGAAAACAAAAAACCGATTGCTGTTACTTTTGATGACGGATACGAAGATGCTTATATTGCCGCGTACCCCGCTTTACAAAAAGAAGGATTCATTGGCACTTTCTACATTATTCGTGATTTTATCGGTAGGCCTGGATATATGAACCAAAATCAAATTAACGAATTAGATTTTATCGGTAACGAAATTGGCTCACATACTTTGAGTCATTTAGATTTATCAAAAAATTCAGAAGAAGTTCAACAAAAACAAATAGAAGATTCTAAACAGTCGGCAATGTCTTTTTGCTATCCTTCTGGTAAATATAATGAAACGACCGTCAATCTAGTAAAAGAAGCCGGCTATACCACTGCCGTGACGACAAAATCTGGAATTGTGAATCAGGATTCCAATCTGTTAGAACTAAAGCGGGTTAGGGTGAATGACGGAAACGCAGAATCATTAAGGCTAGCAATTGAAAAGGCTTACTCAAATGGAAATTAAAATCATTTTCGAAAACGAAAATTTAATTGTGGTGGAAAAGCCAGCTGGAGTTTTAGTGCATCCGACTCAAGCCAACGAAGAAAATGCATTAACCAAATGGTTAATCGATAAATATCCAAACACTAATACTCTAAATTGGCCGGATAAATCACGGCCAGGCATCGTCCATCGTTTAGATAAAGATACTTCTGGCGTAATTGTTTTGGCAAAAAATTCGGGAACCTTAGAAAAGTTACAAACTCAATTCAAAGAGCGAGAAGTACAGAAAACTTATACCGCTTTAGTCTTTGGCAATTTACAAAAAGAGGGGAGAGTGGAAGCGGATATCACTCGCGGCGCTGCCGGCTTACAAAAAGTAATGGACGCAACTTATTCATTTAGCCAAAAAACTAGATCCGCGATTACAGATTATAAACCACTCGAACACTACAAATATAAAAAAGATGACCTAACTCTAGTTGAAGTAAAACCAAAGACGGGGCGAATGCACCAAATTCGCGTTCATTTAAAATACATTGGCTTTCCGATAATTGGCGATCAGCTATACAACATAAAGCCGAGCAAACGGATTTCCAAAGAACTAGATATTTATAGGCAATTTCTGCACGCCTCAAAATTGCAAATAAATGATCCTCAAACCGATGAAAAAATGGTTTTCGAGTCCCAATTAACAGATGACCTACAAGAAATATTAAATAAGTTAAGGAAGACTGATGAATAAAGGAAAACTTTTTATACTGTCCGGACAATCGGGAGTAGGGAAAAATACCATTGCCAAACAAATGTTAGAAAACCTGGACCTTGTTAAGATTATCACCTGCACAACTAGAGATCCAAGGCCTGACGAAATTGATGGTAAAGATTATTTTTTTCTGACCGAAGAAGATTTTGCTGATAAAATCGGAAATAATTATTTTTTGGAATACGCCAAAGTTCATAACTGGCACTATGGCACGCCAAAAGAGCAAGCGGAAAACCTTTTAAATGACGGAAAAAATATTTTAATGGTGATTGATGTTCAGGGCGGAGTTCAGATCAAGGAAAAAATGCCAGAGGCAAGATTAATATTTGTTAAATATACAGACGGAAAACTTGAGGATCAAATTAGGAATAGAATGAAAAACGATAGCTCAAGAAAAGAACTAACAGAAGAAGAAATTTTAAAAAGAATTGAATCGGCAAAAAAAGAAGCCAGCTATATTCAAGACTATGATTATGCTGTTACAAATCCAGATGGACAACCAGAAAAGGCGATTGAAGAAATAGGGGGAATAATTAGCAAGGAAATAAATGAAAATTAAACTTTTTTATATTGTTAACGCATTAATAATATTAACCGGTTTTGGAATCGGCGCTTATTACTTTCCAAAACTACCATCGATGATTGCAAACCATTGGGGGCCACAGGGCTTAGCCGACGGCTATTCTGATAAATCATGGGGCGTCTTTTTGATGCCGATTATTTCTACGGTACTATTTTTACTTTTATCCTTCTTGCCACACATCGATCCGAATGCAAAAAATATCCAAAAGTTTCGCGAAAAATACAATATATTTGTAACTGTAATGATGGTATTTTTCCTCTATCTCTTTGTTTTAACTATTTCATGGAACCTAGGCAATCAGTTTAACATGGTTCAATATTTAATGCCGGCCTTTGCCGTTTTATTTTATTTTGTTGGCGATCTCGTAAAAAACGCCGAGCCAAATTTTACAATCGGTATTCGCACGCCATGGACATTAAGTAATAGTAAAGTTTGGGAAAAGACTCACGAACTTGGCGCAAAGATATACCAATGGAGTGCTCTAATTATTTTAATCGGCATATTTGTACCTGATTTTGCTATCTTTTTTATGCTGATTCCGGTCATTTTAAGCTCGTTATTATTAGTTCTATATTCATACCTAGAGTTTAGAAAGATTAAACAATGATTATTAAAAAGAAAACTTGGCCTGATTTATTTCAAAAAGTATTTGACGGAGAAAAAACGTTTGATATGCGTCTGGCTGATTTTGATTGCAAAGAGGGCGATGTATTAGTACTGGAAGAATGGGACCCGGAGACTCGCGAATATACTGGACGAAAACTGGAAAAGAAAGTGACTTTTGTCTTAAAAACAAAGGGTATAACATTTTGGACAAAAGAAGAGGTAGGAAAATTTGGCTATCAAATCATCAGCTTTAAATAGCGAAAAAATAATCAAAGAACTCAAAACCTATAAAAATGAAAAGAACGTTATCGGCATGGCGCGCTTTGGCATTGGTGGCAAAAATGTCTTAGGTGGACCTAATATTCCAACTCTTAGAAAAATGGCTAAGGATATTAAAAAGACAGTAGGAGAGAGCACTCACGAAATTGCTTTAGAACTTTGGGAATCAGGCATCCATGAAGCGAGAATTTTGGCCAGTATGATCGATGATCCTAAAAAGGTAACAGCCAAACAAATGGATAGTTGGATTAAAGATTTTGACAGCTGGGATGTCTGCGATCAAGTTTCCATGAATCTTTTCGATAGCACTACCATCGCTTTTAAAAAGGCAGCCGAGTGGTCAATGAGAAAACCGGAATTCGAAAAACGGGCTGGATTTGCCCTGATGGCTGCTTTGGCCAATCACGACAATAAAAATAACCACAACGATGAGCTAAAAAAATTCTTACCAATAATTCTACGAGAGGCGACGGATGAAAGAAATTTCATCCGCAAAGCGGTCAATTGGGCGCTCAGAGGAATCGGTAAAAGAAACCCAGAACTCAAAAAAGAGGCAATGAAAACTGCCGAAGAAATATTGAAGATCGATAATAAAACCGCGCAATGGATCGCCAAAGATGCGATCCGCGAACTCAAAAGCCGTTGATCTAAACCAAGAAATATGGTACTATCTGCTTAAGTCCAAGACGACGGAGGTTTTGATGGAAGGGTTTTTAGGACAAGATAACGATGATGTGATGATTCAAGACGTTTGCGATGGTTCCTATCATCGCGTTCACTTTACAGCAGCGCTCAAAGTGGTCGGTAAAGATAGACCGCTACACGAGCAATTTGAGGAGCCAATCGGACATGCCATCGATCGCGTCATACACTCGATCGACAACTATACCAGGCTAATGGTCACGCCTTTCGGTATAAAAGTTTGCTCAATGTGCACATGGCCGAGTGACGGCCAGAAAATTCGAGCCACTATAATACTCACGAGAGCAAAGAAGATGAGCACAAAAATGTGGGTTCGCCGCGGGGCGATGTTTAGCGAGTACTTCCAAAAAGAATCACAACCGGTTTAATCGCCGGTTTTTTAATTGTGTATTTTTAAAGAAAAGCTTATGGTAAATTTAAGAATAATAGAGGAGAATAATGCCTAAAAAGCCAATTGAATATGACGAAAAAAAATCACATTATATAGCAGCAACGGCGATTATTATGAAAAAGGGTAAATATTTAATTGCTAAGCGCGCCAGCTGGGAAAAGTCGTTTCCGAATCTTTGGACAGTTCCTGGCGGAAAACTCGAGACTAAGGATTATATTAATACTCCAAAAAGCACTAACTCTCCGCAATGGTACAATATTATCGAGCGATTATTACAAAGGGAAGTCAGTGAGGAAGTCGGGTTGAAAATAAAAAACATTAGATATTTGTGCGATCTTGTCTTTTTGCGGCCCGACAGGATACCCGTTGTGACATTCAGTATGTATGCCGACTGGGCAGGCGGCAGAGTTGTGCTGGAGGATTCCCTGACAGATTATGCATGGGTTACCACAAAAGAAGCTAAAAAATACGAACTGATCGACGGAATTTGGGAAGAGTTGGAAATGCTTGATAAGATACTAAGCGGTAAAAAAGTTACCAAATGGCAGAAGAAATAAAAAAGCTGAAACATCTAGCTTCAGCTTAACTCGAAATAGGCAAGAACATCCTGCCATGATGGTGTTCTCGTAATAATACCCTCATACTCTTTGGGTATTTTTTGACGATTCCACGGATAATCACCGAACAGTAAGACTTGAACTCCGGCTTTAGCGCAGTCAATTGCGTATTCCAGGCTATCGTCAATAATGTGGCTTACACCCAATCGAAGGCAAGCCTCCGATTTTGAGATGGCATCGTCACCGATGCAATGATTGCAGAAAACCGTCTGAAATTTCCGATCGGGCAGAAACTTATCCAGATAACGAATCGAAAGATCTTGTACGGCGTATTGTCTACCTGTTATCATAGCCTGGTTGGGAAAAAGAACGCGAAGCTTATCCAGTGCTTCAACGGCACCGATAATAGGAGGAAACTCAAGTCCCACGAGCCTAAGAAATTCGTGCATGCGCTTTATCTTTTCTTTTCGTGTCACGCCTAACACTTCTTCAAAATTGAAATAGTCAGTGACTTGTGCCAATTGTATTTTTGTACCGAAAACGCAATTCTGATAAGCGATAAACGCCGAGACAAAGGGGAATATAACATCATCGATATCTGTTGCCAACACGGATCCGGATTTGAGTATCAAAGTGCTTCACCTCCTGTGAGATTGATTTAATTTATCACATTTTTCTCTTCATAACAAATGAAGTTAACTCTTGTTGACCTATATCTTGTTTTACCCTACAATCTAGATATAGAATAGACTTGAAACAAAAGAGGTAAATAATGCGAAACAATTTTTATATCGTAATTGTTGCAGGCGGTTCTGGCACAAGACTTTGGCCGGTTTCGCGCGAAAACAGTCCGAAACAATTTCACAAACTAACTTCTGATAAGTCTTTATTGGAAGAAACCTATGATCGAATTAAAGATCTCACCGAATCCGAAAATATTTATATTTCTTTAGGGGCTAATGCCGCTCTTCAAACTAAAGCTCAATTGAAAGAAATCCCGGAAGCAAATTATATAATCGAGCCAGAAGGCAAGAATACTGCTCCAGCCATTGCATTAATCAGCGCCAAGATATTTAAAAAAGACCCCCAAGCAATTATCGCAACAATTGCGGCTGATCATACAGTTAAAAATAATTCTAACTATACGGAGACTTTGAAAAGTGCCGCCCATTTTGTCGATAAAAATCCTGAATATTTAGTAACAATTGGAATTCAGCCTGACAGCGCTCACACCGGTTATGGATATGTCAAAATTGGCAGAAAGCTTGACAATGAAAAAGCACATGAGGTAGAGGAGTTTGTTGAAAAACCAAATCTAGAAACAGCACAAAAATATTTTGACTCAGGAAAATATCTTTGGAATGCCGGTTATTTTATTTTTAGAGCCGACAAAATGATTGAAATGTTTGAAAATTATGCACCAGAAATATATTCTGGCTTAAGAGCAATATTAAAAGCGATTGGCACAGAAGATGAAAAAGAGATAATTGAAAAAGCCTTTAAGGAATTTCCAAAAGTCCCGATTGACACAGCAATTGCCGAAAAAGTTGAGAAAATCGCTGTTATTCCCGCCGATTTAGGCTGGTCAGATATCGGCAGCTGGTCAAGTGTTTTTGATCTTTTGGACAAAGAAGATGGTAATGTTCACAGAGGACACCACGTCGGTATAGACGATAAGAATTGTCTTTTTTTCGCCCAAGATAAATTACTGGCAACTGTCGGGTTAGAGGATATAGTAGTAGTTGATACGCCGGACGTGACTTTGATCTGCAAAAAAGATAAAGCACAAGAAGTTAAAAAATTAATAGAGAAATTGAAAGAACAAGGTAAACATAAATATTTGTAAAAAATAGGAGTTATTTTGCGACGTAACCTTTGGATTTTTTTCTTTTGTATTATTGTGGTAACTGCATTAGCAGGCTTAATTGATTGGCCAAAAGGGCCAAATTTCTTCGGTAAAGAAATAAAAGTTCATGAAGGCTTGGACTTACAGGGCGGTACACATTTAGTTTATGAATTGGATACTTCAAAATACGGCGGCAAAGACACTGGTTCAGCTGAACAGGCAGTAATTAACGTTATCGATAAACGTGTTAACAGTCTTGGCGTTTCAGAACCAGTCATTCAATCGTCAAGTATGGGCGGGAGACCAACTGTTATTGTTGAATTGCCGGGCATTTCAGATGTTAACGAAGCGATCAATTTAATTGGTAAAACCGCTCAACTAAAATTTCAAGAAACCGATCCAGATGATCCAACAAAATTAAAAGATACTGATTTGACCGGCGCCAACTTAAAAAGAGCTCAGGTTGAATTCGATCAAACATCCGGCGAACCTCAAGTTTCATTGCAATTTGACAGTGAAGGATCAAAAAAATTTGCTGAAATTACAAAGAGGAATTTAAATAAACCTGTCGCCATTTCACTTGATGATCAAATTATCTCTGCGCCGACGGTCGAATCTGTGATTGAAAGCGGTCAGGCAGTGATCAATGGCGAGTTCACCGTCAATGAAGCAAAAGATTTAACAGTTCAGTTAAACGCCGGGGCTTTACCAGTTCCGATCAAATTAGTAGAGCAAAGAAACATTGGTGCCACTTTAGGCAATGAATCGGTGAAAAAAAGTTTAGTTGCCGGCTTAGTTGGCTTGATTTTAGTCGGCATTTTCATGATCATTTATTACAGACTACCTGGAGTTTTAGCTGTTTTCGCCTTAGCAATTTATACATTAATTTCCTTGGCATTATTTAAAACTATTCCTGTCACATTAACGCTGGCTGGTATAACAGGTTTTATTTTATCTGTGGGTATGGCAGTTGATGCTAACATTTTAATTTTTGAAAGAACAAAAGAAGAGTTAAACCAGGGTAAATCCGTTGGCGCTGCTTTAGAAGAAGGTTTTAAACGTGCCTGGTCTTCCATCCGAGATTCTAATTTTTCATCACTTATAACAGCCGCTATCCTTTATTACGGCACTTCGGGAATAATCCGCGGGTTTGCCGTTACATTGGCCATCGGTATCTTAGTTTCAATGTTCACAGCTATCACGGTCAGCCGAACATTCTTACGACTTTTCGTGGGTACAAAATATGAAAAACTTCTCACGATCAAATAATGTAGAAGTCTTGTATTTTTAAAATATCTAACATAAAAAATAATCAGGAGTTAAAGTGAATATTATTGGAAGAAGAAAAATTTGGTATATTGTTTCAACAGTCTTAATTGCGCCTGGGATCATAGCCTTAATTTTATGGGGCCTTAAATTCGGCATTGATTTTAAAGGCGGCGCATTAATCCAAGTGCAATATAGCCAATCTAAACCAGTTGACGAGGTTAAAAATTCACTCAAAGATCTTGGTTTAAATAATCTTATTGTCACCACAACTTCGGATAACGGCTTTATTATCAGAACCGAGACCCTTACTCAAGAGCAATACAACAAAATATCCGATCAACTCAAGAAAGTAGGGGAGTACAAAGAAACCAGTTACGAATCTGTTGGTCCGACAGTAAGCTCAGATATAGAGAAAAAGGCAATTATCTCGGTTATCTTAGCTTCATTGGCGATCATCCTTTTTGTTGCTTACACATTTCGTCGCGTTCCAAAACCAGCCAGTTCATGGCGTTTTGGCATTTGTGCAGTTTTAGCGCTTATCCATGATTTAGCCTTTGTTATTGGTTTATTTGCCATCTTAGGACATTTCCTTGGTTACGAGATCGATTCCCTGTTCATTACTGCCCTACTCACCATTATGGGTTTCTCGGTTCACGATACTATTGTTGTTTTCGACCGAATTAGAGAGAACTTAAGGAAGCATCCATCAGAGAATTTTGAAAAAAATGTCAACAACAGTATCATTCAAACCCTTAATCGATCATTAAATACTTCATTAACCGTCTTAATCGTCCTAGCGGCGTTATTTTTCTTAGGCGGGGTAACTTTACACCACTTTGTGTTAGCGCTGCTTGCGGGTATTGCAATCGGCACGTATTCATCTATTTTTAATGCATCCGCTATGTTGGTTAGTTGGCAAGGATGGTCTATGCGTCGGCTTGCTAAAGAAAAAGTGACCTAGGCCCTTGTAGAGGCTTAAGTAACAGGTTCAAATATAGTAGCCGAGCGCGTGCTCGTCGCGGAAATTTCTGACAAAATTATAGCACTAAACTGGCTTTTTAATAGTTAACGGCCGTTATTTTAGTTAAAATAGAAAACGATAAGTATACTACTGATAAAGAATAGGGAAGACTCGGTTTAAAAAAAGAGTACAAGCCAATCAGCGGTTATTTATATGGTATAAGAGATATGTAGGTAGTTAGCTACAAGATAGAGATCTAAGCGCAACAGGTTAGAATACTAAAATATTGCGTCGCAGAATGTTTCTTTTACGACGCAATAGACCGTAAGGTTAAGTATATGGTTAAATTCG
>Ga0209318_1002083_pt1 | contig 10568 bp, 14 predicted proteins | sample RifGroE1_FD_183999 | JGI IMG/M metagenome (GOLD analysis project Ga0209318, IMG submission 183999) | Groundwater microbial communities from Rifle, Colorado, USA - Groundwater E1 (SPAdes) (version 2) | ecosystem: Environmental > Aquatic > Deep subsurface > Groundwater | place: Rifle, Colorado...
TGGGTTCAGCAGGTATGGGTACTGGTGCAAATAATTTTCAATATTCTTATTTTGCATCAACAATATTGCTTCAAAATGCAAATTAAATTTAAAAGAATGATATATCATGATCATATTTGTCTTTTATTAAAACTTATAAAAAGGAGAACAATATGTTAACCAAATTAGTTAATGACAAACTAATTAACAATAAACTATAAGAAATAATAGATTTCTTTGAGTTAGAAGAAGGATATAGCAAAAATGAAATTATATCTGATATATTAAGTGAAATAAAAGGACTTAAAAATTATGATGCAGATGAAATTGGAATTGAATGGGATGGAAAACATTTAATGATATTAGATGATTTTGTTAATGAATTTTATTATAAATTAATTGAAAAGGTATGTAATGTTATTAAAAGTTTTAAAGATGAAAAATAATTAAGAAAGGAGAAATAATATGCAATACACAATAAGATCAGATGAAAAATTCTATAATCAATTTCAATCACTGGAAAACAGAATTAAAGAATTATCATGCTTGTTCCAGAATCCTAATACAGAAGCATCAGACATAGAAATAATAGAATGGAACAATATAGCAACTAAATTACAGAAAGATTTAGCAAAGTTAATACTTGAGTGTGGTTTTAGAATTAATATGAAATTATAAATATAATAAAATTGCTTATAAAATAATAAAATAAATATCAGAAAGGAGGGATAAATCTGAAAAATGTTAAATTATATCTTAGAACAATAAAAAGTATTATTGACACACATTATGGAAAAGAAATAGTATTCTATGATGGTGACTATGATGAATGGTATTCACATATGCATAGCAGAATTATCACTCCAGAAGAATTAACTGATTGGGTTTTGGAATTAACTAAATCTAAGAAAAATTAAAATTATTAAAAGAAAGGAGAATACATATTATGCAACGAGGATTATTTATGGGTAATATAAACTGTCCAAAATGTGGTAAATTAATTATTAATCCTAAAGTTATTAAATTAGATAGCAATGGAAAACCTATTATATTTTGTGATTGTGGATGTTATTTTGTGATGGAGTTGAAATGATAAAGTGATAGATATTAAAAAGGAGAATAATATTATGATATGTAAAGAATGCAAAAATAAATCAATAGTAAGAGGATTAAAGCATGTAAAATGTTTTAAATGTGATAAAGAAACAACTGTTAATTTTGTGTATAGTAATATATGTACTGACTGTTCAGATACTTATTTAATTTGTCAATGTTGTGGTAAAATAATTAAAAATAAAAAGGAGTAGAAATTATATGCAAATTGATTTATATCTTAATAGTATTGAAAAAGAAATTAATGATATTATTAATGCTATTGACATTATTAAGTCATATGACACCAAAGAAAATACAGATACAATCAAAACATTAAAAAGATTACTTGAAGTAATGATGAATTGTTTTGATTATCCAAAAAATATAAGAGAAAAATTTATTTCAGAATTAAAGAAGAATAAAGAATTTGTTCAAGCAAATATATTTAAATTATCTGATGGGGATTATACAGTAGATAATTTAGTCAATGAATTTAACAATGATATAAAAGAAAAATATAGAAAAATATATGAATTATTCTCTGAGCAAAATGATATGTTTTTTAAATTTGATGTATTTGATTGTGGGAATTATGATTTTGAAGATGCTGATTATTATGATTATTTAAAGTGTTTATAGGACTAATAGAATGATAAAATAAAAAGGAGAAATAATACATATGATTAAAGTATTAGACTATACAAAAAATCCATTAACCTTAATGGGAATATGTGCTTCAGAATGTTGGGGAAGTAAACCATCGCCACAGATTGGAATTGATTGTATTGAATCAGGGCATCATCGTGTACTTGAATATCCAGAAGTTACAGTATTAATTGATGATTATTCTGCTAGGGTAATTAGAGAGATTTATACGCATATTATTGGTACTAATAGACTTCAAGCAAGTACACGTTATATTAAATATGATGAATTTGATTTTATTACTCCACCATCAATTTCAAAAAATGATTTAGCTTATAATATCTATTATGATGTAATGTGTACTATTACAGATGCTTATAGAAAATTAGAAGATATGAAAATACCAAAAGAAGATATTGCTAATATTCTACCTTTAGGTATGGAATCAAAAATGGTACTTAAAATAAATGCTAGAGCAATTTTACATATGGCAGAAGTTAGATTATGTGAAAGAGTATATTGGGAATTTAGAAAATTTATGAAAGAGTTTTTAAATATAGTCAGTAAATTAGATAGTGAATGGGAGAAAATTATTAGTTATGCAAAGGTTAAGTGTGAAGTAAAAGGGTATTGTGAAGAGCAACATAGTTGTGGGATGTATCCTAAAAGAGAGAATTTATAATAATAAAATAAATAATTAGAAAGGAGGTGATTTCTGCTATATGCAAAATAAAATTGTAGTTGTATGTGGTTTTAGTGCAAGTGGTAAAGATCTAATATCAAAATACATAGCAAATAATTATAATTACTATGAAATCATATCATACACATCTAGACCTATACGCCCAAACGAATCAGAAAATAACCCATATCATTTTATCACAAAAAATCAATTTGAAAAAATGTTATCTAATAATGAATTTATTGAATGTCGTACATATAATACATTGGTAAATAATATTCCTGATATTTGGTATTATGGAGTTAGTAAAGACAGTATTGATTTATCAAAACATAATTATATCGTTGTATTAGATATTTTAGGATTGATTCAATTTAAAAAACATTATAAAGATAATATTATATCATTTTTTATTAATGTTGATGAACAAACAAGAAAACAAAGGTGTATTAATAGGGAAGATTTTGACGAAGTGGAATGGAACAGGAGATATTTAGATGATAAGGAAAAGTTTACAGAAGAAGTTATTAATAGAGAAGTAGATTATGTAATAGAAAATTATGATTTTGATGAATGTTTTGGTAAGATTATTGATGTGATAGGAGGAAATTAATATGTACATCTATGAAATTGGAGCATTAACTTATTACGCTCGTACTAATCAAATTGAAAAAGGATTAAAGTGGAGAAATGAACTTGATACTTGGGCAAAAGATAATAATATAAAAACATACAATCCGGCAATAACTTTTTCAAAAGAAATAAACCATACATATAATCCTAATTTAGTAGTTGCTCAAAATGATTACTATATAGATAAATGTGATATTGCAATTGTAAATTTAGATGATATTGATTATTCTCCTGGGAGCATTTTTGAACTTACTAGATTTAAAGAATTAAGAAAACCTGTAATTGCTTTTGGGAGTAAACATTGGAGTCCACATTTAAATAGTTGTATTCATCATCAATGTGAAAGTTTAGATGAAGTTATTGAGTTGTTGTGTAGTATGTTTGAGCAGGGGAATTTTCTAAGTGGAATATAGGGAATAAATTAATACCAATAATTACCAGACAATAATTAACTGAATAATTAATACATATGTATAGGGTGATAAATATGGAAGGAATAGAACAATCAAACATAGTTACAATAGACGGTTTAGATTATATTAAATATGAAGAAGAAAATTCAATAATTTTAACTTCTACTAAAAAAAATAAGTATGGATATTATATAAGTATGGAAATACCAAATAGAACTGATGAAAATGATAAATTTAAAGAAATTATAGAAGATTATTTTTTAAGAGAGATTTTATGATCTCTCTTTTTCTTTTTGTGGTATAATAACTCTATACTAGACAATAGGAGTGTCACACATGGATAAAAAACGTGTTTGGACATTGTATAGAGTTTCTACAAAAGAACAAGTAAACAAAGACGAAGATATCCCTATGCAAAGAACAGCATGTCATAGATTTGTTCAAAATAAACCTGACTGGGAAATAACCAATGAATTATATGAACGTGGTATTTCAGGATGGAAGAAAAGCGTAAGTCAAAGAGATGAATTACAGCAAATTAAAGAAGGTGCAATAAATAAAGAATTTGATATATTGTTAGTTTACTATTCTGATCGTTTAGGTAGGAATAAAGATGAAATTCCTGTTATTATAAGTTTTTTAAGTAAAAATGGAGTTGTTGTATACAGTACAGAAGAGGGGGAATTGCGTTCTATTGAACATATAGATTCACTTTTAAATTATATTAGATACTGGCAAGCTGAAGGTGAAAGTATTAAGACTTCGATGAGAGTAAAAGAACAATTTAAACAAATGAATGAAAATGGAATGTTTACTGGTGGAAATTTACCATTCGGTTATAATTTAATTGAAACAGAATTAAAACATCCTAAAAAGGATAAATATTTAAATAAATTAGTTGTAAATGAAAAACAAGCTGATATAGTTAAAATTATCTTTGATTTATCAGCAAATAAAGGATATGGCAGACATAAAATTGCAGCTTACTTAAATGAAAGAGGATATATTAATCATTTGGGAAATAAATTTAATGATAAATTTATCCATAGATTATTAAATAATCCAATATATATTGGGTTAAAAAGATATAATACTAATGGTATAGATAGTTTAAATATTAAATATAAAACACAACCATACGATGATAGTTTGAAAATCATAGACGATGAAACTTTTTACAAAGCACAAGAATTAATGAGAAAAAGAAAATTATATTTACAAGAAGGGAATAAACAATTTCATGATTCAATGCCACATTCCAGCAAAGTTTTATTATCAGGTTTGCTTAGATGTAAATATTGTGGACAAGTTATGAAAACTGATTATTCATACAAAGATTATGAAAGAAAAGATGGTACAATTAATAGAATGATTTGTTATAGGTATAGATGTGTTAATGCTGTAAATAAAACTATAAATCATCCTAAAAAACAAGTAGGAGCAAAAATTATTGACAAACAGGCAGAAGATATGATTATTAATTCAATTAGAAATTTAGATTTAACTAAAATAGATAGTAATATTGAAAAAATTAAAAATGATAAATTAATTGCAAAAAATAATGAATTAAAAAATTTGGAAAAAGAGTTGCAAAAGAAACAAAAATATTTAAATGTATTAAATGATGAAATACCAAAATCTTTATTAGGAGAAAGTAATTTCAAACCAGATATGTTAAATAAATCTATTGAAAAATTAGAATCTGAAATAAATACTACTATTGAAAATTTAAAATTAATTAAGGAAGATATAATTAATATAGAAAAAAATTTAGTTGAAGTAGAAAATGAAAAAGATATATTATATGATTGGGACAATAAATTTAAAAATGCAGATATTGATGGTAAAAAAATTTTATTATCTAAAGTAATTGATTATATAATATGGAGAAAAGATGGTTTGCATATTAAATGGAAATTGTTTATAGAATTATCTATGTCTAATCAAAATAAATAACCAGATTAATCTGGTTATTTTAAATTATTCCTCTATAATAAATACTCTATTCATTTTATCACCCTGATTAATCTTGTCTATAATATCCATACCATCAATTACTTTACCAAAAACAGTATGAATTCCATCTAAATGAGGAAAAGAATTATAGCAAATAAAAAACTGACTACTACCAGTATCTTTTCCTGCATGAGCCATTGATAAAGCCCCACGAATATGTTTATTAGGATTATTATTTGTCTCACATTTGATATTGTAACCAGCACCTCCTGTACCATTTCCTTTCGGACATCCTCCTTGTGCAACAAATCCTGGAATAACTCTATGAAACATTAACCCATCATAGAAACCCTTTTTAATCAAAGACACAAAATTTTCTACAGTATTTGGAGCATCCTTATCAAACAATTCTATGGTAATACTACCATTATCTGTTACAACAATTGCTTTCTTCATTATTAAAAACCTCCTATTTTTATATATTATAATTATACCCTAAATATTTGCTAAATACTACTTATAATGATATTATTAATGAAGATATATTTAACAATGTTAATAATACAATTATCTATGTTTTATTAGGACATTTGGTAGGGGTACAGGATTATAAACACATGGGTAAAAATAGTAAGTATATAAGATATTTAAGTATTTAAATAGTTATTAAAACTATCTTTTAATTTATTAAATGTTAATTTACAAAATTTAATAAAAAATAGGTATATTTTTTATGTCAATATGATATAATTATGAATAAGATAGTTAAAAGTATTTAAATTGATTAAAAAGAGGTGTTTATAAATGAGCGAATTAGCAAGTCTTAAAAGTGAGAAAGTATCGTGGGAATTACAGGAAGTCAAAGCAGTTTACAGAGATGGAGAACCAATAAAATTTTTGGTATCATTGCCAATATTAACCATAGTAAATATGATGGAAAATTCTAGTTTGGTATATAATCCTTCAGTTCAGCGTGGCGTAAAAATTAATGCAAAAGGGATAGAGATCCCGATTTCTAGTAAAAATAAAATAAATGAAATTTTTGTCGAACTTTTGCAGGGTAAATTGCATGGAGGAATTCTGAGTTTTAATTATCCCAAAGAATCAGAAGAATCAATTGTATTTAAAGAAGATGAAGATACTTTACAAGGTAGTCAATCACTTCAAATTGTTGACGGATTCCATAGGTGTAGTTCATTTGTGAAATATGTTAATGAATTTAAAAAACCTAAAAACAAAAAAATTATGCCTGATCCAGCAAATATTTATTTCCCTTGTTGTATTGAAAATTTGAGTATTCAGGAATCTATGTCACTTTTTTCAGAATATTCGACAAAATTTTTAAAAGTAAGTCCCACCAGGGCTAAGTATCTAGATGTATTTTCTCAAATAAATCAAATTGTTAGAAAAGTTATTACTGAAAGTGAATTAGAAGGAAAGGTAGAATTGACATCTAATACACTAAAATCTAAAACTAATGATAAAGTTGTTACTTTTGCGGTCTTGACAGAATCTATTAAAGAAAACTTTAAACCACAAAGCAAACAACAAGGAGTAGAAATAGCATCATTCTTAGTAGAATATTTTAATTATCTTGCTTCATTATTTTTTGAACACTTTGGTAACTTAACTCCAAATGAACGTCAAAGTATTAGGTCTAAAGATATGATAATACAACAAATATTTTTCTTTGGATATGCAAATGCTGCTTCAAGATTATTTGGGAAAGAAAATTGGAAAGAATTATTGTCTAAGTTGAAAGAAGAAATTAGAATTGATAGTTGGATTGGAAAAATATATCAAAAAGAATGTCCATTATGGTCTAAAATTTTTAGGGATGAATATAAAATTGTAAACAACAGTTCAACGCAAAAATATGTGGGTAAAACCATTGGTGATTATATCGAATTTGGAATTGATTATGTTTTGGAAAATAGAAAGTAAGTTTTTACCCTACTCATTTTATTTTTGAGTAGGGTAAAATTATTTTAATAATCAAATTCATTGTTTTCAATCAAATAATATCTTAAAATTTCCTCAATATTATCATATTCCCAATAAGGAATTCTAATTAGTTGAATATTATTTTTTGCACAATAAAGATTTTTCTTTATATCATTTTCTACTTGTTTTTTAAAATTTTCTGTCGCTCTTTCCATAGAAATACCACCAAAACAAACTGGTCTAAAATGAGATTCCCCATCGTACTCAATGATCAATTTAAGTTTAGTTTTTTCTTTGTCCCAAAATATAGGTGTATCAAAACGTAATAATTTTCTATTAGCACCTCTAAGATTATCAAAACTAAATTGATAATCATGGAATATATTTATTTGTGTTAGAATATTATCTATTTTATTTTCACCTTTAGAATATAAACAATTAGGACAACGAAAATCACGTTGATTAGAAGCATTGATACTTCTAGGATAATCTTCATGCTTTCCTTCAGGACATTTCCAATAAACTTGTTGATCATTATGAGGAGGATATTTATAAGGTGATTTTTCATTCTTATCACTCCATAAATGTAATAATCCTTTATCCTCTAATAATTTACCTAATGAATCTAATGGATGAACTTTTTTATTATTACAATACCCACATCTTATTCCATTTATAAAATTATTACATTTAATAGGGTAACTACTATGATAATCTTTTTCTTGACATTTAATAAAAACAAAATTATTATTACCATAACTTATTTCCCAAGGATCAACTGTATTTTTCTCATAATCCCAATATTTTTCAAGAAAATCTTTACCTAAATTATCAATACCCCATTGTGCAAAAGAATTACACGTTTTGCAGTCTAATGAACCATTATAACCTTTTATAAAACTACGAACATCTTTTAATTCTGATTTATGTATTCCTTTTGGACATTTGAAATAATATTTATTGGTAATTCCATGAAATATATCATTGGGTTTACAACCATTTAATTCATAGTCCCATCTTTCTAAAACATCTTGTCTATTGTTATCAATACACCATTGATTAAAAGACTCACATTCTTTACATTTTATAGAAAACATATTCCCACTAGTAAAATAACTAATATTTTTTAATTCACTATCATGTAATCCTCTTGGACATTTAAAATAATATTTTTTAGATGTACTAAATGTTATCTCGCTTGGTTTAATATTATTATTTAATTCATAATCCCATCTATTGAGAATATCTTTATAATTATTATCAATACACCATTGTTCAAAAGATTTATTATTTTTTACTTTATATTTTTTAACACAATTTTCACAATAATATTTCCCATCTTCACGAATATATTTAATATATTTTTCATATCTCATTGGTGGTAAATAAGAATTTCTACAATCTGGACAATCACATTCAACATTTATCTTTAAATCACTACTTTTTAATAAATCTTCAACTTTTACTATAAATATATCTCCGTTTTTAGTATAAGGATACCCTTTATTTATATAATATGCTTTATTCCTATTTGTCCATGTCATTTTAACTTCTTTGGTAATCAATCCCATATCACAACATCCTCTCTAAATGTATTTTTAAATTTCCTTACCATCTCTCTGAACTAACCCTGAAAAATAAAAAAGAAGGATGGCAGAGAGTACCATCCTTATCAGCAAATTATCGTCATAATTTACCTATCTTCATAAATCCACAAAACTTCCACACAAAAAACAAAAAGAGCAGAAATTAATCCACTCTAAAATAAATTCAAATATTCAATTATCAACCCACCAAATTAACCACCCAATTCTCTCCCACACATTATACAATACTCAATCCTAATCTCATCCAAAATTCTCATTCCTATATCATCAGATTCAAACAAACTCAAATTATTATTTTGAAAATATAAGAAATATTCTTTGTCTTTGAAGTTAGAAGAGAGTAATACATTTGACTGAGAACAGTAGTTACATTCTAATTCTATATTATCTATTAATTTATTCATGTTTTATTTCCTTTGTTATTTTATTTGTTTAATAATTTAATCGTTTTTAACAATAATAAAAGGGTATCCATCAGATTTAATATTATATTTTTCTTTTATTTGTTTATTACATCTAATTGCTTTAAATTTATTTTCACTCAAAATGTTTTCTAATTTAAACAATTTAATTTTCTTATGAGATTGATTATGACCAAATTTATTTACAACTAATTCTTTTATATCTTTCATATTTGCATAATCATTTTTATAAATAAATTCATTAATTATTTCAACAACATAATTATAAACTTCTGGTGTCATATTCTTATCTTTCTCTTGTTTCTCTACTAAATTTAATTCAATTAATAATCTTCTAGTATGCTCTTTACTATATTCTATTTTATTTGCTATATAATCAATATTTTTACCTTCTAAAAACATATTTTTAATATTATTTAATGCCAATTTCTTTCTATAAAAACGCATATCTTTATTTATATATTCTTCAAATATTAATTCATCTAACATAAAATCTACTTTGCCACCATTCATATGATTTATATTATATTTAGGATTACTATTGGCAATATAATATATCTCATAAATTTGTGCTTCGTTTCTAGACATTGTGTTATTACTTATGTATATTTTATCTACATTTTTAAACCATTTTTTATTTTGTTTATGTTGTTTCAATCTTATTTTTATATCATTAGTAATACCTATATACAATAATTCATTATTAATATTATAAAATTTATAAATTAAATATGTATTAGAAATATTGTTACTATTTATAATAATCACTCTCCTTAAAAATAAAAAAGAGTAGAAATTATCTACTCTTAAATCTAACATAATAAAAAAAACAATAAATATTGATTTGGATGGATTATAATTATTTGCGAAATTCGCAAATAATTTAATACAGACAACAAACCGCGTAAGCGGAACAGTATAATTGTGTGTTAAAATGTAAATAAAATATATAAATAAAGTATAATTTAATCTATATTGTTCAAAATTAAGTTGTTTTATTTTTTGTTCGTGCAAGCACTCACAAGAAAAGTAAAAGCAAAATTTTTCACTTTGGTTGATTGAGACAAATTTAAAATTATTACTTTCTAAATTTACATTATATAAACTTATATAATTTTATTTTATAATTTTACTAAACAATATTCATTATTTTCCAATATTTTAATAGCTTTTTCTTTTATTCTTTCAAAAA
>Ga0209318_1002085_pt1 | contig 10563 bp, 10 predicted proteins | sample RifGroE1_FD_183999 | JGI IMG/M metagenome (GOLD analysis project Ga0209318, IMG submission 183999) | Groundwater microbial communities from Rifle, Colorado, USA - Groundwater E1 (SPAdes) (version 2) | ecosystem: Environmental > Aquatic > Deep subsurface > Groundwater | place: Rifle, Colorado...
CTTCCACTGTTTTGGCTATGGTATCAAATACAAATATGCATTGAAATGTTTGACTGACATCGTTTATCATAAAGTCATATAGAGTTTTATCAGTGACGTCAAAACTACGTGTTACATTAGTTAGTGTAGGATCAACATATACAAGTGTCCATCCCGGAATATACGACATCAATTCCGTCATAAGATTTGTTGTTGTAACCCCTGAACCACTTAAAACACTATTAAATGTATACGTACCACTGAATAAACTCAGTTTCTTATAGGATAAAATAACTTCCAGGGATTGACACGTTATTTTTTTTTGTTCCACACCACCGTTATTATCTATTTTTACATCCGTGATCATAAAATTAGCCACGCCTTCTACAAAAACAAGGCGTCGATATTCTAGGCTATCGTAATAATCGGTAGCAACTCCGTCTACTTGAGACGGAGCGGTAAAAGTAAGAGTGGAAAGGGTGTTATAGCGTAATTCCAAATTCCGGTCAAAAATGGTGCCGAGGTTATAAAGTACGGTTTCATCGGGATTACATAGTGTAAATACAGGAATTTCCACCTGATTGTAAACATCAAATGATGTAATTGCCATATTATACTCCTACGCCACTTGCAAACACCGCATCTATTGTAAATTCGGTGAAATATCCGCTGACAGTTAAAACATTTAGTCCCTGTACGGTTCTAAAAAATTTCTGGTTAAATTTATCCATACGTAGTGCCGCTGTACTAGACGTGATAATACCCTTGTCGTTATCTACGGTTATTTGTTCCAATGGAGTTAGTCCATCGAATCGAAACTCTCTGTCGTCGTCATTGGCATTAATCAACGAAAAATAATTGGTGCTACTTCCACTGGTATCCATAGTAAATGTAATTACGGGACGATTATATCCACCATATGAACTTGCGTTGAAATAATCAAAAGTTTCCGTATTTAGTCCGTCAGAATAAGTTTTAGTTATAACTGGCGGATATGTTATTGCCCAAGGTCTATCACATTTAGCATGTAATGTCAGGGCATAATTTAAATTACCAACGTATAAATGTGTTGATCGTGATAATATTACATTATAAACAACATCTGGAATGTCGCCCTGTACAATTCTCAGCGGCAAATATGTTGACTTTCCCAGCAACCAGGTTTCAATTGCGTGGCGACTGTTTCCGTCGATATGAGAAAAACTACCTACGGTAAAATCAAATTCCAGAGAACTTTGATAATATCTGCCATAAAAATAAGGTGATTCGCGTCGATACAACCACTGCTCGTAAATGCTGGCGTCACCGCCGGCACTACCACCCACAAGACCAGAGGAATCAAAGTTAAATATTCTCAAGTCATAGAGTTCACTGGGAATACCGTTGAAGACGAAACTATCTCCGTAAAAACTCATTGTTTTCCTCCAATCTTATGTTTTCATAATATAAAATAATTTCACATATGGCGGCAAACTACTGGAAGACTCAGACTGCCCCACAGTATGTACATGAGCGTTGCCACTAGCAGCGGTTCCACTATAGGAATGGCTATGTCCCGTCGACTTCCTGTAAGTACCAGCGGCTCCAGACCCTTGACTTGTTCCGCCGGTATTGCTGTTGGTGCTACCGCTTAAACTATGGCTGTGTTCACCGGCAGACGCCAGCGACGGAGCAGTAGAATGCACATGGGTATTGCTCCCAGAAGTTGTACCGACTTCACCGTCGCTGCTGGCGCCCATAACAAAGTGGGATCGCAAGTCCGGCGTATCGTTGCTGCCGTCGCATAAAACCCATCCAGAAGGTATACTTCCCGATGTTCCGTACCAGATTGTAATTACCCCAGTTGGAGTTGCCATCTTATGCCACCTTCATTATATAATATAATAATATGTAGGGAGGCAATCCGCTTGATGATGCCAGCGATGTTGAGTGGCTATGTCCGACTGCGCTGACAATTGTCGCCGAACTCCCGTGATTGTGATCACCTGCCGCATATCTGTTTGCCCCACCCAGTGTGCTTGTTCCGCTATCTGTTCCAATGCTTGAAGTCGCACTATGGTCGTGGTTGGCATTGGTTGAAGACCCTGCACCCACATGAGTATGGGTTGTTGCACTTGCTGAAGTTGGAGTATCGCTGTCATCGTATTTGCCGTAAACAAACATTCCTCTCAAGTCCGGTGTGCTGTTGCTACCATCGCATATCTGCCAGTTTTCGGGAATACTGATACCCTGCCAAACTACAATTTGCCCTATTGCTACTGTCATGATATCCTCTTTATCCAATACAATAATCGGTGCAAAGGAAGAGACGATCCCAAAGAAGAAACTCCCGAAGACGCATGGGCGTGATCAACGGACTGGCTCGTACTACCATTATTGACGGTATGGCTATGTCCTTGTACAGCATATGCTGTGCCAGTTCCACTACCGTAATTATAATAACCATTTGAGGTTACAGAAATACTATAACTATGACTGTGGCCGCCATTCAACCCGGAGGTATTACCTGAATGCAAGTGTGTGGCGCTACCAGAAGTTGTTAGAAGTTCACCGCTGTTTGCAGCACCCCGCACAAATTTTCCCATTAGGTTCGGCACACCGCCACTGCCGTTGCATAGTTGATAACCGGAAGGAACGGCACTTGCACTGCCATACCATAGCACAATAGATCCAACAAGAACGCCTGTGTTTAAATTTTGATCACCGGTATTATTTATAACTATCATATTGTTGCTGCCTTTCATTTAACATTCCACCGAAAACGCTATAAGTAAAAGGGGTTGGAATTTTATTCCCAACCCCGTGATTACTACAAACTATATGTAAGCGCATTAGCCCTTTTACCTCTTTGGTTACTGGCGGAATTCAAAACATCAAACACCGCAGTTTTTATATCGCCTAATGCCACCTTGTCCAGATTTCCTGCTACGGATATACTGATATCTCCTACGGTAATACCGGCAGAAGATGTTCCAGAGTTGGCAACTCCGATTCCCATATTTGGTATTCTCGCGCCTCTAGCAAGTTGCTGCTGCTGTTGCTTATTAAATATCATAAACATTTCGCCGCTTTCAGCCATAAGGGGAAAGCTATCATTGGGGTGTCCGTCGGGAATGATACCCATACCACCTTTGGAAAATCCCTCCTCGATAAGTGAATTGTTGGATATCGCTCCGCCGGAACCATAAATAAATCCACCAGATCCGCTACCGCTTCCTCCGCCGGTTTGCCCAGGTCTTGGCGGTAGTGGTAACGACGAACTAGATGAAGTTCCACTGCTGCCACCGTAACCGCCTCCGCTTTGGTTATTCATATCCTGAAGGGCTTCGATGACGTCGCGGATGGCCTCAATCATTGCGTTGAAACCTTCTATTAGACGATCAATTCCTTCTAACTGATTATTAATCCATTCTTCATAAGCAGCGTATTCGGCATCAAGGGCTTCCATTTGAATGTCGTAGGTTCTATCGGCTTGTAATTCCGCGATTTCCTCGGCTTTTTCCGCACGGAGTTCTTCTAGTTCCAATCGTTTTTGATTAGCTTCTTGGCTGTTATCAAATTGAAGCGCTAGGAGTTCGTTGTCGATATCTACTAATTCTTTATTTTTTTCTTCCAGAGATTTTTGATAATCATCTTCTTCTTTAGCCAGACGTAATTTTTCTTTTTGTGCATCTATTATATCTTTATAGGCTTTTAGAAGATCTTTCAGTGCATCTTGCTGATCATGAAGAGCATCTATTTGCTCATTTATTGCATCTATTTCTGCTTCTTGCGCATCTACGTTTACCTGTTGACTTGCTGCTGCACCACCGCCACCGCTACTTGAAAATCCGCCAAATCCACCTATGGCAGTTAATAACGATACGGTATCAGCAGCCGCCCCCTCTATTGCGGCTTTTCTCTGCCGCCACAAGTTGATATTATTAACCAGATCTGCTTCTTGCGCTTCAATAGCAGTCGTTTCTAAATATATTGCCATCTGATTTTGAAGTGCAACTATTGCGGCATCCGCTTTGGCTATTGCAAGTTGTCGCAACATAACCGCATCTATAGTGATGGCGCCGGTCAAAGCGTCTATAGATAAAGCTTCCCCATATCCAGCATTTATAAGTTCTTGTGCTTGATTTATTGTGAGGTTTTTAGTTTTGTTGTAACTTTCAAGTATGCTTGTTAGGGATTCATAACTTGATGACGCGTCTGAGGTCGCAGCGCTTGAGGCTTCTGCCAGTTCTTTTGCCGTGGCAAGAGTGTCGTTAAATCCGTCTTGCGAGTCAGAAGTAGCGTTTATAATATTTTGATAGCCTTCTACTTCTATGATTAACTTATTTGCTGCTGCGATATTATCGCCAATTAACTCATACTGTTCTCGTAAGTATTCAACATACTTGCGTCCAGCCTCGTCCGTCCTACCCTCATTTTCAGCGATAAGATTACCGTAGTATTCCATTTGCTGCTGAGGATCATATGACTCTTGTGTTGAATATGATCCAAGATTAGAAGATGAAAATTGTATTGGTGTAGCGTCTGTTAAATATTTTTTAGCTTCTTCTAATGCATACTTATTTCGATTAACAAAGTCTTGAGCTTCTTGTAAAGCCTTTGCTCTAATCCAAGCAATATTTTTTTCTATGGCGACGCTATTGCCATCAATGGCATCACTATATAAATTAATTCCTTCGGTTAAAGCGCCATATTTAGTATTGAGTGTAGATTGAATATCAAGAAGTTCAATGTTATCTTCGATAGATCTTGTAGTACTATTTGCCAAAACGTCATATCTATCAGCTAGAGTTTTTAATTCCGCCTGATTTTCTTTATTACTAGCATTATTTTTTTGGAAACTATTATATACATCAACCATAGTCTCTTTGGCTTTTCCCGCATTAGCAATAAGTAGTACCAAAGCGCCAACTAAAACGCTTATGCCAGCAGTTGCCATAGCGGTTCCAGCAGTTGTTGCAGCCAAAGCCGTTGTAACTCCGCCTAGTCCAAATGTTATTCCCGTCAGTCCGGTAATCACAGCGGGTATAATAGTAACAAGAGATCCCAAACCGGATAAAATAGTTTGATAATTTATTACAATTAAAGCAGCGCCAATTGCCTTTAATATAGGTATAAGACCACCTAAACTGTTGATTACACCAATTATTTTTGTGCCTAAATTAGTAATGTTTATGATTGTTTCTGGCGTTATGGTCTTAGACCACATTTCTTCCAAAGAGGCGGTAAACCTGTTTTTAGCGGCTTCAATATTATCACTAAATATCTTATATCGTTGTTCAGTAAGACCTAGAGAATCTGCTTCTATTTCCAGAGCAGCAAGATACTCTTTTTGACTGCCCATTAAACTTTTGAGGACTTCGGATTGGCGATTTCCAGCAAAAGCATTTGCGAGCATAGATTGTTCTAAAGTTTTGCCTTGAGCACCTAGTTCATTCCATAAAACCATTGTTTCATTAAGTACGTCGCCCATGTCGCGGAATTGTTTGGTGGTTTTATCTCGTAGGCTTAAACCCAGACTTTCAAGAACGGTTTCTACATCCGAAATAGATTGTCCTTCGTCGTCAAAAAATTTCCCCAACTTGACGTTCTGCATCCTAACCAGTATCGTTTTGCATATTTGTTACTCTTATTTAAATACATAAATAAGGGAGATACTTCTTCTTAAAAGCGTCTTTACGCTTGAGTATCTCTCTTCCCCTTCCTTTGTTATAGGGAAGATCAGACTATCGCATTCCCATTTAGAAATGGGATTATCTCACTTAGTCGTTCAGGCTCTATCCAAAAGAAAGTGGCATTTCTTTTGTGTGTAATATTCTTCTGAGTTTGTGTGCACAATCGTACGAGCACGCATGATGATTGGCTTTTACATAATGGGAAGTCAATTGTTCTTTTTCTTTTCCGCAACATTCGCAATTATATGTTGTCCATTTTTCGGGTTGTTTCATCGACCTTCTTTCACCTGTTTTTATGTTGACAATCGTATTTATATATTCAATTGGCTGATTCATATATGGTGTTTGAATGTCGTTGTTTAAAATCAATTCCGATCCATCAACAGAATAATTGAAAGAATGATAATCAAATAAAACTCCATTGTTTTCAATATATTTCAAAATAAGGAGTTTACACAGATTGGGATTATTCATTATTTCCGATTCCCACAGATATAAAATTTCTATGCCGTAGTTATTTTTAAAATATGAATGTTTTGCTTTATCTTGTTTTATTCTACTGACATGTCTTTCATATATAATTTCAGGATATTTACGATGATCACAATGCCAATATGTACCCATATTTTCAACGACTAATCCTTGCTGAATTAAGTAGTTATCTGCGGAAAAATAAATAAATCCTTTTTCTACAGAGTATTCTACCAATAGACTGTCAAGAATTCCGTTAATAACCCGCTGTATCCTTGTGTCTGCCTTAGCCACAAGTCCTTCTTCGAGTATTTTTGTTGCTCTGATTTTGCTTTTATCGCTCCATTCTTTGGACTGACTCCATACTTGGGCATACCACGCTTGCCTACAGATATTTGAACAAAATCTTTTACCATTCTCTATTTCCGCCGTTAAAGCGTCAAAAGACTTATCGCACCAACCACACAATATGTCTTGATGCAATTCGGGAATATAGCAAGGATGATTTTTTCCGGTTCGGGGGTTCTGGCGTTGCCATTCTATCTGACATTTCAAACCGCAATAGATCTTATTTTTAATCTTGGTCGTTTCAAACGGTGTGTCACATATTGGGCAAAATCGTTCTTCATAAAACTGGTTGTGCTTAAATATCATTTCGCATTCTTTACTACAAAAAGAATGCTCATGTCTTTTTCTACCAGTACGAATAATTGATTTATTACAATTTGAACAAAATAATTCTATCACTGTGCCTCCTTTCTTTAATTATTAAGTATACCACACTTTGCCACAAATGTCAATATACAAATCAGAAGATATTACTAAATAGTTGCCCCTTGTTGTCCTCTTCAGGAGTTCCAAGTCAATCAGAGATAATTTTTCATTAGGGATTATGAATTATGCCCTAATGCCTCCAATCCCTCATCGGGAAAAGGCTTGTCCGATACTTTCTGGAGCGACACGCATATTAGCGCTCACCACAGTTATCATGGCTGCCATTTGATCAAAATCTACTCCAGCCATACGAGATGTTGCTGAAACTTTTTGTAACGCCGAGGCCACTTCACCTACAGAACTGGCGTAGGCATTGTCTAACGAAATTAATTTGTCAATAGTGGGCATAACTTCATCTAAACTTAATTTATAACCATTAATAATAGATGTAAGATATTCCGTAGATTGCGCCTGGTCTAAATTGCCTAATTTAGCCATCATTACACTGGCGCGTAATAATTTCTGTGTCTCCTCTGCTGTTTTACCCTGTCGCTGCCATTCCAGCGATCCTTCAGCGACTTCCAGAGTAGTTGCGCCCAACTCTTTCGCCAAGTTATTATATTCAATTGCCAAAGCTCTTGCTTGGGAAGTAGACATTCCGGTGACAATCTGAACATTCGTCATAGACTTGTTCAGGTCTTCAATAAACTGAACGCCTTCTTTGATGTTCCTCAGTGTTCCATACAATATACCTGTGGCGACACCCCACATCGCGATTTTACCAACAACTTTAACTATAGCAGTACCAAAATTATCCGTACTGGCTATAGTTGTTCTAGCAGATTGATTGACTTCTTCAAATTTATTTTTAAGCCCCCCCATAGCGACTTGAACTTTACCTATAGAAACTTGACCTTTACTATAAGCACCTATGAGATTACTAACGTCGTGATATTGCTTGGCAACTTCAGGATTCTTAAAAGCGTCCTGATTCTTTATTTTTATTGCTTCCAGTTGATTTTTCAACTTGCCAACACTGGTTTCTAGTTTTTCAAAATCCGTTGCTTTCGCGGTTACGGATATATTCATCGGCTTCATCTTGGCTTGTATTTTAGCCAATTGTGCTTCTATGCCGATATCCGATAGCTGCATTTTTACCATTACATTATATTCGGCCATTTATATTTTACCCTCCTTTCTATTACTTGAAAATATAAATTGAATTACTTATCAAAGTGCGCCTTGAGATTATCGAGTTCCTTCCATTCTCGATCTTTCCCTGTTAGGTCATTATAAATGGCGTACATAGAAGCACTTTTCCAGCCACAAATTTCGACTATCAAATCACTGGTCAATCCTATACGAGTAAGAAAAGTAACCATATAATGCCTAAACGCATGGGCATATAATGGAACACCGAGAAATTCTTCCCATTTAGGAATCCAGTAACGAATTGTGCCCATAGTAGCTGGAGAACCGTCTTGTTTAATAAAAATACTAGTATGACTCTGACTGTTCGCTTCCATGATTTTATTACGTTCTATTAGCCATGAATCATAATATGGAATAAATAAATCCTTGATAATATATTTAAATTTCATATCTCCGGTTTTAGTCCGCCCTTTAGTTTTTATCATTTTACTGGTTTCAATAAAAATATCGGAATATGCCAAATTATCTTTGTCAATAATGTCTGTAGTAAATCTCAACAGCTCACTTATTCTAGCTCCACTGGAAATAGCCAAACTAATTAAACACGCTTCCTGCAATTTATTGGAACCCACTAAATGCTTTAGTAAATTATTGATTTGATCTTCGCTTAAAATAGTTTTTTCTCTTGACATTACTTTAGGCATTGTTTCCACCGCTTTTAAAATAGTGTTCCGGTAAAGAGGAAATTCTTCGTCCATCATTCGCTCGACAAAGTTGCTCAGACTGGACAAGCAACTTCTCATTCGATTGAATCTTGATGAACTCCATTTGAGGTCGCTAACACAAAAACTAAAGAATTGGGAAAATTCCATCTTACGAATATCTACAAAAAATTTATTATCTAAATTTTCTAATACAAAAGTAAAAAATATAGAAAGATCGCTTCTATATCCGTCAACCGTTCCCGAAGAAGAGCGAGTGTCTTTTTCTCTTAAAAAATCTTTTATTAATTGCTTGTTTTTTTCGTTAACCTTTTCCCACTTATCAGGAGAAGTAATAATATTTTTAAATGTTTTTCGTCCCATTGTTTTTATGTCTCCTTTATGCGATTCCGATTATATTTTAGATTATTTCTATTTTTTTCTTTAGGCATCGCTGTTCCTCCATGGTATAATTCCTTGTTCTATAAAATAACATAATCCTATAGCTACAGAATCCGACTGATCCTGATTTTCAAACCTGATATAAGGAAACATTTCCAGTATCTTTCCTTGTACGACAGATTTGTCAGACCTTCCGTTGCCCGTCACAATTTTCTTAACGGATGAGGGAGCATACACGACTTGGCGGCAATCATTGAATAAATACTGGGTGAGACCAACCACCTTAAAAATTGCCTGCGTACTTGCCGCATGACGAGAAAACCCCGATTCTAAAATAATCAGATTTGTGGAATATTGCCCACGCAATTCCAACCAATTATCTGCTATTATTTTCAGCCTATCCTTATGCTCCATTTTAGAAGTTGTAGGAATGCTCATTATTTTAATCGGATTTCCTTTTTCATCAAATATGCATACTCCGCTAGATGACAAGCTTAAATCAAAAGCATATATATAATTCATATTCATCTCCGTTTCAATATAAGGACAAGAAACTATTTCTAATCCCTCATCCTTATACTATACCATTATAAAATTATGTCAACAAGTTTTCCATTAGCATCAGGAAGAATATTTATCTTAATACCGGTAGTTGACACGGAATTCGATGTCATAACTTGTGCATACTTCTGGTCGATGGAGCAGTTAGGAAAACCATATTTTAACTGTTCGACGTTTTCTCCTGTAGAATTACGAACTTCAGCCACAAGAGCAACCTTGCACTTTTTTGAATCACGCCCAGAAAATAAAGAAACTTTTTCTTGAGGTTTTACATTCAATACGTTTTGATAATCTGTATGTTTTTCTTCTTTCACATCAGATAAAAATTTTAAAAAATTAAGACTAAATGCAACATCTGTAAAAACAATCGTTCCATTTTGGTGCCCAATATCTACCGTACAATCAGTCAGAGTCTTACTAGACAATATTAGGTTTTCTTTTTCATCAAATATATATATGTCACATATACTTACTAAAAATTTATTATTTAAAAAACCTGATTTAATATCCTCATAACTATAAAGTAGAGGATTATTTCTTCCGCCGCGTATTTCAGTAATCATATTTTTCCTTTTCTTTTTTTGATTCCATATATAAAAATAGGCAGGAGGCACTTAAGCCTCCTGCCTTCTAACTACATCTAATCACCTATTTCTCGACGGGCTCAACCACTTGCTGTTTAGTTGGAGCATTAAGTTGTTTAATGGTTGCGGCTTTAGAAATAGCACCATCAGCACCGAACAATTTATTCCAGACCTGGCTGGACATCCATATACCCATGCCTATCACAACTGTGGGGAACCACTGCTCGATAAAATCAACCATGCCAACAGGAAGATATAAGGTAAGAGCACGACTTAATATCGGCAAGAAAATGCTAACTCCGCCAACAATCCAGAATTTAGCCT
>Ga0209318_1002086_pt1 | contig 10561 bp, 14 predicted proteins | sample RifGroE1_FD_183999 | JGI IMG/M metagenome (GOLD analysis project Ga0209318, IMG submission 183999) | Groundwater microbial communities from Rifle, Colorado, USA - Groundwater E1 (SPAdes) (version 2) | ecosystem: Environmental > Aquatic > Deep subsurface > Groundwater | place: Rifle, Colorado...
TGCCAATTTTTGCTTTCCCTTCATACTCATTAGCAATGGTCTCAATAACAGGACCTAATGCTTGGCAAGGACCACACCATGGTGCCCAGAAATCTGCCAAAACCACACCATCATATTTAAGAACTTCTGTCTCAAATGATTCATCTGTAAAATGTATTAAACTCATTGTATTAATAATAATAACTTAAAAGTATTGGAATAGTGCGTATTTGCGATATTCCTAGTATAATTATACCATGCTTAGAATTGATATCACTAAAAAAAGAGAAGAAGCCATGTTACAAGCCAAAACTATATTGGCCAATGAAGGTCTTCTCATATATCCAACCGAAACCTGTTACGGCCTTGGTTGTGATGCAACTAACCCCAAGGCATTAGCGAAACTTCTAAGTTACAAGAAATTTCGAGGATCCAAACCTATATCCATTGCTGTCGCAGACAAAGCAATGGCAGAAAAGTATGTAGAAATAAATGAAATGGCAGAGAACTTGTACGAGAATTATCTTCCTGGACCAATAACCGTTATATCAATGAACAAAGGAGAGCTTGTTCCTCCCGTTGTATCAGCACAAGGCGCAGTAGGTGTTAGATATCCCGACTATCCATTCATTCTTGAATTAATTAAAGAATATGGCAAACCAATAACTGCGACATCGGCCAATATGTCCTACAAATCCGCACCATACAATATTGATCAACTTCTTAAGGATCTACCGAAGAAGAGTTTAGACTTAGTAGATCTAATTCTTGATGCTGGGACATTACCACAGAATCCTCCTTCTACTGTACTAGATACTACAATGAACCAACTATCTGTTTTAAGACAGGGAAAATTAGAATTTGAAAATGCATTGATTAAAAACAAAAAGATTGAGGAGAAGAAAACAAAATTAACAGAAGAAACAATACAATTAGGAAAGGAATTTTCAGATAAATATTTAAAAGAAGATATGCCAGTTGTGGTTGCACTTAGTGGTGAACTTGGTGCTGGGAAAACACAGTTTACGAAAGGTATAGCTCAGAGTCTAGGTGTAAAAGAGATAGTTAATTCTCCTACATATACTATTATTAATGAATATCCATATATGAGAAATGGTGTGGAAAAAGTATTAGCCCATATGGATACATGGAGATTAGAGAACGAAGAATTAGAAAAATCAGGGTTAATACAACATCTAGAACAAAGGAATATTGTAATCATAGAGTGGGCAGACAAGTTCTACCAGGAGATAGCGGCACTGTGTGACAATATGGACATACCTATGTACAAGGTAGTTATTAAATACATCTCATTGGAGGAAAGGAATATTGAAATATATGAAGCATAACGAACCAGTAATAATTGCATTTGATACTAGTTGTGATGATACATCCATAGCTATCCTAGAAGGCCGTAAGGTACTCTCAAGCGTTGTTTCCTCTCAAGTAGAAATACATGCTCAATGGGGTGGTGTAGTTCCAGATATTGCCAGAAGAGAACATGAGAAGAATATCCCAATGGTATATGAAGAGGCTTTGAAGAAAGCAAAGATTAAGATTGAGGATGTCGATTATGTTGCTGCTACATACGGTCCAGGATTGGCAATTGATTTAGAGGTTGGTTTGGCTTTTGCAAAAGAATTAGCTATTAAGTACAACAAACCATTTGTACCTGTAAACCATATGGAAGGACATATGTTTTCGGGATTATCCCTTAATTCAAAAGGCAAAGCTAACCCCGGGGGTGTAGTAGAACTTGATAACTTGTTCCCTGCATTGGCGTTGTTAATATCTGGTAAACATACTGAATTGGTATTAATTAATAAGATAGGGGATTACAAAAAAATAGGAGAAACATTGGATGATGCGGTTGGTGAGGCTTTTGACAAGGTTGGTAGAATGCTTAACTTTGGATATCCTGGTGGTCCTGTGGTTTGTGAATTTGCTAAAAAGGGGGTATCTGGAAATATTAAATTTACAATACCTATGAAGAATAGTGGTGATATGAATTTTAGCTATTCTGGGTTAAAGACTGCAGCTTTGTACAAAACGAAGGAATTAAGAGAAGCAGGTAAGCAGGACAAGGAATGGGTCTATGATTTCTGTAGAGGTTTCCTAGATACAGTTATTGATTCTTTAAATCTTAAGCTAAAAATGGCGGTAGAATCTAACCCCGGGGTGCGTACATTGTTTGTTGGTGGTGGAGTATTTAATAGCGAAGAGATTGTAAGGAAGATAGGGAATACCGCTAGATCATATGGGCTTACATATATTTATTCGGATCAAGAATATAGGGGAGATAATGCAGGGATGATAGGGGTTAGTGCATATTTTAATATACTTAATGGTAAGTATTTGTCCAATGTGGATGAGATTAGGAAAGTGGATAGAGATCCTAGATTAAGTTTGTAAGTTATTTGTTTTTGAAATCTTCAATATTTTTTCAAATACCAGATTTCGATTCTCTGAAACATCATAAGTCTTAATATTATATTCTTGGAATTTTTGGTCGAAGTACTTATTATATTCAATAAAATAATCAACATCTCCTTTTAATTCATCATTATCCACATAGTATGTCCAGTCATCTTCAGTGTCATTACTTTTTATATCATCAAATAATTTTTCTTTTGTAATATTGTTATATGTTAGTCCGATGATTTCATATTTCTCTTTATCAATGTTTGGTAGTACTTTTTCAAAATCGATATAAACGCCTTCGGCGACATATGGGTTGTCATTGTAAAAAATGGGACCTTCGGATAGTTCTTTTAAATATTTGATTAGAAATGGTGCAAATCTAGTAGCAGCTTTCTTATCATTATAGTCATGTCTTATTCCTAATTCTGGGAACGCATCCTCTAAGCCACAAATAATGTTATCTAAGTTGATAATGTTGTAACCAAGCTCTTTATGAAGTAACTGAGATAGCGTAGTTTTTCCAGTTCTCGAAGCTCCAATTATTAAAATATTTTTCCTCATTTATATTTCTTTAATATTATCTCTTTAATATCTCCTCAATCTCCAACAATCTATTGTATTTAGCCAACCTTTCTCCTCTGTCTGGTCCTCCAAACTTACTCTGTTGTGCAGGAGTACCTACTACTAAATCAGCAATCATATCATCATTTGTTTCTCCACTACGATGTGATATTACAGCACACATATTATTCGCCATAGTCAATCTAATGGCATCTAAGGTCTCTGTTACAGTCCCAATCTGATTTAATTTAATCAATACGCTGTTCATAGCCTTAGTATCAATACCATGCTGTATTCTCTCGGTATTTGTAGTTAAAAGATCATCTCCTACAATCTGATATTTAGAACCAAAGTCATTTGTAAATTTGCTCCAACCCTCCCAATCACTCTCAACTAATGGATCCTCAATGGAGAATATTGGATATTGTGAGTACCAATCCTTTTGTAATTCTATCCATTCTTCTGTGCTCAATGCTTTGTCTTCACTCTTGAGCTCATATCTTGAAGTATCCTTGTTGTAGAACTCTGAGGCTGCAACATCTATAGCGATTTCAAAATCTTCACCAGGTTTGTATCCAGCTTTAGTTATGCCTTCCATAATAATATCAAAGGCTTCCTTGTTACTTTGTATCTCTTTAGGAGCATATGCACCTTCAAAACCTACACCAGTGGAGTATCCTTTTGCTTTGAGAACATCTCTAATGGTATGGAATATATCAGTTCCGGCTTTAAATGCATCTGCAAAGCTATCAAATCTATCAATCTTTGGAGCCACCATATATTCTTGTATATCTGTTGACCAGTCTCCGTGCTTCCCACCTTCTAATACTAAAATCTGTGGGCGAGGAAGTCTTAATGTTTCTGGGTTGTAATTCTTGTCTGAATATATCATTCCAAAGTATTCATAGAGTTGTAATCCTAAGGAGTTTGCAGTTGCTCTACAGAATGCCATTGAGCATGAGAGAATTGTATTTCCACCTAATTTACTTTTTTGTGTTGTTCCATCTAAATCAATTAGGAAATCATCAAACTCTTTTTGACTTGTAAAATCTTTTTCTTTTAAGGCTTCAGATATAACGGTGTTTACATTTTCTACTGCTTTAGATACATGGCCATCCTCATCTCTTAATTCCAAGACTTCATTTGTGCCTGTAGATGCACCTGAAGGTACTTCACCTTTTCCTTTGTCACCGCTCCATAGTTCTATTTCTGTTGATATGGTAGGTATTCCTCTTGAATCTAATATTTCTCTTGCATGTATGTTTTGGATTTTCATATTTCTATCTTTTCTATATTATTCTATTATTCTAGCAGAGGATTAGGTAATTGTCTTTAGGTATATAGTTTGATAGAATCATGCATATGTTAAGCCGAGGTGGTGAAATTGGCAGACACGCTACCTTGAGGTGGTAGTGGGAGTAAAATCCCTTGCAGGTTCAACTCCTGTCCCCGGCATATTGTTATGGACGACTAGCTCAGCTGGTTAGAGCATCTCGTTTACACCGAGAAGGTCATAGGTTCGATCCCTATGTCGTCTACCATCACATATTTTTGGTATAATTACTTATGGAGATTATTCTACCAATAATAATTACTTGGCTAATTAGTCCTATTGCTTTGTTTATTATTACCCATCTAAGCAAATCAAAACAAAAATTCCCTGCAAGTATAACTGGAGCTATAGGAGATACGGTATTCTTACCTATTTTTAATGCGGTATCTGTTTATTATGGAATTATTGAAAATATCAATAATAATTTATTAATACTATTTTGTGGTTTATTAGGTATGGTCGTCTTTTCTGGGATATATCTTGTATATCGTAAAAATAGAAAAGATAGAGATGATTGGATGAAAAACAAAAAAGGGGATTTTAATTTTGCGGGTTGGTACCATTTTATATATGTCATATTACAATCGTTGTTCATTTTCATCTCATTAGTATACTTTTATGATAAAACATTGATATGGATTTCTTTGGCAGGATATTTGTTAACAACTCCTTCTGTTAGATATCTTATAAAGAAGATTTAGATTAACTGTGTTTGACAGTAAATTATGGCCATTGTATAATAAATAATCAAATCCTCTCAATGGCTTCGGCGATAGAGAGTCAACGGGGGCTTCGGCCCCTTGTTTTTTTATATATCCTTATCTGCCAAAATGAATAGAGTAAAAGTTTTCATAGACAATAGTAATGTGTATAAATCTCTTTCTGAGCAGCATATTGTTGATCCAAACTGGATAAAACAGTACGATCCTCTGTTTTTAGCAAAAATTCTAGCGGGTAGTAGGGAGTTAGTAGGTGTGAATTTCTATTGTACAAATCCTCCACCTATTCTTAAGAAAACAAATCCTAAGGCTTTCGCCTTGCAAGAGAGCTATTATAGTCGTATAGCTAACTTGGATAAAGTGATTGTACATTTTGGAACTTTAACCATGAATGACGGGCAATATTTTGAAAAGAATCTTGATACTCAGATGGCAGTAGATATAATGGAAGGGGCTTTTCTAAATCATTATGACACTCTAATTCTTGTATCAAGCGATGGAGATTTTGAAAGTTCTGTTAGGAAGGTCAAAGATATTGGGAAAAGAGTAGAAATTCTATTTTTTAAAGATAATGTTTCGCAGAACTTAAAGAAGGTTAGTGATTTAAATAAGAGAGCAAGAAGGTCGTATTTCAGACAACTTTAATATTTCTGATATACTGTTAGTCATGACTAACTATTACAATGACCTAACCACAGATCCTAAGGAAGAATTACTCTCTCATGTAGATGAAAATGATATTGAAATAGAGGGTATTAGAAGAGAGGAATGTCATAATGAAAGTATTAAACCATGGCATAGGAATTCTCATGTATATATTGTTAACTCAAAGGGAGAGCTATATATAACTCGCAGATCACATACCAAAGATACCTCTCCAGATCTCCTAACTGTTACTACTGCAGGGCATATTAGATATCAGGAAGATCCAAAAGAATCTGCTCAAAGAGAATTAATGGAAGAATTATGTTTGGAAGCTACAATACACTTTGTAAAGAAATACAAGGTAGACTATGGTTTTGAAAGAGAATTCATATATGTATATTTTGGTAAAACGGATAATGTTCCTAAGATAGGGAATGAAGAAGTAGGAGCGATTATACCTATGCCTTTAGATAACGTAGTGAAGGGTATTAAAGATGGATCATTGAAGTTAGCTCCTGGAGCCCAGGATGTTATACAGATATTAATTAGTGAGAATATATTAAGACACGAGATGTTTAATTAGTATGAAGAATATAGAGGTAGAGATTCGTTCCTTCATTACAGAAGCACAGTACAAATCTCTTTTGAAATACTTTAAAAAGGATTGGGAAAATGCTTTAGTTTGGTTTTATTAATTTTTTTTTAACACAAATCCAATATCGGTTTTATTGCCATCGTGGTAAGGGTATTTCTTAACATAATCATTTGCCCATTTTATAGCTTTCGTTGCTAATTTCGCAGCTCTATTATATTCGTTGGCATTAAAATCAAACTTGAGTATTTCTTTTGCTTCTTTGTATAAAAGAACTTTTTCAATATTTAGTAAGCTCCAGACAGATGCAGGTTCCATCAGTAGTTCGGGTAGTGCATATATTAACTGTGCCTTAATTTCTCGAACATCTTTTCCTAATATGAAGTTGGCTATGAAAATAGCATTTGTTTGAGCTTCTCTCCCATAGCCAGCTATTCTAAATGGTTTATGCTTTATAGCCATATTAAACTTCTCGAGGAATAACTTCTTTATTTCTTCTGTCTGGTATATTGAAGTATTAAGTTTGTGTCTATTTAAAAATTCCAAGAGTCTCATTTCATCGTCAAAGTCTATGTCAGATTGGAATTGTGCTCTAGCGAGGAAGTATCTCAATGTGCTTTCCAATCCTTTCTGTATAGCTTCGTTTTCTAGACCGTTTGAATCCAAGAAAAGTGAAGCAAAAGTTTCGAGATCACCTATTCTTATGTGGCATAAATATGCACTTTCGGAATCATCAGTACATTGCCAAAGTTTAGAAATATTAAGATAATCAGCTAAAATTTGTTGAGATGCAGAATTAATTATCAAAGCATCATCCGCAATGAATTCTTTAATGTATGGTGTGTACAGAAGTTGCTTAAATGAATCTGAAGTGCTGTTAGAGTCAGCTAAGAATAACGGGAGATTTGTAATAACCTGCTTCACAAATTCTGGATGTTGAAGACTGTTCGTATCTACATCTGCTAGGTATGCTTCTTCAGGGTTATTTAATCGGTTTCGTATTTCTTGTATATTTTGTTCTGTATCGTAAGCAAGGGGAGTGGTGGAATCTGTATGTGGGTAGAAAATAGGGTCTGTTTGCATAGAAATAACTTATAATCTTATTCTATATCTATTATATTCTTTAAGTCATAATTATGTCAATTTATTTCTATCGTTGATATTTAAAACGTGGTATATTTTAACATATATAACTTTGGTATATATGATTATGAAATTTGAAACTGTCGCATTAGTTGTTGTAGGTAGCATTATTATTGGTATATTAGGTGGATTTGCTGCCAGGAGTTTTTGGATTGGTCTTGGATTACCTGTGGTTTTAATTGTCCTAGGTCTTATGTGGTTAGCTCTTAGACCTTCTGTTCCTGAAACACCAAAGGAAGAAGAAAAGAAGGAAGATACTACGCAACCAAGACAGGAATAGGGTATAATTCTCAATGTTTAATGGACGATTAGCTCAGCTGGTTAGAGCATCGCATTCACATTGCGAAGGTCATTGGTTCGATCCCAATATCGTCTAGATTATTCTTTGATATAATAAATCATGTGGACATGTAAAAAATGTAATAGAGAATTTATAAAGACCAATCAATCTCACTCCTGTGTTGTATACCCAATAGATAACCATTTCCGAGGAAAAGGAGACAAAAGCAAAGCACTCTTTAATGCCTTAACAAAATCAATAGAAGATAATATTGGGAAGTTGAAGATAGAAGCTTTGCCCTGTTGCATACACCTTGTGAGCCATTATACCTTCAGTGGAGTTTGGATATTGAAAGATAAAATAAGATTAGATTTTAGAGTAGATTACGAGATCAAAAGTAAAAGGTTTGTTAAAGTAGAGAAGTTATCTACAAATAGAACTTTGTATTTTGTAGAGATAACAAAGGAGGATGATATAGATCCCGAGCTATTAGGCTGGTTGAAAGACTCATATAACCTTAAGAGTTAGTTAAAGATTTCTTGTCCTTCCAACATTTATCACATATTAATGGTATGATTAAGTACATTAAATTGTTATACCTACGATTATGTTCGATAGCATAAAACTAAAGTATGAGTGTCCATTCTGTAATAAAGAACTAGAATATACTTTAAAACAATTACAAAAAGGAAGAATTCTTAAGTGTCCTCATTGTGGAAAAGAAATACAGTTAGAAGAATCTGTATCTGGTTCTGTACAAAAGATGGAGAATGAAGTAAAAGATTCATTGGAGAATATTCCTAAGAAAGTAACCATGAAGTAAAAGGATATTCCTTGTTTCTTTGTCGTATCTCATAGATATACCTTTATTATGGTAGAATGCATCTCTTATGATTTACAAATTAACAGAAAAAACAGAATTAAAAACATTTCAAAAGATAGTAGATATCCATAGACTATGTATATCCCAATCCAATGCACCATTCTATCCTCCAGAGGTTATAGAGGAATGGCTTGGGGAGGTAAATATTGAAGATACAAAAAATCAGTTGAAATATACTACATGGGTAGTATTAGAAAGAGATAATAATATTGTAGGGTTTGCTCAATACTCATTACCGGATTGTGAGCTATATCAAATACAAATAAATCCTAATCTACAAAGAAAAGGATACGGAAAAGAATTGTATGAATATGTTGAAGAGGAGTTTAAGAAGAATAATATAAAGGAGATGGGACTATATTCTGTGAAGAATGCTATATTATTCTACAAGAGTTTAGGATTTAAGGTGAAGAAAGATATATTATTCCCATTAAAGAAAACAAAAGCGGAATTAACAGTTATGACTAAGAAGCTGATTTAGAAAAATCATTTTCTAAACTTTATCTATTAATCCTCCAATATATTTAGCACAATAAACTATAGTATCCACTTTAAAGATCTTTTCTTCTCCAGAAAAGTTCTCGGCATCTCCTGTGATTACATTTGTGTATTTGAAGTCTCCATCAGATATTTCGCTTGGTCCTCTGTATGGCATCTCCAAGGTAGAATTTCTTAACGCAAGGCTCAATATCTTATATATGTCTTCAGGTTTATTTCCTTCTTCGACCCATCCGTAGTAAACCATCATCCATACAGGCTTATTGTCATAGAATACTACTTCTCTACCACCATATGGTTCACCTCCGAAATAGTTATCATGATACTTCCAGTTATCTTTTTCATAAACAATAGTTGTAGAGTTATCCGCTTGCTTTTGCCTAAGATTAACGTCTTCTGAAGCGTAGGTATTGTGGCTTGCATCAAGAATAAACTGTTTTAATTGTAATATATCCATGAAAATATCCTAAAAATTTATTTATATCTTAGTTATCTCAAATACCTCTGGTAACAACCCACCTTCATTAACTCTTAAAACACTCTTAACATTCCAATCCTTTTTCTTAAATACTTCTCTAATTAATACCTTCTCCTGAGTAAGTAATACAATCTTACCCTTAGTCCTTAATATCTTCTTAGCAAGTACCTCTAGAGCTTGATATGACTCTTGGTTATCCTCATGACTACCAACTCTAATACCAAATGGCAAATTACTAATTATCTTATCTATATTCTGTTTACTAAGTTTGTTTTTCTTAATATCACACCCAAACAACTTGTACCTATCACCCTCTATATTAGCACCATAGAAATTATGCTTACTCTTCTCTATGGCATTACCACTAATATCTGAACACATTACCCGTTTAACATTGAAATATTTAAGTGCAGTAATTGGTATTACTGATGCACCGCAAAAAGGATCGTATACAATGTCTGAATCTTTTAGATCTGCAATCATACACATAATATATGCTAAAGAAGGATTAATACCTGCTGGAACATATTCTATTCTCCATTCTCTGTCGGAGAGATTTAACTTTTGAGTTTCATTTTGTATATGGGTAGGGGAATACAGATTTCTAAATGTCTCTATGGTAGATACCTCAGATTCAAATACTACTTCTGTATCTGTTTGGGATTGTATTTCAACATCAGGATATTTAGAAAGAAGTTCTTTAAGAACATATGCTTGGGTACCATCTAGGATTGTAAGTTTGTATGTATTTGCCATCAGCTATTATATCTTAAGAATCTAGATTCTGTATATCTAATCTTTACTTTTTCTCTTCTTCCTTCTTAGCATCCTTCTTAACCATCTTCAATATCTTCTGCACAATAAAAAACAATACAGTTGCTGTAATGATGAAAGATATGAATGTAGTTATGAAATTACCATAGTAAATAATTGCTGCATTAGAAGCTTGAGCCTCTGCTAATGATTCAAATTTTCTAGAATCCAATACCCAATACAAATTAGAGAAATCTATACCAGATGTAAGGTACG
>Ga0209318_1002092_pt1 | contig 10540 bp, 21 predicted proteins | sample RifGroE1_FD_183999 | JGI IMG/M metagenome (GOLD analysis project Ga0209318, IMG submission 183999) | Groundwater microbial communities from Rifle, Colorado, USA - Groundwater E1 (SPAdes) (version 2) | ecosystem: Environmental > Aquatic > Deep subsurface > Groundwater | place: Rifle, Colorado...
CTATCATTTTTAGCACTCCCTTCTACCGAATACAGTATAACATTTTAAGTTATTATATTGCAACAATAAATTTTAAAATAACTAATTTAGTTATTGACACATAACTAACTAAGATATAAAATAACAATAATAGTTACTATATAAAGTGTGAGGGGGTAGAGGTATGGGCATAGATAAAAGTTTCAAGGAATGTTTCGCGGAGTTATGCGCTGACCGGGCGAGTGATGCGATTGTATCGGCGCGGCAGAAGGATGCTGAGTATGTGGAGGCGCAGAGGAACCTTGTTTCTGTACTTGAACAGGTTAGTCAATTATTAGACTCAGTAAGTGATGGTCTACTTAAACAGTCAACACTTACAAAGTTGCCAGACGCTTATTCTCGTAGGCAGATTTGCGAAACTCGTCTGGCATATGAGCAGGGGATGCGCGACGGGTTGCGCCTAAATAAAATAGTGGGGGTGTAATATGAACAAAACTTTGAGATTGGTTGGTACAACAACTATTTGCGGTGTCAGTGTTCCTAAAATTGCAGGTGGTTTTGGTGAAGATAAAAAGGCAATGTTGGCTAAGACTATTGCTGAAATTCACGGAAAACAACTAATGCACGTAAACGAAGCCATTAATAATAATCGCAGTAGATTTAAGGACGGTATAGATATTATTGACCTAAAAGGAACAGAGTTCGCTATCGGTTTGGTCGATAGCGAAATTATGACCAGAAATTCATTGAACGCAGCCAATAACATCTACCTCCTATCCGAAAGAGGTTACGCCAAACTCCTAAAGATTTTTGACGATGATCTTGCGTGGGACAAGTACGAAGCAATCCTGGATGAATATTTTCATATGAGGGATGAAATCGTATATCCATTGACAACCGGCAGACACAACTATTTACAGATAGCACCAATAATTGAGGACGAACTTGCCATAGCAAAACTAATTGCTGATGCGACTGGAATAAAACCAGGAATAGCAAATTCTATAGCCATAAATAGGATAGAACGCAAAACTGGTGAGTCTATGGAAGAATACAAGAAGGCACTACCTTCCGCAGAACATGAAACTGGTATTTACACCGCTACTGAGTTGGGACTGAAGATAGGCGGTATCCGTGCGGTAGATATGAATAAGAAACTTTCAAGTCTTGGGTTACAGTATCGAGATACGTATACCCGCACATCAAAGAAAACCGGAGATAGGAAGACAGAGAAACAATGGCGACTATCTGAGGAAGGTCGAAAATACGCAGAAGAATTTCCATACGAAAGAAACGGTCATAGCGGTTATCAGATAAAGTGGAATGATTCGGTTATGCAGTTATTGTAAGGTATTAGTTAGTCAATATAAGCACTCCTTCGGGGGTGTTTTTATTTTGCGGAAATGAGGTGATAAACTGTGCAGACACCGCCTCCAGGGAAGCGGTTCTACAGGGACGTTACCCCTGTGTCTGCAAGGACATGATACCATTACCCGGTCAGGGAAGCAATACTGATACCGCCAGGGGGTGTATTGAATTGAGTGATAATGTTCGTCTAGAGGAGCAAGTAAAAACGCTTTTCGTCAACTTGGAAAAATTAGAGACATATCAAAAGAAGCATGAAGACGACGACAGGGAAGCGTTTTCGGGGGTGCTTGATAAATTGGAAGATATGAGAAAGGATTTTCAGAACAGGTTGCCTGTGTGGGCAACTTTTTTAATCGCCGCATTAACATCTATTTGCGGCATGTTAGGTGGGATGGCAATAAAATGAGAGTTAACTCAAAATTAGCCATTGTTATTGCGCTTATAATTGCTGTTTGCGTTTTCTCCGTTTCGTTATCTTATGCGGAAGATACGAAGTTAGACATTAACCAGTTGACAGACAAACAACTTACCGCCGAATTAGTGTCCATAAAGGGCATAGGGCAGGTTACAGCGCAGAGGATAATCAAGTATAGGCAGGAGAATAAACCCGTCACTGTGGACGAACTGGACGCGATTAAGGGCATCGGAGAGAAGCGATTGACCTTGATAAGAAAGAAATTTAGGTAGTATAATTTAGCGTTTTTGCAAGTTACCAGCAAGTTAAAAAAACGACAATAGGAGGAATAACCCATGTTAATAGTCATAGATCCCGGTCATGGTGGAAAAGACCCCGGAGCAGTAGGAAACGGATTGCAAGAGAAGCAACTTAATTGGACGGTTGCAAACTTAGTCAAGGATAAACTCGCTAAGTACGATGTAGAGGTTACTATATCCCAACCATCCTGTACTAATCCGAACTCTGATAAGAATACCGAGTTAAGCGGTCCGGTCAATGATGCAATACGTTTGGGAGCAGATTATTATTTATCCATCCATACCAACGCAGGTGGTGGAACTGGTTTTGAGTCATTCATACACAACAACGCGAGCAGGGCAACTGACTTGATACGTAACATTATTCACGACAATACTGCCCCGGTATTTACTAAGAACAATATGCCGGACAGGGGCAAGAAACGTGCTAACTTCTATGTGTTGCGGAAGATGCAGGAGAAAGGTATACCTGCCATGTTGATTGAGAACGGTTTTATCGATACCAAGAAAGATGCTGATAAACTAAAAGATTCGGCATTTCTTAGTAAGTTGGCAAATGAGATCGCTTATGGCATGGTGTTGGCGTTCAATCTAAAAACTAAAAGTGGGGTGGCATAAATGGATTATCAAAACATAGCAACGGTAGCACTTGAAGTAGTAGCAACGGCAGCAATACCGTCACTCATATACATTATAAAGAAGGTAGCAAGTGACTTCATTGCACAGCACTTCGATGTTAAGAAAATGCAATTAGAGTTATCTCATGCCGGTATCAACTTCACCTCTGAAAAGGTATCCGAGATAGTAAATAGCACTATCGAGAACGCAATTAAGGCATTAAATTTGCCTGCTATAGTAAATGTACCAGTAGAGGATAAAGAGTCGCTAAAACAGGCTGAAAATGCGCTTACACAGGAGGTTAGTGGTAATACAGAATGGATAGTCGGCGAAGACTTTATCGTTAAGATTAACGGAACTCAGAAGGATTTCTATACTCCTAAGAGTGTCGGGGAGGATACCTTTAATATATTAGTCGAAAGGGTTTACTTGATTGACGGAGTAGTTAAAACTAACCGTCCGTTTGTGGAATATTTAATGTCTTAGGTGGTTAAACTAAAATACGCGAATTAATTTTTATACCCCCGGTGACTTCGGTTGCCGGGTTTTTATTTTTGGACAAAAAACAAAACTACCCTTAGTATAATCTAAAAGGTAGTTTTGTCGTCATGTCCTTCATAGGGACTACTGGCTGTGAAGGTAGGTCTCGAACCTACGACAAGCTGATTAATAGTCAACCACTCTACCAACTGAGTTACTTCACAATACGGAGGGACTAACTTCATATTAATCCTAATTTTGAATTTGTTATTGCTGATTCGCCACGAATTCTAATTAATTCCCTGTCTGCCACAGTTGCTTTTTGGGTAAAAAAAGAACGCTCTCGCGTCCATCTAAAGGCTAAATTTTTTCAACGGAATACACTACTACTAGATTCAATAACAATGCTAATTCCACACGGAGGTATTCACTTCCTTTCGCCTCAGATTATCGGAGTAACCGCCATGTACGCATATCACGCGAAGACAGAGGCGTAGCGGTTCGATGTGAATATTATACCACCGAGTTAATTGTGTTGCAACTGTTTACGGTAGAAGAATACTGTATACAGTTTATGGGTAAATAAAAAACTCCCTCAGTTAGAGAGAGTTTGTGTGTTGTTGGTTGACTACTTCCCAGTCATCGGCAAGCAGATCGGTTATGCTCGGAACCCATGTGTTGTATTTACAGTTGACATTAAATAGAACGAGACATTTGTTATCAATCGGAACATTGTCGGCAGTATATAGACTAAGCATACTAACGTGCATATTTTTGCCGTTCCAACCTTTCCTTGATATACAGTCACCTTTTTTCAGAGCATCCAGCGCCTGACCGAAGTTCAGTCCCGTCTTTTGGGTGCTTTCCGTTTCACCATCAGCATCATCATATGTAGCCTCGAAAATATCAGGTTTGCAGGGGTATTTCTTCGGTAACACTATTTATCCCTCCATAATCCTCTATTCGTCATTCAATTATACTACTAAGCAAATAAAAATTCAACCGTTTACGGTATATTTATACCGTTTGCAGGAGAAATAATCTCCGGCATAGAATAGTTATAGTATCACCGGATTATCTTACTAGCATAAATAATCCCGAAGTATATCTACTAAAGGTCGCCTTCCACGGTCGGCCTCTTTTTTTTACTCAAAACAAAACTCCCCACACATACCCTATTTTTAAAGTGCGCGCCATGGTGTACGTCAAGGTTCGCTGTGCTTACACACCCACACTTTAAAGATAAGATACGTTGGAGAGTTTTGTCACCATCAATGCCGTATACTGCATCTCTTGGGTGTTTATGAGATTTTTATTCGCTTATTTACTACTCCGGTATGCTAAAACCTCTTAATATCAACCGTCTGTAGTGTCGCTTTAAGGTACGATCAAGACCTATCATGTCTGACCAATAATGTCCATCAAATAGGGTTCTTTCGTTCCCATAACCGTTAAGCGGGCAAGGAATCAAACCTTGCAATTGCCGGGCACTAGTCACTAGACTCTATGTCCGAATTGCCACGGACTCACTTCCCGGTCTTAGATATAGCGTCACTCTTTGCGCCTCCGCTTATTTACCGTCCCACCATGGTGCGCCTGATTTAGACAGAGGCGTGGTGGGATCTGTTGATGTATTATACCACCCAGCAAAAACAATTTCAACAACTTTTTCCCTAAAACTTACCTGCAATATGGACAAATTCTATCCGCATAAACTTAACGAACAGCATAGCGAACGGAGGTATGTTATGGAGAAAAAAAATAACCTTCTTGCCGATGGCATAGATGCCCTTAAAATAGCATGGAGACACCGTAAGGGCAACGAAATACCTGCAACCATACTAGACACTATAGACATACTTTATCCCCCAAATAAACCCCGTATATTGCCTATACGGAAGGGGATTAAGAAAACTCCTACAGGTTGGCATATGATATTTACTATGCGCCCCGGCACCTCATTTAACGCATTAAAAAGTCAGCAAGACTACTTTGAGGATGCTACCGGGTTGAATGTGGAAATGATTAAGAAGGGGAGGTTTTTGTACATGGACATAAACACTAACGAGATACCAAGTAAGTTAGAATACGTTTGGGATTATAGCGGAAAATTAGACTTGCCTATACCTGTCGGAATTAGCAAGCAGGGACTAGAAGTGCTACCGCTTGAAGAATCTCCGCATCTACTTGTTGCCGGAGTACCGGGGTATGGAAAATCAAACTTTCTGCATGTCCTTATTGCTTCATTGCTGCCAGTAGCACGAATAGGAATTATTGACCTAAAGCGGTTAGAATTCGCCTATTTGAAGGATTATGCGGCATTAGCAAAGACAGAGGAAGAAGCGTTATTGTTGATGCAGTCTGTCGAGAAAGGCATGGAGCAGCGTATAAGGACATTAGAAAAGGCAAAGGTAGTTAAAATTCAAGACTACAATAAAACAGCGAAAGAACCATTACCATTTATTGTTGTCGTGATTGACGAACTAGCAGAAATATCTTGCAAGGATACAATCAAGTTAGTTGACCGCATAACCAGACTTGCTAGGGCGGTTGGAATATCTGTAATAGCGGCAACACAAAGACCGTCAACAAAGGTTTTGCCGGGCGACACAAGGGCAATGTTCCAAGCGAGGTTATGCTTTCAAGTTGCCGACGAATTAAATAGTCGCATGGTGCTAGGTGAAAATTGCTCTATTGCCGCACATTTGCCGGGAATAAAAGGCAGGGCGATATATAAGTTTGGTATGGATACCAAGGAAGTACAGACAATGCACCTGCCAGTCAAACAGGCAAAAAATCTATTGAAAGGCAGGGATATGGATGTTTTTAACGAGTGGTGCAATGTCTCACAGAAAACACGGCTATTGCCGCGATAACGAAATAGCATGGCGCGTAGGTAGTCATAAATGTCTTAACGCCGAACAGGTACAGGTATTACTATTCCCATTGACCGCATCTGGTAAAAGAAAATGTCAGCAAAGATTAAAGAGGTTGACCGATCAGTTAAGGTTACGACGTTTCCGTTATTCGCCAGAAGAACCATACGCATACTTCCAGAAGGAAATTAAACAGATAGAGCATACCGTATTGCTTAATTGGGCGGTTATCTGGATAGAGCGACAATTGAAGTCATGGGAGGAAATTTACTCCGTAGACTTCAATTATGACATGAAAATACTAATTACAGATTGCTTTATTGCTATTAAAAATACAATCACGGGTCAGTTTAGGTTTCTGTTTATCGAAATGGACATTCATCATCCGGGTAACGAGTTTGATAAGGTGCGGAAATATAATAAGTTGTACGATAATTTACCAGATCAATGGTGGGTAAAGCATACTAAGCGGTTTCCTGCCGTTTTAATAGTCACTAACGACGAGCGAAAGTTAAAGGAAATTAACAAAATGATTAAGTCGGAGAATAAAAACGGGTTGGAGTTTAGAAGTTATCTTGTGGGAAATTTACGCCGGGAGGTGCTGGGATGAGGTATATTGCGGCAATAATCGGGTTACTACTATCTCCAATGGTTGCGTTTGCATTGTCGGAAGGTTTGCGAAATACGATGTCTAAAACTTTTGGCTGGGGTGGTGTAGGTAACAAGATAGTCATTCTCATGGTAATAGCGGTAGGGAGTTGGGTTGCTGAAATGGTTGCCGGTGCTGTTGGCAAGGGTAACTTTTGTGCCGTGATAAAAATAGTAGCAACTTTTCTGGCCATAATATTAGTTATCGGGGTTGCCTTAGATTTATTAGATCACGTATCAAGAATATTTGTGTAGGTGATGCTATGTTTACTATTATACAGGTTATAGTTTTTGTCATTGTATGTGTGTGTTTGCCTGAGTTGATGCTGTTGGCGTTGGTTGGTCTAATTGGTTTTATCGTCTGTAAGGTGACAAATAGGAGAAGTATAGGACAAATGATATTGCTATTAGTTGTGTTCTTAGGACTGGATATTATTGTTAGTAGGGTGCAGGAGATAATTGACTTTGGGAAGTTCATTAATTAACGAGTTAGTCGGTCGGTTGTTTGGTCGGTTAGTCGGTCAGTCAACTTGTCCACGTTTCGCGCTGCTGCCATTAATCCGTCGTTCCTCCTGATTATATACCGGAATTTTACGCTTGTCCATTTTGCTGTATTTGCTGGGTTTTTAAGGTGTTATCCGTTCTTTAGGTGTGTAGGGGTGCGAATAGGTTAACGAATGGAGAACGATCAGTATGACGAATAATTTAAAAGGAGTTGTTTTTAATGAAAAGAGAAGATTTTTCTAAGGTATTTGAAATTTTCCATGCCAAAATAGATAAACTTGATACTGACTATGAAAATGGCGTCGAGGAATTCGACAAGGCAATGGATGTTTGTATGTCTTTACTTGCTATATGCGAGGTATTTGCCGAGAATATGCCCGATGAAGTATTAGATGCGATTGATATTAAATGGGAATAGGAAAGTCTGTAACCCGAAAGGGTTATTTTTTTTGAGTAACTTTGTGCTGGATACGGTAGAAAAGTGTTGCATTGTATGTCTAAACGGTATATAATATATGTGAGGTGAGCAGAATTGAAGCGCAGAAGTATTTTTATGGATGATGAAAGACACGGTAAATTAAAGAAGGAGGCATGTAAGCAGAAGTTAAAAGTTTCAGAGTTAATTCGTCGGATTATTGATGAATGGTTGGATAATAGAAAGGATGATAACCAATGAACCCATACGGAACACTTGCTACTGCATGGATTGGTGTTAGTGTCTGCGTTATTGCCGCACCATATTTAACGCATAATGCTAATTGTTTATGGGCGTTTATGATACCTGCGCTAATTGGGGTGAAAAGTTAGCAATAAGAAGGAAGGAGGAAAGTTAATGAACATTATTGATGCTATTGTAGAATTAAACTCCGAAATTTGCGAGGATAATCCCAAACTATGCGGCGAAGGTATTGAGTTTGGGTATCATACAAACGGTTTTGCCGAAATAGTAAACTTCATGGGTTATACGGTCTATGACTCCGAGAGTGACATTGAGGAAGATGTTGAGACGGCAGGCGGCATTAAGCAGTTTCTTATCGTTAAAGTTAGGGAGTATATTGACCTTGTTGGTAAGATTAAGGTATTTAAGAACGAGAAGGGAGATTCTAACGAATTCTTCTTTCAACTTGTTCGTAGTTTTCTAGTCATGACCCCATGTGTTGTTAGGGCGAGAAGTGACCATGCCTGTGCTGATTGCGCTATTACAGATAGTTGTGATTGGTATAAATCCATGGTTGATATTGCTAGTAAGTTGAAGGCGAGGGAGGAGGAAAGTTAATGAGAGAGATTATTTTTAGGGGTATAAGATTAGACACTAAGGAATTCACTTATGGTTATTTGTGGGCAAAAAATAACTGCTCGGTTGGTACAAGAACATTAATTATGAACAGCATGGGAAGTGCCTACGAGGTTGACACTGAGACTGTCGGGCAGTTTACCGGTTTCATTAGAAATGATAAAATCTATGAAGGTGACATTTGCGACACTCATACTAGATTAGGCAAGGGCGTAGTTAATTTGAAAGCGGCATGTTTAAGATAAATGGGTTGTCGCTGTGTACCTTTGCTGGTAAGTTGGAGGTCATCGGTAACATTCACGAACATAGGAACCTGTTGGGTGGGGAGGTTGACTAATGATACCACACGATGAATATTGTAATATGTGCGGTGGTCTTATGGATGGTTCGGAGTATTATGATGATATTTGCGACGAGTGCGCCATTAGCGAGGGGTTATTAGAGTCTGAAGATTAAGCGCATCATTGACGGAGGGGAGGAAGTAGAGTGAAAGCAATAACGCTTTGGGGTCCGTGGGCGCAACTTATACCGTTAGAAATAAAGCACTATGAAACAAGGTCATGGGCGACAAAATACCGAGGACTATTAGCGATTCACGCGGCAAAGAAGATAGTTCCGTTTCATGAATTGTTTTGTGGTCTTAGTTTAGAGCAGAGATATTATATTATGCGAAAAATTTGCGGAGAATACGGCGATTACAAAAATATGCCAACAGGCGCAATAGTGGCAACCTGTAATCTAGTGGACTGTATTGAAATAACGGCAAGATTTATTTATAGTTTAAGTTGGTTGGAAAAGGCATGTGGTGACTATACACTTGGTCGCTACGCCTGGATTTTAGATGATGTGAAACCTTTAAGGAAACCTATCCCGGCGATAGGCAGACAGGGATTATGGAATTGGAAAGAGGCGATATAATGCCCTTCGACTACAACAAAACAGAATCGGAACACTGCCTTGGGTGCGGTAGAAAGTTGACCGCTGCGGAGAGGGCAGAGGGGAAATGCGATAAATGTGGGGAGGAAGTAGGTTGATTATCAATGACATTGCTTTAGATGTAGTTGAAAAAGTTCTTGCAATAAAACTATACGACCTGCAAAGAAAATATATTTTAGGTCAATGCGACTATTGGTATGGTGCAAGACGCTCTGGAAAGACTTTGGCCTACTGTATTAAATTGGCGTTATCAGACGGTGAACCGCTAAACGTCAAAAAAGCATACTCATTTTGCGACGATGATTATGGTTGTCCGAGCAATAAACTTAACTATAGTAAGTGGTTTTTGGGTAGGTTTATGGAGATATGGAGTAAGTTAAAGGATGCCGGATTTCCTGTTAGGGAAGTTAGGTGATAGGAGGAAGTAGGTTGAATAATGAACTATACGCCGATTAGTTGAAATCACTAAAAGCAGGCGATAAGGTTGCCTATAGTTTTCGTGGCATCATTACTATTGACAAGGTTAAGAAAATAACACCAAAAGGCATAATCAGACTTGAAAGCGGAGAGTCGGCAGATATATTTGGTAACAGGATGCGCCCTAATGCCTATGGTGATAGTTTTCAGATTGAACCGCTAACGCCTGAGATCAGAGAAAAGGTTGTCAAGATGGCAATGGCAAGGAAATTAGAAAAATACCCGTTCTATCTTCTCAGCAAAGAGCAATTAGAGAAGATTATAGGGATAATCGAGGTGGTAGATTAATGTCCAGAAAAGAAATAGGAATAGGTTACGGCTGTTTATGCGGAACAATAGAAGAACAGTTGAATAAGCAGGGTTTTACCTTAGGCAAAGAAAGGGAGTTTATAGACGAACTACATAAGGCATATTTGATGCTCATGTTTCATTTGCTTACCGATTCGCAGAAAGATTCTATTCTAAAGAAACTGCATAAGAAAGTTATGAGCAAGATTAAACCATTTGTTGCGGAGGTGCAAAATGAAAACAACACCAATTCGTAACTGCCAGTCGTGCGGCAAACAATTTACTGATGGCGATATAGTGTATTATGCACGGTTGGACAACAACATCGTTTGCCCTGAGTGTTCGTATGGGCATAGCA
>Ga0209318_1002095_pt1 | contig 10516 bp, 12 predicted proteins | sample RifGroE1_FD_183999 | JGI IMG/M metagenome (GOLD analysis project Ga0209318, IMG submission 183999) | Groundwater microbial communities from Rifle, Colorado, USA - Groundwater E1 (SPAdes) (version 2) | ecosystem: Environmental > Aquatic > Deep subsurface > Groundwater | place: Rifle, Colorado...
AAGGCGAAATAGAGAATGAAGATTTTTTACTTGAACGTTGTGAAAATTACGATGCTGACTTACCGGAAGGTGTATTAATACTTACAGCAGGGGTTGATGTTCAAGATGATAGATTAGAATATGAGATAGTAGGATGGGGGAAAGGTGAAGAATCGTGGGGGATTGAATATGGTGTTATTATGGGAAGGCCAGATAAAAAAAGTACATGGAATTTATTATCTGATAAATTAAGCCAGACATATAAATTCAAAAACGGAGTTGGATTTAGCATAGCTTGTGCTTGTGTTGATTCAGGAGGACATTTCACTTCTGATGTATACGCATTTTGCAAAAAAAATGAACATCGTCGCATATTTGCAATCAAGGGGCAAGGTGGATCCGGAATACCTTTAGTTTATAAAATATACCGTAGCAAAAATGAAAATGCTGCGGTATTTATTTTAGGGGTAGATTCTGGAAAATCTACAATAATGGGACGATTAAAAGTTCCACAACGAGGAGACGGGTATTGTCATTTCCCGAGCAATGAAAACAAAGGGTATGATCGCATATACTTTAAAGGCCTAATTTCAGAAAAACTTGTAAAACGTAAGGTAAAAGGCCAAATAAAAGTTGGATGGGAAAAGATAAGTACCAGTAATACAAAAAGAAATGAGCCTATAGATTTACGTAATTATGCTTTTGCTGCATTAAAAATACTTAATCCAACATTTGATATGCTTGAAAATAGATTAAAAAATATACAAATAAACGAACAAAATCCTCAAAAAATAGCCCAAAAAACTAAAAAAATAAGACGCGGAGTAATAAAAAAAGGCATTGAGTATTAAGAAAGTTGGTGATTTTATATGTTAACGCGGCTAGAACGGACTCAGGAAAGATTAAATGCTTATTATGATGCAGAACTTGCTGTATTATCAGGTCAATCATATAGAATTGGCTCAAGAGAAATGACAAGAGCTGATTTGGGAGTTATAAGACAAACAATATCGGATTTAGAAAATCAAATTGATGAATTGCAGTCTATTAAAGATGGTAGAGAACGAAGAGCGGCATTTAGGATAATACCAAGAGATTTATAAAAGGAGAGATGATGTATGGAAATTTTAAACTTGCAAGCAAATGTTATGCTGATAAAAACTTTCGATAATCCAATATCAAAAATTATATTAAAAGTTTTAAGTGGCGGCACTGTTTATGTCAAAGATACAACCGTAACGGTTGAGGGTAGTAATTCTTTTGCAATAAATGTTGGCGAACGCACGACAATAGAATTTTGGGATGTATCAGTATTGAACTTTATTTCCTCTGAAGATTCTGTAATAGAATACGAGGTTGAAAGTGAGTTTGAGCTTACGAAATATGTGACAATTGGCGCTACTGAAACAATAGTAGATTTCGAAGAAACTATTAAGAATGTATTAATTCAAAACACATCTTCAACTGCTACGATTTATCTAGCAGTTAACCGGGAAGCAGAAGCAAAAGGAACAGGAACAATACCATTAATGCCTAAAGGTGTGCTTGAATGCTTTGATGAAGGATGCAGATTTTTACATTTGATATCCGACACCGAAGGAACTGAGGTAAGTATTAAAGTTTCAAAAGAAAGCAGGTGATTGTTTTGAAAATACATTATAGCGGTGGTAATGCTAATTTTCCTGATGGCGAAATAGGTCAAGTATTGACCAAAGCTGAATCAGGAGTTGTATTTGCTGATGGAATTCCGGGTCCAAAAGGAGATAAGGGTGATAAGGGTGATAAAGGTGATACTGGGGAACAAGGAATACAAGGCGAACAAGGTTCTCAAGGTGTACAAGGCATACAGGGTCCTGAAGGAATGCCTTCGGTTACTACAGAGGTGACAGATGATGGGACAATAACACTTGAAGCAAAAGCAGCTACATGTGAAGTGTTTGTAGGTGATATGGAAGCCTATGCCGAATTCAAATTCAAGACTAATGGTACAATTGAAATTCTTAGTCAAGAAGGAAATATTGCGGTAAGTGATTTGGATAATAATCTATGCATTTACAATAATGCAGGCACGGTTACTATCAAAAACAGACTGGGCACTGCTAAAAATATAACAAGAAGAGTGACTTATGGATCTTAGGAGGTGTTGGTGTAGTGATTATTAAAGATAAACTACTTAGAAGAAAAACTATAGATCCAATTATTTCTCAAGGAAGACTTATTATTGATGCACATAGAGGCGATAGCAAGGGTTACCCTGAGAATTCAAAGATTGCATTTGATTCGTGTGTGTTGAAAAATATTGATGGTATTGAATGTGACATAGTTACTACTTTTGATAATGTAGACATAATAAGTCATGACAACACATTTGACAGGCAAACAAATTACGCTGGCACTATAGCTAATACACTATACGAAGACGTTATGCTTGCAAAGATTGATTTGCTTATGACAACTAGATATAACAAAGAAGACCAAAGGATGATGACATCTAAAAAATGGTTTAAATCCTATGCAGGAAAGGGAATTTTGTTCCCTGAAATCAAGGGCAGTGATGTAAATGTCGCCCTGAGAACTGCAGAGCTGATAACTAGATATAAAATAGAGAATTCTACAGTATTACATTCGTTCACGGCGTCGCTATTGTTAGCGGCATACAATTACAATAATAAAATTAGAACGGCTCTAAACGCAAGTACGGTAACAGCAATACAAACATTATTAGATAATCATTGTTGGGGTGTTCACCTAAGTTCTACAAGCGGTCTAACTGCACAGAATGTTATTGATTATCACAACGCAGGATTCAAGGTGGGTGTATGGACTGTGGACACCTATAGAACTGTGAAGCCCTTTGTTGATAAGAATGTGGATTGGATAACAACAAATGACCCTAAATATATCGAAGATTTATTTGTTAATAATAAGTATGTCAATTTAAATAACAGCCCTATTACTAAAGTGTTTCCAAGATATGAGCTAGGAAGTGGTTTTGTTAGAGTTGGACCAAATAATGCTACAATTACTGCACTCAATCCAAACAGAATAGGATGGTCAGTTAAAAATGATGTAGATAGTCCACATAGAGTATTTACTTGGGGCGAAAGGTTAGATGGCACACAGAGTTTTAAAGTAAATTTTAATATGTATGTACATCAAATAGCAACAGACCTAACACGATACTGGGGCTTCTACTGGGGTATGGATGGCGATGCTATAGACACTACTTTTGTGGCTGGGAACTATCTATTCAATGCTTGGTATATTAATTACCGTGCAAAGGGATCTAGCACTGATGGGCAAGGGATAATAGGTAGACGATGGGTTGGTGGTTATTCGGATGATTTAGTTGATAATACATTTCCTGCTTACACTACAGGAAACAGTATTGACATTGAGGTAAAAGTTGAATATTTGGATTTAGTGACTACAAGAGTGACTTTAAAATCTACGAAATCAGGTACCTCTAAAGAGATAACGTATATCTACAGTGATGTAAATATACCAAGAGCAGGGTTTCTATGTCTTAACGCTCAGAAGCATGGAGTTTCATTTACTAAGCCAGTGCTTACTTTATTGTAATAGGAGGGGAAATTGACATGTTTTTAACTGTGATTAAAATAACTGATACGCAATTTTATATTTCAATAGGGGCTAATAATCCTGGAACAAATTCAGAGGGTTATAAGGTTGTGTATGGTGATAGACCTGATGAGTGGATGGACGTAGAGACATTTAGAGCTGCATATCCACATACGCTATCAGAAGATTAAGAAAGGAGGTAAACTATGACAAGAGTAAATGACCCTTTACTATCAGGACCTACAGTAAATGAAGTATTAACATCATTAACATCATATATGGTCGCAGGGAACTGTGGCAGTGCAGGGGTGGTAATGCCTGAAAACTCTATGAAAGCCTTTCAATACTGTATAGATACAGGAGTTGAAGCAATCCTTATCCCGATAAGAAAAACTGGTTCGGCTTCTTATATCGCAATGAAGGATGCAACACTACAAAGAACAACCAATTACACAGGAAATGTAATAGATTCCAATGATGATGATCTAAAAATAGCACAAATAGATAATTTCACAGCTTCTGCACAGATGGACAAAATATATATTCCATTTCTAAGAGAGATATTTGTAGCTTGTGAGAGAGACTGCATTTATCTTTTACAACTGCAGAATGATTTATCTGCCGCAGATGTTGCGGAAATTGTCGGTATAGTAGAGGAATACAATGTTACTGATAATGTTATATTCTTGAGTGAATATGCTACTTTACTTGATGCAGTATTATTCGCATTACCCCGTGCTAAAACCGTACTAGTGTCTGCCGCTGCCCCTGCTGTCCTAGATCTAGTAACTTATTGGGGTGTGCAAGTACCATATTCTGCTTTGACACAGCAAAATGTTATTGATTATAAAACTGCAGGAAAATTTGTCGGAGTAAGTGATGTTAACTTTGCGTACATTGCAAGGGATTTTAAAGGTTATGGTGCAAACTGGGTAGTATCAGATATGCCGTTATACATAAAACAAATGCCAGAGGGGTATAAGACTAAGCCATTTACGTTTGATATGCCAAGGTATAAGTATGGGAGTGGCTTCATGAATGATCCATTGTCTGCACCAACATTGTCGTTATTGTCAGAAAACCCAAGAAAATGTGGCTGGGATACAACAAATGAAAGTGCTGAAAATCTCGGAAGGGATGCTTTGGTACTGGGTTATGCAAAGCCTGATGTTACAACATATACGCTTAACGTCACAGTAAAATTTGAGGCGGAAGTAGCGGGGCAACCAGCTTTTTATGCAGGATTATACCTTTGCCTAAATAAAGATTATGCTTATCCATACTGGGAGACCGATCCTGCTATGTATAAGACGTCTGGGTATTCATTCACGCTCAGGCAAAATGGGGAAGTCGAGGTAAATAAATTAGTTGAAGGTGTTGGTAAAACACAGCTTGTATTAAATAACTGGACGCCGATAGTATTAAATCAAGAAGTACCGATACGGATCGATGTAACACCTACTGTAATCACGATAACTAGAACAGATAATAATGAAACAATAACATTTAATGACCCTGATATGGATAGAAGAGGATGTTTGGGATTATTGAGACGGGGCCACGGATTTAGTTTTTACAATATAAGTTGCGCGTAAAAGGAAGGTGATATAATTGAATATATTTGACAAAGCAATATCGATGATTAGTCCTGAAAAAGCCTTGAAGCGTACAGTTGCACGCACAAGACTTAATTTTTTGAATTCAGGGTATGACTCATCAGGAGCAAGCGTGCATAAAAAATCGTTAAAAGGTTGGAATGCATTAAGTAAAAGCCCTCAAGAGGATATAGATGCAAACTTATACACATTAAGGCAACGCTCAAGAGATTTATATATGTCTGCCCCAATTGCTACATCTGCAATAAAAACAAACAGAACAAATGTAGTAGGGGCAGGACTGAAACTTAAATCAAGACTCGATTTTAAAAGCCTAAGGCTAACAAAAGAACAGGCAGATTTATGGGAGCAACAAACAGAAAAAGAATTCACTCTATGGGCAGAATCGAAATGGTGTGACGCTACTAGACTTAATAATTTTTATGAGATTCAACAATTAGCTTTTATGAGTTGGTTAATGAATGGAGATGCATTTGGATTAATAAAAAATCAAAAACCAACATTATGGATGCCGTATGGGTTGAGAATACATCTGATTGAAGCCGATAGGATTAGTACTCCAAATACACAATCGTCAAATTTATTAGGGACTATGGGGACAATTGGTAAAACAACAAATGGAAATGATATTTATAATGGTGTTGAGATAGATTCTAATGGTGCAGTTGTAGCTTATTATATCTGTAATAGATATCCAAACAGTTACATTAAGGGCATTACACAGGAATGGATAAGAGTCGAAGCATTTGGAGCAAATACAGGCAATCCAAATATATTGCAACTGATGGAATCAGAGCGATGTGAGCAATATAGAGGTGTGCCATACTTAGCTCCGGTAATAGAAACCCTAAAACAAATAAGCAGGTATACCGAATCAGAATTAATGGCTGCCGTAGTGCAGTCATTTTTTACAGCATTTATAAAAGTTGAGGGCGATAAAACAAAAAATCCCTTTAATGATGTTATAGGAGATGCTGATAAAATTGAAGATGAATCAGATCCGGCATCATATGAGTTAGGCGCCGGGACAATAAATGTGCTTGGAACTAACGAAGATATAGTATTTGCAGACCCTAAGCGTCCAGCAAGCGGATTTGATGCATTTGTGGCTGCAATGTCAAAGCAAATTGGAGCCGCATTAGAGGTACCTGTTGAATTACTGACCAAATCATTTATGGCGAGTTATTCGGCGTCTCGTGCGGCATTATTGGAAGCTTGGAAAGCTTTTAAGATGCGGCGAACATGGTTTGCAAATGATTTTTGTCAGCCTATATATGAACTGTGGTTATCTGAAGCAGTAGCCCGAGGACGAATTAACGCGCCCGGGTTTTTTAACGATCCGGCAATTAAAAAAGCTTGGTATGGTAGTGAATGGATAGGTCCAGCACAGGGGCAATTAGACCCGGTGAAAGAAGCTAATGCCGCAATATTAAGAGCTGAAAATGGTTTTTCTACATATGAAAGAGAAACAACTGAACTCACGGGGGGCAATTGGGATGATAACATCACCCAAATTACACGAGAAAAAGAATTATTAAACAAAATAAATCCAAAACAGCAAGGAGGTTTAAATAATGAGTAAATTTTGGAATTTTAAAAATATTTCAGAAACTGAAGCAGAGCTTATGTTGTATGGAACAATCTCTGAAAGTTCATGGTTTGATGATGTTGTTTCTTCTAAACAATTTTCGGATGATTTAAAAGCATTGGGCGATGTGAAAAACATAGTAGTAAGAATAAATTCCGGTGGCGGTGATGTATTTGCGGGGCATTCAATATATCAACAACTCAAAGACCATCCGGCAAAAATTACCACTAAGATTGAAGGATTAGCAGCATCAGCGGCAAGCGTAGTATTCATGGCAGGAGATGAAAGAATTGCACCATCAACGTCATTTTTAATGATACATAATCCTGCTTCCGCGGCATGGGGTGAAGTAAAAGATTTCGAAAAAATGATTGAAACATTAAATGTAATAAAAGATGGAATTGTTAATGCTTATTCTGAAAAAACAGGAATTGATAAAAAATCAATTTCAAAAATGATGGATACTGAAACCTGGATGACCGGTGAGGATGCTGTAAAAAATGGATTTGCGACAAGATTACAAAAAGAAGCAGATAATAATCTAGTATTGAATGGTAAAATGTTGATAGTTAACAATGTAAATCATGACTTATCAAAATTTAAAGTAATTCCAAGCATTCTACAAATTAATGCAAAACAGGACGGGGCTGAAAAGCTGCAACCTGATGCAAATATATCAAACAAATCACGGGAGGTGGACAAGGCTATGGAGATAAAAACTATAGCAGATTTAAAAACAGCATATCCGCAGCTTGTTAGTGAAATTGAAAACATAGCAGCTTCGGAAGGTGTAAAAAATGAAAGAGCGAGAATTCAGGATATAGAAAAAATTGCTAAAAATATAAATCCTGATCTTGTAAACAAGGCAAAATTTATTGAGCCTACAGATGCAAAAGATTTAGCGTTTCAGGCACTACAAAATGATGCAAAAAATGCAGTCAATTATTTGAAAAACGCAGAAGATGATTCTAAAGAATCAGGAGCAAACGATGTTAAAGCGTTACCGAATGAACAAGAAGATGAATTTTCGAAGCAAGAAGCACAAAATAACGCAGTAGAGTTTATAGCTGCTGGCGGAAACAAGAGAAGGGGTGGTAAATAATGACACAAGAACTTTATAGCCAAATAGGAGAAATAACTCCTGACAATCTAATTGCTGGTACAGATGATATAAGAGTAAAAGGCGTTATAGTGGCATCAGGTCAAGGCACTTTAGCACGTGGAAGCGTACTTGGATTAATTACAAAAACAATTGGAACACCTGTTCCGGATGAAGGGAATACCGGAAATGGAACAATAACAGGAATAGCGCTAAAATCAAAAGCTGAAATTGGTAATTATATTCTTGAATGCATTGAAAAAGGATATGTTGCAGCTGATGCAGGTGTTGGAGCCGCTAATGCAGGTAATACGGGTAACGGTACAGTAACAGCAGCACCGGCAACCGGTAATGGCTGCATACAGGAAGGAACTGATACAGGCAAATTCCAAGTAGAAGATCCAACTGGAATAGTAATAGGTACGGCAACAGTCGGAGCAGAGTTTGTTACACATATCATATTTACCATAACAGATGGAAGCACTGATTTTGTGGTAGGTGATGGATTTACCGTAGTAGTTGCAGCAGAAAGCGTAGGAAATGATGGTGTGTTTACTATAAAAACTCCATCGGGCTATATACTTTCTAACAATGCAAATGTTGGTGCTGCATTTGTATCGGAACATATTAATCTTACTATTAATGATGGAAGCACTGATTTCGCAGTTGGTGATAAAATTACATTACCAATTGCGGAAGGTTCCGGGAAATAGCGTAAACGTTGACGGTACTCAATTTGCCGATTGCATATTAACCGATGACGTAAACACAACTGATGCAGATGTAACCGCTCAGGCATATATGACTGGATTATTCAATTCAAATGCATTAACATTTGGCGGAAATGATACAGCAGCTGATCACGAAGCAACACTTAGAACAAAAGGAATATTCTTAAAAGAAAATATAGCATATTAAGGAGGATAATTATCAATGTCAAACACAATAAATATTTATGATACCAGAACAATGATGGCCGCTATCGAAAAAATGAAGCCGGCTAGAACATTTTTTAGAGATACGTTTTTTAATAGAGTAGAAACATATCCTACTGAAATGATTGATGTAGATTTTAAAAAAGGAAAAAGAAAAATGGCTCCATTTGTTGCTCCGAGAGTTGGTGGAATAACAATTGATAGACAAGGATTCATAACTAGAACATACACACCGCCAAGAGTAGCACCTCAGAGAGTATTAAGCAAAGATGATATTAGTAAAAGAATGATGGGGGAAGCAGTATATAGTAGGATAACCCCTGAACAAAGATCAGCTGAAATTCTTGGAAAGGATTTGGCTGAACTTGATGAAACTATAACAAGAAGAGAAGAGTGGATGTGCCGAGAAATTTTAATAAACGGCAAAGTTGTCATGAAAGGATTAATAGATGACATAAGTGGTAGTTATATTGAACAAGAAATTGATTATAATTTAACAAATAAAGAAACTTTAACAGAAGGTGCAAAATGGGATGCGGAAACGTCTACTAAATATGATGATTTAGAAAGATGGAGAAAAGAAGTTATAAAAACATCTGGTTACGCTCCTAATGTTTGCATAATGGCATCAGATGTAGCAAAATTATTTGTTCAAGATACTGATATTAAGTCAAAATTTAATATGTTTAATATGATGTTTGGGACAATTCAGCCGAGAATAATTAATGATGCTGTTACATATTTAGGAACACTCAACGGATTAGGGCTTGAAATATATAGTTATGATGAGTGGTTCTTAGATGATGCCGGAGTAGAGCAACCAATGATGCCTGAAAAACACTTGTTGCTTGCAAGAGTAGGTATGGGTAAAAGAATTTATGGAGCAGTAACTCAAATGACAGACGCCGGTGAGTTTGCTACATTTGAAGCTGAAAGAGTGCCTAAGATATGGGCTGACATGGAAAATGAAGTTAAAATGATTAAAGTAAGCTCAAGGCCATTACCTGCCCCAGAAGACATAGACGATTGGTATGTTGCTGAAGTATATTAATAAAAAAAATAAAAAGAGGTGTAAAAACTAATGAGCATACAAATTAAAAGATTTAAAGTAAGGCATAATGGTAAATATTATTTACCTGGACAAACATTGAGTCTCTCACAAGATGAAGAGACTCGACTTGTATTGGGAGGATATGCTGAATATATAAAGCCAATTCAAGTTGAAAATAATATTACTGTAGTAGATGTTGATAGTAATATTATGATTAATACCGATATACGAGTGGCTAATAGTGTTAATAATAGTGCTAATGACGCCATCGAGAGTGACACTTCTGAATTAAATATTAATTTTGATCCTGATGAATATGTTAAACCTCAAAAAGAATCAAAAAGAAAGAAGTGATCTTTAAATGTCAGAATTTAAAGAATTTGCAGCTCTTGATTTAGATACTTTCATTAACGATGACTTTTTCGGAGAATATCATAATATTAATGGCCAAAATAAACTCGTCGTACTAGATAAAGAACAATTATCTTGGCGCAGAATGAAAGATTTTGACGGAAATATAATTGGAAATATTCTATATTATATTAAAGTATCTGACTACGTGGGTAGAAGTCCTAAGTCTGGAGATGCCCAAACTTTTGATGGTAAAATATGTACTATTATTGATGTAAGAGAAGACAATGGCTTATATGAAATAATCTTAAATAC
>Ga0209318_1002096_pt1 | contig 10514 bp, 16 predicted proteins | sample RifGroE1_FD_183999 | JGI IMG/M metagenome (GOLD analysis project Ga0209318, IMG submission 183999) | Groundwater microbial communities from Rifle, Colorado, USA - Groundwater E1 (SPAdes) (version 2) | ecosystem: Environmental > Aquatic > Deep subsurface > Groundwater | place: Rifle, Colorado...
ACTGCATCGTTAACTAAACATATTTTTTCGAATGTCGCTTCATGCTCTAATTCATAACCATACTTTTTACCAAAGTCCATAACAAATTGAATAATTTCTTCTGTGGCATTTGGTATCTTTATTGAATCTGTCTTTATATGTCCTACTGTGAATCCTTTTTCTTGAACTGCAAATTGAAGATCTATCATAAATAGAGCCCCTCTTTTTGCAACAATGTTGTCCACATTTCTTGGATCTCTAAATGGGTTATCAAAACTTGCAGATGTTAAACCATATGCCGAGTTCAATGCTGTCTTCAAACCATTAGATAAATCCTTTAATGTAAATCTAGGATTTGGACCTAGTATTTCGTCCACAAACTTTTTAAGTTTTCCACCAAGTAAAGTTTTTAATATATCAAACTTCTTATGTTTAATGGCAACCCTACCCTTTTTCAAGTCACTATAATTTTTTGTAAACTGACCAAATGAATTCATCGCCTCTATACTACTTGGATGCATTGCTGTAATATCAAGTAGCGCAACATTAACATACATGCCTGGCTCAGAATATACATAACCGCCTTCACTAGGATCCATATTTCTATAAGAACTTTTACCATAGTTATATTTATAACCAGGGAACATCTCACTTAAATCTGTATATACTAACTGATCTTGTGGGTGTTTATTGTCGCCAAACACTATTCTTATAGTATGCTGATTAGTTGTATCGTTTACTGACAAACCACTAAGTTCTGCTAATATCTGTCTTGCTGCCCAATCTCCAGCTAAATGATGAAATACTTTTTCAGTAGCAACAACATCATTGATACAATAATCGGCAACCAACTCCCACATATCTTCAGATACAGGCTGATCCCATGGAAGCCCTAATTCTTGATGATGAATTCCTAATTCGATCTCCCATTTCTTTAATCCTTTTTTATTCCCAGCAGATGCAAAATCATAAACATCGGTATAGGAAATATTATAAGCTTCGCCGAATATGGCATTTTTACTATTATTTATTATCTTTTGACTTAACTTGTATAGCTGTTCATTATCATATCCAATATATCTAGCATATAGTATATGGTTATCATATCGTCTACAGTTAAATCCTATTAAATTAAGTTTTAAAAGTTGTTCAATTTCTTTTGCTTCTGGGTTAATCATTTTAACAGGTTCTTTACCATCAAATTTCCATACTACTATAAATAGATTTGGAAATACTTCCACGTCAAAGAACACTAATTCTTGATCACCGGATGATACCTCTGGAATACTTATATCTTCAGACCTAAAGTGTATTTCGTTGATAAGCCGCAAACAATACTCTGATTGATTACTACTATTATTTGCAAATGCAAGTATAGCAGGTCTCATATCTGTAACATCATAATATATTCCAGATTCGTAAACATCATCCAATATCTTTTTTATGAAATCCATACTAGGTTTAGTTCCAGGATGAATATCTTTATTAAGATTTTTCTTAATCAAAGTTCTAATTGCTTTTTCATTTTTTACAGTTTCAAAATTTATCATGGTTTCTCCTTTCAAGGGTAACCCTGAGTTAATTGTTGCTATTGGTATATTATTACATTTTGATACTTTTCTTCTAAGAGATGCATCACCAGTAAATATTTTAATTTCAATGCCATCATTATATATTCTACTAAGTTTAGATATATCACCTTCATAAATATAATGTAGATGTATACCAGCTTCACTTTTACTAAACTCCGCATATGTTGGTGGCCATTTACTAGCTTCTTCAATATTTTTTTCTACTGATTTTTTACCAGAATTATCCGTTAAGTCAAAATCAATTACAATATGATTTTCTGGTATTTTAACATAATGCAGTTTTTTAGTGTCAATATCAGATAATCGAGTTTTGACATTTTTCCATTTATGTTCTGGTCTTGTATCGTTCCAATCATACTGCGCTACACAATAAGAATATATATCGTCTATGATTGACATTTCTTGATCTAGCACTAAAGAACTTTGATGTTCTTCTTTTATTGGTTTTGATACCTCGAACTTTCCATTAAGAAACCCAGAATAATAACTTCTAACTTGAGCACCATTAATTCTAGCAATATCAGAAAACGATTTAAAATAACTTTTTAATTCTTCTCTAAATTTATGTCTAGGTGCTTTATATTCAACCAAAGATTCATCACAATATGATTTGTACATTTCATATGCTTGTGATAGAGTTACTCCGTCTTGTTCTTTGAAGATATGAAAATGACTTTCTACATAATTATAAAACACGTCAGTCTGTAGCATCATATCTAAAGGTCTATATGATGAATAATAATTCTTTCCCATATTTCGATATACTTCTAAACAATGATGTGCTATCGATCCTAATTCAAAGTCTATTTTTGACATTAATATTCCATAATGTTTTTCTGGAAGTTTTTTGCCTGATGGTTTGACATCAATTAATCTTCTAATAATACCAGACTTTGAATCTGTAATTTTAACAGGTTTATTTGTTGCCATAAATAAAAAGCAATTAACCCTAGACATATAGCTAGGTTTATACTTTTCGTTCATTGTCATTTCTTCATGTGATATGATCGAGTTAAGTTTCGTATTGTCTTCAATCTTCGACAAATCACCATCGTGTTGTATTGCGACAAGTGGGTTTGCCTTGAATACTTCAGTTGAGAATGCATTAGATGATGAGGTAAGTGCTTTGGCTTCGAAGGTCGTGTAGTATCCTTCAAACAATTTTTGAATAATATTAAGAATTGTTGATTTACCTGCTCCAGCTTCTCCATAAAGGACAAGAAACTTTTGGATATCTTTTGCATCGCCTGAGACAACTGCTCCAATGGCCCACTCAAGTTTAGCTCTTTCATCGGGTTCGTAAAGGGTCCCAATGATTTCATTGAATGCATCACAAGTTCCTCCTTCTAAAGGGTATGGTAATCTTTTACTTACATAATCTTTCTTTTTAACTTCTGTATTGGCAAATGTTAATTTACTATCAAGTTGATGGGAGTTGTCTGATATATGACTTAAATAACTTCTAAATTCAGCCCATGACTTAGTAGAGAAATCACTCATCAATTTTACATGAACTGAACCATCTGTTTTAGTCATTACCTTTTCTTTATGAATTATTAAATTTGAATCTACTAATCTTTGTACATCATATTCGTCAGTGGACCATAAGCCTTTCTCTTCATCCCATATTGCATAAAAGGATCGTCCACGAACCATTAAGTCTTTTGAACGCCCTACTTTAAAATCAGGGTATACTTCTATAACCCCATTTTTAACACTTCGTTCTTTGATGTTATAAAAATCCATGAACGATTTTTCTCCTTTCAAAAGTAGGTGTGACAGTTGTGACACTTTTTTATACCATTTAAAACTTTTATATATCTATTTTTTCTCTATATAAAGGTTTAGAGAAAAAAATGCATTTTCGTCACAAGTTGGCCTCTAAGCCAGTATTTGCAACGGTTTCAGCTTTTTCAAAAGTGTCACAAAAGTGTCACACTGTGACAGTAAAGTGTCACACTTTTTCAGCTTTTTCATTTTTTGTCTATAAAATTTTTTCAAAAGTGTCACAACTGTCACAGATTTTCACCATTAATATAGTATTTTTCCATCAAATATGCCGACATTTGATACCATATTTCTACTTTTCGTTGATCTTTTTTGTTAAATTTTAAAGGAAATATTCCACCGTCACCATTTCTTTTAAACGTCCGATTAGTTATAGTGTCTAATTTTCTATCTATTTCTATGTGTCCATCGTAATCATAATAATTAGAATCAGTGAAAATGTCAAATTCTGCATTCTCCATTAACATCCAAAACCAACCAGCAACACTTTTGTTTTCTGATTGATCTATCATAATGCTTTCTAATCTAATTGCCAATCCTATAAATAATTCAAACATTGTACATTCAAAATCAAAAACCTGTTCTACTGATGAATATTTTATATCTTCATCATCACAGAATTGTTCTCTAAGACTTACACCTTCAAATGCTCTATTATCATCATTTGGTACAATCCAAAAGAAGAAATTAGAATGAAGTGTTTTAGCTAATAGAAAGCTTTGATTCTCTTTAATTTCTACAATTTCACATAACCATCTAAAGTAATGATCTAAAAGAACACTCTTTGTTAATGTGGCTCTAGAATGATATGACATTATAATCACCTCCTCTCATTATTTTTTTTACTCAATTTAAGATAATACCATATCAGAATAACTCTTAGACAATCTCACAATTTCAAAATCTGTCTCAAGTGGCTCATTTCTAACAAATACTTGATCTTCGTCATAATCATCACTTCCAAAGCATGATAAAGCATCTTCACCAATAAGATCATTAACATCTCCAATTTCTTCCTCATTGTCATCAGCTAGCACTTCATCCTCATCATAATAATACAATGTGATTTTATCAAAATACTCTTTTTCATTAGTAAATTGATCAATGGTAATTACATATGGTTCATCGTTCAATATTGGATCTCTTTGAAATTCTTCCTCGTCAGACTCTTCTTCAGTATCATCAAAATCTTCTTCTGGATATGCATTTTTAACAGGATGTAAGATCGGTACACCATATTGAGCAGCAATATTTTTGTATTTTTCTGTTGATTTAACAAATTCTTCTTCAGAATTAACTGGAGCAGTATCTAATTTTTCACTTGATGGAGTGACATTTTTTCTAATAGAATCAAGTTCTTCTTGAATTAGTTCTTCATAAAATTCCTCAATCTTTTCTTTCACTACAAAATATGTCACTGCCGATCCTACAACTGCTCCAAAGGTAAATATTAAGATCATTTTAGTTTTAGTATTCATGTGTTTCTCCTCTCTGGAACTATTTAATTAGTCCATTTTCTTTCATAAGTTTAGCTTTTGTTTTTGGTCCCAAGCTATTTTCTATAGCATTTAACCATGATTCTCTTTCGGCCAACATACCATTAAAAGTTGTTCGAACTAATATGTCTGTGATTGTTTCCGTTACGTTACCCTTGATATTTGTTTTTGTTCGTACCATATCAATAATAGACTGAGCGGCATTATTTAAAACTCTACGCTCTTCCTCAGTTACAATAACAATATTATCTTGTTGTCTCATTTAAAAACACTCCTCGCAAGTACAATATTCTAATATGATGCTATATCCATATTGGCTTTTTACACACACTGACTCCTTGTAATAGCGAAACAGATATAGCATATTTGGAGTTACAAAGTTAGATATATTAAACACAACATATCCACCTTCATCATAAAATACATTATTTTTTTCATCATAAAAGAAACTTAGGGTCTCTTTGTTCATAGCCTCACCTTAATGAGTACGTAAATATCGAATCACCACCCAAATTAACCATGCTCCGCCAGTAATGATGGTCATGAACATATCGAACACCATATTACAGAACCCATACTTTTTCATAATAACCTCCACAGAACAATGCCTAGTAGCAAATATACTCCTCGTAACCAATAGAGAGTGATAGTTTTATAGGAAATCTCATCCTCAACCCATAGTAATATTACAAAATACAATAGATATAACAATAACATTATATATTTAACGATCATTTAAATACACCCCCCTTAAATCAAATAATGATAGATTGATAAAAATGTAACCTTCCACTTTCCGTTGATCCATTGTTTACCATTACAATAAACATTCTCATTAACCGTTACTAATTTTATATGCCCAGTTTTAGGCAATAGAATTCGGTCGCCATTATTTAGTATTATACTATTATTTTCGATTTTCATTGAACAAACACCTCCAAATTTGATATAACTATAGCACCGTTTAGATCAGGCACATACATAATACAGATCAAGTTACCCTTTAAATCTAGTACATTCTCTTGAACGGATAAAGGGTACTCATCAGCGACATCTTCCGTTTCAAGATCAATATATCCAACAGTCTGACATTCATCTTTAGCTCCTTTCAAAAGTCAATAATAAGTGTATAAATAACCATAATCAATAAGGTCTCGCTCTCTATTACCAGACCCTATTGCATTATAGCCATCACGCTCTCATATTTTATCGTAAATTACACCATCCACATTAAAATCTAACAAAATAGATCTTTCATAGCCATTAACAAAATCTCTAGCTTTAGGACTATCTAATTTAAATATTCCAAAATCTATAAAATCGTCACCAGCGCCTTTAACCCATCCAACAACTGCTCCAGTAGAAGTTCTAGGAACACCAATCATATCATATACTTCATTTAGAAATACATGACCTCTAGCTTTTAATAAATCATTAGCATAATTTTGGTGCCCTTGAAGAAACATCTTATTATATTCTGATGTTTTACTCCAATTAGGAGATGATTCGTCGAAGAATACTGCATACGGACTATGCTGATTAGGGTCAATAGTCTCTACGATCTCTTTTGTTTTTATCTTTTTTCCATCTTCATCTGTTCCTATAACGGTCACAACTTCTTGTCTAATACCGTTTTTATAAAGATAATCTTTCTCCTCACCAAATTCTTCAATAACTCGGTTGCGATAGTCTTTAAATGACGTCTCAACGGCTTTATATGCGGCCATAAGAGCTATATTTCGTTTCTTCATGATACCATGCGCACCCAATAAACATCCAATAGAGACCATACCAAGAGTCACAGAAGGTCCATACAGTTTTACAAAATCTACGCCCGTCTGTACATAAGTGATAGCTAAATCTTTTTGATAATCTGTTTCAGAATAAATCTCTTTATCGCTGGTAGCATGAGCTAATTTAATAGTGTCCATTTTTTCTTTCGCCGTATCCAATACATCGCCAGCTTTCAATGTAGCTTTGCATGCTAATACTGTACTCGTTACAACCCCAGTAATGCCAACGATCATTAGTATTTCGGGACTGCGCTTTTTCAAAAGTAATCCCGTTCTACCTGTTACTTTACCAACTTTTAATTTTAAAATATCCATTTTTTTCATGTTATTTTTCTCCCTTCAAGTTTCTAATTACTTTTTCTAACGCCATTTCCATTTTAATATGACGAGCTAATGCTTGCTCATCTCCCAAATGATCCAAATACTGTTTAACTGTTTCTAAACGCCAATTTTCATTATTTCTATAAGTGAATACTATCTCCACGCATCGACGATCTTTAAATCTAATTCTTACTGAATTTTTACCATTAGGAAACCATTCTGAAATAACATCGGGCTTTACTCCAAACATATCTTGATATACCTTTATTGTTTCTACGTGATTCATATGTCCTCCTAATCCAATAATATAGTTCTAGGTAGATTAATTAAATATCCATCTCTAACACGCTCTACATATGAGGAATTTAAATTCTTCCACCCATATTTGTTATCTGTGAAATTACTTGTAATACCAACAAGATCATACAGATCCCCAACAGTTGCCTGTCCATAATCCTCAATTAACATTACCAAATTACTTAGTACTTCTTCGGCATCTCCTCTAGAATCTAGCACAATATCATCAAAATTATGACTTGCTCGATTTCGGTTTGATTGATCTCGACGAGGCTCTTGTTTGCTATAGTTGTTATAGCTTACATAAGATCGGCCTTTGTCTCTTTTAGAACGATCACTTTTCTTCCCCCCAAATAATAACATTTCAATGCCGCCCTGAACCATATCCGTTAATGCATTTTTTGCGGCTGGAATGAGCACGTCGTGAATTACATATGACTTTACATTAACTATATCCTCACCAACGAATGTCTCAACCATTCGTTTACCTAAAGATTTTTTTCGTTGAACAACTGAGCCGCTTACTATTTTATTTACTTTTTTAGGTTCTTCTTTTTCTTCTTTAATCTTTTTATGTGAATTTGATGGGTAATTAACCTCTACTGTTTTTGTCCCAGATGCACCCATATCTACTTTCATTTCTGGCATGATAGACTCCTTTCAAAAAGATAAATACCATGTTACTGGTACTCATCTTGAGTTAGTTAAAACTTCTTTTGGTTCTTCTTTTTTAAATACATCTTTAAAATCTACGATGAATCCGTCCATCTTTTCATCTACATAGTCTCCAACTTTATCAGTGACCATACTGCTAATTACAAAACTTCCAACACCAATACATACCTTTTTAAGTACATGTATTGATTCTGGAGTTGTTGATTTAACAATATTGCCAATAATAGCATTGACTCCTATAGTAGTTACAAAACCGACGGTTCCTTTTACCATTTCAAATTTATTCACAATAGTCCTCCTCAAATTTTTAATTTAACTTCTCATTATAGGATATGTTTTATCCGCGACCATGAAAAAGAAATTATTAATTACTGGAGCTTTCTTTTCGGTTTTAGTAAGAATTTCATTAGTAATGGACAGTTTAATTATTAATAAAATTAACTTTCTCATTTTTCAATCTCCTTTCAAGAGAAAAATAGAGTGCTATGTAATTCATAACACTCTATTAGTGATAAACCTAATTATTTTTTTCTATGCTTCTGTGTCGTCATTGTCTTTCAATTCAACATAGTCCATATCTTCTTCGTTTGTTACTAACACTGCTACTATTCCTAGTGCGAGTGCGGTTCCAACGCCAACTGCTATTCTTGATATAAACTTTTTGTTTCCTTTTAATGTTTCAATAATTTTCATAATCATTCTCCTTTTCAAATAAGTTTAGGGTTTCATTATAGGGTGTGTAATTTTCGCGCGAGGGGGTTATTTAATAGTAAAACTCGCCTGTCCAAATAAAATATTTGAGTCGTAACTGACTTTTTTATCATACATAATGCATTTCACAAGCACATATGTTTGTGTCTCTCCCGGAAATAATTCTAACTCTTTAACATTACGTTCGTAGCCTTCTTTAAAAACACATACCTTTTCGTGGATACATTCTTCACATTTAGTTAGATTTTGCATTATGAGTCTCCTTATATTTTTTATCAATTCTTTCGGCCACTAATAGTATTTTAGAAGCTTTAATTCTATTAGATTCTTTCTTAATCCATTCTATAAGATCAACCACTACGTTAGAATCAGTGTAATAATATAGATTCGAAAGTCTTTTAGTATCTTCTACTTTAAAAGTTTTCCTCCACATGGCGATCTCCTAATCTGTATAAATATATCTAGGCTCCGTAACAAACCCCAATACTAAACATGGAACTCCCGTCTCAGTTAATTGTGAACTGAACTCTGCTTCAATCAAACCATCATCAACGTGCCATCCTAACATATCGCCCATTTGTGTTCCACCGAGTCCTAGATCTGCATACATTTCATTTAGGGATATCATTGTGTTAGATAATAACTCACGACTAAGATGATTCATGACTCTCTTAATGGTCTCAATGTCACTTTTGAAATATCGTCCTGAGAAGGCATCGAAGCATAATAAATTTCCTTCTCCAGTAATAATGATCTCTTTGTCATTTACTGGGTTGTTTTTGATCTTATCCTTAGCTAATTCGTCCCTAACAACCTGCTCTTTCTTCTCGCCAATGGTCTCTATGACCTTAGTTTTATATTCCTTCATCGCAGTCTCAGATAATGAATATAAGCTAGCAAGTGCCGCATTTCTTCGTAAGTTTACAGTATTTGCACCAATAATACATGCAATGGTGACTCCACCCATAACTGCTGCTGGGATATAACATTTGTAGGTTAATTTGATAATTTCTAAATTTGTAAAATCATCAATTTGACGACCAAAATGTTTATTGCGTTCCAAAATATCTAGAGCTTTAGGTGTAGCCTTAACTGCTAATACTGTAGTGGTAACCAAGCCTCCAACTGCTAGTCCTGTTAATATTGTGGGGCTATTTTTGATGATTAGATGTCGCATTTGATATGCTGCTTTTTTTACATTCATTTGTCTCTCCTTTCAAGAGTTTAATCCCATCGTTCGGATATGGTTAAAACGGATGACTTCACAGTTGATTCATCTGGTCGTCCTAAAAATTCGTGTTTAAATCGATCATGCTTGTTAATACATTCCTTGTCCTCAATAGTCGCCCTCAAAAGTAAAAGATAATTGATGTGATCTGTAATCTTCTCGTTCCACACCTCAATTGGAAAATCGTTTTTTGATGTGCACATATCATAAACACTAACTGTATGTTTCGACATCATGCCGGCCAAAGCTTTTTTCATTGTTTCGCTTTTAAGAGCCCCTGCTACTTTAAAGTTGTGTAATCTGTCCTCGTCCGTAGCATATTCTACAGCTTTTTTAAGTAGAACGTCAGTACTTCGTTTAATTTGCTCCTCGATAATTAAATTAAATGTTTCGGCGTTCATAATTTTCTCCTTTCAAAAGATAAGTTAAAATAACAAAAAATGAAAGAGTAAGCACACAACCCTACGAAAATTGTGTCGTTAAGCCCCTGTTCTCTTTACGGGCCGCGGTAGGTGGGGATCTAACCCACGCATTCGTGTCTTACCATCATTTCTGATTTACTCTTTCATTATATGATGTGTAATTCCTGCGAGACTAATCGTTCCTAGTAGTTCTGATTATAACATTTCCAGCA
>Ga0209318_1002098_pt1 | contig 10513 bp, 19 predicted proteins | sample RifGroE1_FD_183999 | JGI IMG/M metagenome (GOLD analysis project Ga0209318, IMG submission 183999) | Groundwater microbial communities from Rifle, Colorado, USA - Groundwater E1 (SPAdes) (version 2) | ecosystem: Environmental > Aquatic > Deep subsurface > Groundwater | place: Rifle, Colorado...
AGTTGACACAGGTTTTCGGGACGTTGATCGCCGGGGCCATGTAGCGCGGGATGGACATTTCAGGCCACCTCCATGAATTTTTCGCCGTCCTGCTCGTAGATCCGGAGGCACAACAACTCGCCTACACAGTCGGATACCGGCATGTCATCGGGCAGATCGGCCAGGGCCGCTTTCAGTTCGCCGACGGTTCTCGGTTCCAGTTCTTTGATTAGTTCGCCCATCATTCAACCTCCTCAAGTTTGATGATACGGGACCAGGTGCGGCACACCGGGCAGGTGAGATTGGTTCTGATTCGTTTCTGGCCGTCGGTGGTTTCATATGTCGAGGACTTCTGTTTTTTGGTGAATTTTACACCGTGGTTGGCACATTGTTTATTCCGGCAAATTGCGGTCAGATTGAACATTTAAACCTCCTTTAGTTATGCACCACGACCTGAAAACAGTTTCCCTTTTGCTACCACCTTCCCGGAGGGATCAACGTAGATATTTCCCTCTTCGCACTGGTCTCCGTTTACAGTGATGGTGCTCGGGCCGTCGATAGAAACATTCCGTGCCACCAGATAAGCATAAATAGCCGTCGCAACTTCATCCCCAGTGAGGTCAATACTTACACCGGGGCCGTATTCCGTAGAGCCTTGTCCGTGTTGTATTTTCAAATTGCACCTCCAAGTGCAGTTAGTGAGGTACCGGCGTCATCTTCCCGCAATGCCGGCATTTCGTCCGCGATTTCTCATTTAATTTTTCTGCCGCGGCCTTGTATTCGCCCGTCAGACGTTCCACCCTTTGCCATTCCTCAGCCAGCATTGCCAGCCAGACAACAGGGTTTATGTCCTTTTCGCAGTCCAGACAGCGAATAGTCGTCAACGTCTGGTCAATCTCAACTCGGTTGTGTGGACACTCGTTAAACAGCCGTCTCCCGTACCGTGAGGTATGTTTGGCAACTTCGATGCTGATAACTTTTCCCGATTTTGATGGTAGGTCTATTCGCATAACCCTATGCCGCAATATTCAGGTTCAGTTGCCGATAGCTGCCGTCTGGCTGGCGCTCGTAGAACCTGATGTAGCTTTTGGAATTAATCACCTGAACGCTGTCGGAAATAGCCTGCATAGCCTGCTGCCAGGTCTCGTCCTGGATGTCAAGACGGCGCAGGCCCAGGACGCGGTTGGTGTTGATCCGGCCGGTCTTATCAACCTGGAAGGCATCGTTGACGATTGTGCGGAGTTCAGCGCGGCTCCCCTCGGTCCATCTTTTCAGACATTCATCTATCAACGATTTGGCCGCCTGCAGCCGTTCATCAAAGGTTATGAAATCGTCAATAGACCGCACCAGTTTGAACTGGCCATCATAGGAAAACAGGGTCACGTTGCCTTTGCGGCCGCCAAGATGTGCACCGTATTTTTCCCCGGAGAGGTCCACAAATGCCTGAATATCATCCATGGCACGGACCTTGAAACTTGCCAGAATGCCCGCATAAGATTTGGCGTGGGCGATTAATTCCATCACCAGGTCGTTACGGGTGATGTCGACCTCCTTGATCATCTCTATCGGGACCAGGCGGCCCTGGTTGTCTTCCATGTACCCGTCGGGCACTGTGTTTCGGTCACTTGACACGTTTCGTCTCCTTTTGTGTTGTTCCGATGATGGCATCGGCTTTGCTGTTGATGTAGCTGGTCTCGGCGATCATGCGGGCGGCCAGGGCGGTGATGTAGCGGTCACCCGCGACATGTACCCTGGCTGCCCAGCCGATCAGGCCGCCGGCCAGGAAGATGATGGCGGCGATCGCCACCAGGGGGCGGGGGCTCATCTGGCCCACCGGGCCACTTTGTTCCGCAGGTCGACGCGGATCTTGAACCAGGCAATTTCTTCTTTGATGATCTGAATGGTGCGTTTGAGGATGCGTCGGATCATGGTTTCAGCCTCCTTGTTGGTTGTGGTTCGTTCATGCGGGCGGTGGCGACCACCAGGGCAAAGGCTCCGATTATGGCCAGCAGGATCAGGATGATCATGGTTTTTTCTCCGCGCCCATGGCCTCCATGGCCTTGACGATCTTTTCTACCTGCCAGGCTTTGACCATGCGCAGCCCGGCCACCCCGGCGATTTTGCGGCAGAAGCTGTCCAGCGCCTTTTCCTGGGCTTCGTCGCCTTCGGCGCGGGTGACCTGATGCCACATGGCATCCACCAGCCGGAGCTGGGCTCCGGAGGCGAAGCCGGGGCGATGGTCCATGTCCTGGTACTTCAACGGCCTGTAACCCTTAACCCCCCTCAATCCCCCCTTATCTAAGGGGGGAGGATTACCGGCTCCCCCTCTTGAGGTAAGAGGGGGCTGGGGGGAGTTATTGCCGTTCAGCCCTGCCAGCAGTTCTTCGGCCTGGCGCCAGGTGAGGCGTTTGCAGCTGTCGACGCCGTAGCGGGTCTCCAGGATGTTGCGGTAGGCGTCGTCGTCGAGGCCGAGCTTGTGGATGACGGCGTGGATGGCCTTGATCTGGCTGGGGGCGATGGAGCCTTTGACGTAGGCTATGGCTTGTTTTTTGGATGCTTTCATAGCGCCTCCACGATTTCTGCGGTGATGCGGTTTTCGCCCATCTCAAAGGCCAGGTTCATGGCGCGGGCGGTGAAGTTGTTGACCAGCAGCGGGTAGGCGTGACTGACCGGTTTCTTGCCTCGGGTGTCGTCGGTGGTGAGGCGTTTCCCCAGGGTGCTGATGGCGTCGACGTCCATGATGTCGTCCAGTTTGATGCCGACCCGTTTGAATTTGACGGTGAGGTAGTCGGCCAGGTTGCCGTTGAGGCCTTTGATCTCGGCAACCTGGACCCGGCGGATGACCTCGCGCATCTCGACGTGCTGGGATTCGTTGAACATGTGTTTCAGCTCTGTCTGGCCGATGAGGATGATGCCGAGCAGTTTTTTGTAGCCGTCCTCCAGTTCGTAGAACCGTTTCAGGTATTTGAGGGTCTGGGTGGTGAGGTCGTGGGCCTCTTCGATGATGAGGCAGGCCTGGTATCCGGCACGGCTGCGGTCCATGAGGAGCTTTTGCACCTGGCGGGTTTTGGCCTCCAGTTTGATCTTCGGTTTTTCTTCGGAGAGGTCCATGACGATGGCGTCGCAGATAGAGCTGGCGGTGATGCGGCCTTTGTCGATGATCTGGGGAAAGATCGCCTGGACGTTACTGTCTCGCTTCAGTTGTTCCATTACCTCGCGGCGCATGGTGGTTTTGCCGCTGCCGACTTCGCCGATGACGGCGAGGAAGCCGCCATGTTTGGCGGCATCGAGCATCGCCATCTCGATGTAGTGGTGTTCGTCTGATTTGTAGATGTCCGAGCTTTTTTCCACATCTCCGACAAACGGGTTGCGGAACATTTTGAAGTGTCTGAGCGCCTCTGTGTGGACCATTTCAACCTCCTTGCATGTGATTATTTCAGGGCCGCCTGTGACCAGCGGCCTTTTCCGCATTCCGGCGGATGTTCTTTTGCCGTGCTGTCTTACTACTGCGCCGCGCAGTTCGTGGCCCAGGGGCAGCCAGATGTCGGCGAGGGTGAGGCTGTTTTGGGCGAGCCAGTAGTCTACCTGCTGCCGGTGATCCGGCTGGGTGAGGTAGGCCTCTATCTGCCCCTGGATGCCGGGGTGGGTGGGGGGCAGGTAGCCTTTGTTGAGGACCAGGTTGACCAGGGGCCGGGAGATGTCGAGCTGTTTGGCGATGTCGCCCTGGGAGATGTTGCACTCTATGCAGAGCGCTTTGATCGCCAGGGGCTGGAAGGCGGCCGTGTATGCTCTGGAGATGCGGGTTGTCATGGTGTTACCTCCGTTGGCCCCATTCGGGCCAAAACAGTTATTTGTTGACCACCAGCGCCAGGCCGTGCTGCGGGACTGCTGCTTCGCCGCTGTATTGTCGGATAACGGCGTCCATGGCTGTGGCTTCGATGGTGTCGCCGTATTCGGCGCGCAGCGCCTGGTTGATGGCGGGGGTGACCTGGATGCCGGCGGTGCGCATGGCTTTGAATAGTTCCAGCATGGAGCGCTGGATCGGGGCGGCGGTCCTCTCCAACTGGATCGGTACGCCGCGCTTTGGTATGGCAACGATGTTGGCGGCTTTTTCCTGGAAGCCTTCAAAGGCGTTCATGCCGGCGAAGGGCATGGCGTCCTTGCCTGGAGTGCGGGTGCCGGTGGCCAGTTCATCCAGGCGTTTCTTAGCCTTTTGGACGGCGGTTTCGGGCTGGGCTTTGTAGCTGACGCCGATGATGGCGGCGTTGGCGTTGAAGCCGCCCAGTTCGGCGGGTAGTTTTTCGATGGCCTGGGCCTCGTAGAGCTGGTTGTTGTGGCTGACGGTGATGATGCCGTCTTTCCATTTCCAGATGTTTTTGATGACCTGGACCTTGGTGCCGTGGGGGATGTTGGCGTGTTTGAGGTTAAATTCCCGGCCTTCGAAGCTGATGCGGTGGTTGGTGATGGTGCGCTCTTCCTCTGGTTTGTTCATGAGGTCGTGCAGCAGGGGCCGTTCCGGGAGCTCGCGCAGTTGTTCGTTTTTGATCATGAGCCAGCAGGAAAGCCTGGTCATGCGGGTGCGGGTGTGTTCGCGGGTGGCGTTCATCCAGATGCAGAAGCCGCGCGTTTTGCGGTTGAGGTCGTCGAGGTTGGTGGCCGGATCTATGCGCAGCCGGGTCTCGAACCATTCTTCCCAGATGTTGTGGGAGACCTCGACGCTGCCCTGGCGGCGGGAGTTGCCGGGGGTGCCGGGGATGATGTCGATGCCGAGGCCGTCCCAGAAGCCCATGCCCAGGGACTTGGCCTTGGCGCGGCTGCCGCCGTCCATGAGCATGGCATAGGGGACGCCGCGGAAGGGGAAGTTTTGTTCGTCTTTGGCCTCCCAGGCGCGGCAGAGGAAGTCGAAGAGGTTTTCGGCGGTTTCGCCTGCGGCCAGGTAGTAGTGGACAAACATGAAGCCGCTGAAGTGGTCGGTTAGTATGTAGCGCTGCAGCGGGGTCTTGACCTTTTTGAAGTTCTCGAATTTGTTTTTGTAGAATTCATCCTGGCGCATGATCTTCATGCCGCCGTCATCGAGATAGTATTGGATGCAGGTGGAGACGTCGACCAGGTGGACGTGGTTGGGGTGGAGGCTGCGCATGTCGGTGTGGGGCGTGGGCGCGTTGAGCTGTTGTTTGCTGAGGGTGCGCTCGCGCAGCTGCCGCTGGACCGTGGCCAGGGAGACCTCGCCCCGGAGCATGATGCCGTTGTCGATGGCGAATTCCATGGCGTTTTCGATCGGCATGAAGGCCCCTTTGTTTTCACGGCCGCATTTGTAGAGGGTGGCGGCGATGAATTCGAGCTGTTCTTCGGCCAGGGTGCCGATGCCTTTGTCGGCGCGCGGTTTGCGGCCTGGGTCGAAGCCGAATTTTTTGGCTATGCGGTACATGGTTGCCTCGCTGCCGCCGTACATCGCCTGGTATCCGGCGATGATCCCTTTGCGGTCCGCCGGTTTTGCTTCCCTGAGTTGTAGTGCCATTTCACGTTGCCACATGGTTTACCTGCCTAGGATGGAGTGTTCAGCTTTGCTGCCCTTGCGCCTTTTCCCAGGCCTCGAATTCATCCATTATTTCGGGGTTGAGGCCGGGGCTGCCGTAGTTGAGGACGGCGGTGTCATAGGCGGCCAGGATCTGCATTTTCATGTTGTGCAGGGTGGAGATGAGGCAGGCGCGCATGCGGGGGGTGATTTCTCCGGCACGCTCCATGACAAAGTCGGGGTCCATGGAGAGCATGTAGCCGTCGAAGGAGGTGCTTTTGTTGGACATGAGCTGGAGGAAGGCGTCTTCATCAAGCGTCAATCCTTTGGCGGCGGCGTCCTTTTCGAACTTTTTGAGGTCGCGTTCCATTTTGTTGATGACGTCGCCTTTGGATTTGAGGACTTTGTCCTTGGCGGAGACGGCGGCTTCCAGGGTTTCAACCTTTTCCTTGGTTTCTTCGCCGATGCGCTCGATGAGCGCCTGGATGTCGTCCCGGTATTCGGGGGTGAGGGGGATGGATTCGTCGCCGTAGATGAGGCAGTTGTCTTTGATTTCGGCGGAATCCGCCGAAACGTGTTTGCCTAACATCCTGATTTTGTTAAATGGCAAACCGCAAAAACCGGCGAAATTCGCCGAAAATGTATCTGCAATCGACCGGATATCGTCCAACATTTCATCTACACGTCGTCTCTCAAGGCCGCGTGCCTCACAAAAAGCATCCCATGTCATGCCGCCTGCTTTATAAGATTTGCTCTGTTTGACACGGTATAAAGTCATGGCCTTTAAAAATTCGTTGTAGGTGATATTTGATTCAATTGCATGGAGAGCACCCATGCCAAACGATTCCTCCCTCAATACATCCATCTCCTCACGCATAGCAGCCAGCTGCTGATCCGCATCTCCCTTGCCCAGCGCATACATCTGCTTTGATGCGTCGGCTATTTCGTCGTGTGCCCGTGGTTCCCGTGGTTTTCCGGCCATGTCATTCCTCCCCTAATGCTGTGATTTCGTTGTCGAGCTTGGCCCGTTCCGCTTCTTTGTTGGCCTTGACCCGCGCCCAGAAGATCCCGATTTTCATGCCGAGCCGCCAGCCGCCTCCTATTTCCTGGACAAATCCGGCATCCTCCAGGGTGATCAGCTGGCACATGACGGTGCCGACCGGGAGCTGGGTTCTGACGGCGACCTCGTTGCCGGTGAGGGGGGCTTTGGATTCGGCCAGGATGGACAGGATGTCGCAGGCCTTGGTTACTGATGCGATGCGTGTGTAAGATTTTTCAGCCACTGTGTTACCTCCTTAAAATGATGATTCCAGTTGTTTGATGCGTTGTTCTATGGTGCGGCTTTCCCTCTTCAACCGTGCCCACTCCAGGACACTGCTGTCCTCGGGGCGCAGTACGTCGCTGCCGAGTGGTTTGAGCACATATTGCAGGGGCTCGAAGGTGTTGCAGACAAAGCAGAAGGCCGCCAGGGCGTTGACTTTCATGCCGTTGCCCTGGTCGCTGGCGGCGTATTTGTCGAGCATGTCCTTGGTGATGCTGGTCTTCATCAGCCGCGACATCTCGGCGGCGATCTGGTAGCGGTCCTTGCCGCTGGTGGACATGGCGCGGCTAAAGCTCTGCCGCAGGCCCAGGTCAATGTCGAGCGCCCCCTCTGCCGTGGCACTGTCAAAGAGGCCGGGCAGCATTTCCATGTGTGTGTCAATCTGGGTTTTTATTTTCGCCATGACATCTCCTGAAAAACTGTTATTCTCAAACCAAGTTTGATATATTGCGATTGCCGGAGGCCACCTCATGGATCGAAACCAGTTCGAAAGCCTGAAAGCTCTGCTGACCGTTAACGCTCAATACCTGGCGATCATCGCCGCCCAAGGGCAGTTACAGCGGCCGTTAGACGCCGAAGATTATGACTTGTGTGCCGCTGACGTGCGGCGGACTGTTGAGTTGCTAGAAAGCAATCTCGAAGTTGGTGTGCTGCCTCCTGACGTCTGGCGGCCTCCGTTCTGGCGGCGCTAGATGCGTTGACCTGGTTTGCTTTCTGCACTTGCGCACGCGCGTCGGTGAGTGCGGCCTCAGGGGTATCTACACGGCCTGTCCGGTATAGATAATTTGCGAGGTGTTGGATGTGTTCTTCTATGAGCTGCCGTGTCATGCTGCCTCCCTGTATTGTATTGGTGTGTCGCCTTGGTCTTTGGTTTTATAGATGATGATTTCGGCGGTATATGTGTCGGGGAAATCGATTTCCATTCCCAGATGGTCTTCAGGTATGCCGTCAGGGAATAATTGACCTACGAACATCCATAAATCGTATGAAGCGAGCCTTAAGCGGGCGTGGGTGATCCCGTCCAGTATGGCCTGGTCGTGTAATGCCATAAGCTCTCGTACTTTTTCTGGGGGCACAACTAATCGGCAGGCTTCAACCCTGTTGTGCCTTCTGTCCATGCGGTCATTTTCTTCGCGGAGGTACTTGGTAATGTCTTTTATCAGTGATCTAAAGGTTCTCATCGAGGTACTCCTTTCATGGCGTGATAAACGCAAACGGGATAAAATAGTTCCAGCGGCTTTATCAGTAGACCCGGAGCCAGACCGGAAGCGGATCTCTTTTTTCAGGCGCAAGCAGTAAAGCTTATGCTGCCTCCCTGTATTGTATTGGTGTGTCGGGCCAGAAGGTTTCCACCGGGATCTGGCATTTCTGAGCGACCAGCAACCGGACCCGATAGCCCTTGCGCTGGCCGCTGAGAACCATAAAGACATATTCGCGGGAAACATCGGCTTCATCGCTAATGGATTTGTTGGTGATGCCTCTCCGCACCAATTCGGAACGGATAAACCGGTAACGCTCCTGTGCTGCATCGAGTTCCGGCTCTTTGGCGACAAAGAAAAAATGAGGCCATAAAGCAGCCAACCTTGAGGACCGACCGAGTGTGTTCATGCTGCCTCCCTGTATTGTATTGGTGTGTCGGGCCAAAGGTCGGACACAGTAAAGCCAATAAGCCGCGCGATAACTGGGCGGTATTTGTACCCAGTGCGCTCGTCATTGATTATGTATCTGATGTATTGAGGAGATTTTTTACAGGCGGCCGCTATGTGGGTATAGTCCATGCCAGCTGAAGTCATAAGACCTTCACGGGCGCGGGGTCGGTCGGGTTTCGGGACAGAGGCGAGCCCGCCTGGAGGGAGTTCCAAAATGTTTTTTTTCATACAACACCCCTTTTTTTAATCTTTAAAGTTTGCATTAGAAACGTTGCCGTTTTAATCGTTGGTATAGTCAACAAATAACGGATTAGTTAATCCATGTCAACAGAAAAATAACGAATCCATGAATTTTGACCTAATCATCAAAAAAATAATGATCCACAAGGGTTTTGAGGACGAAAAAGAGGTTGCAAAACTCTTTGGATTGTCAGCTCCAGACCTGAGCCAGCGTAAAAAGCGAGGTTCAATACTGCCGTATGTGATCGATTGGGCTATTAACGAAAAAGTGAATTTGGATTGGTTGATTAGAGAGACACCGGTCCCATCTGTCAGTGAACCGGATATCGGTTATGCTGCGGATAACGATTTAAGGGAGATGCTGCAGAGGATTATAAAAGAAGGTGATGATACAAAGCTGGCGGCGGTGCGTGGGGTACTGGCTGTGTATGATCCGGGGAAAAAGAAATAAAAAAAGGGGCCGAAGCCCCTTTAAATCACATTATTCGTTGTTTTCTCGGCACACCCCGAGCATTAATGACATTACTGCCGCGTAGACGGCGCAGTTTGCGATAAACCGTGACAGGGCTGGTTCCTTCCTTATCAGCGACCATGCCAACTGCGCGCGCGAGATCACTGCCGGACGGTAACGATAACAAGTTTTGATAGTCAGGCGGGCAAGAAAAAGAGGTCTCTAGGTTATGGGTAGCTTTCAGTTTGCCGCGACGGATCAGACCGATTGTCAGCATTATGAAACGCTGGAAGGCGATTACTTGGTTGCGAGTTTTTAGGTCTTTGATACGGGAAGTAGATATTTTAAATACAAGGCCATCTGCCATTTCTTGCGAAAGCATAATAGTCGATTGCATACGGCCAAGTGAATCAGGTATCTTTTCGACGCGGTGCAAGCCTTCAAAAACATCCCGTGAAGAACGGATCAATTTTGTCACGGCCCGCTCGTCATACCCAACAGCCTGGCAGAAATCTGGGAACGGGATGGCATATGTTTCGATATGGAAAATTCTACTGGATGAGGGGGCGTAACGCCCCCTCATCTCTGTGCGCGGTTGGGGGGTATTTAGGGGAGATGGGGTCACGTTACATGGCCCCATCTCCAGTTCAAAAGAGGTCTTATAGAAGCGGACCGGTTTGCCGAGGAAGTTTTGAACCACGGGTTTGGTATCCATATTCCCTCCATTTACATATTGATTTAAATAATTTATACCTACTACATTGGATATGTAAATAAAAAAACTGGGCGGGCAATCGCGGATCACAGAGAAGCAAACAAAAACGGGGCGAGGAGACCTCTATGAAAAAGTGGTTTTTTATTGCAGTTATAATTTTATCCAGCGGGCACATGTGTTTCGCTGACTGTGTCGATGCTCAAAAAACCAAAATAGAAACATTCCTTTTAAAACATGGGGTAGTCTACCAAAAACAATGGATAAAGCTGGGATATCTAGACAACGTGCAACTCAACGTCGTTATTGTTACCGACCAAAACAATTCGGTCGTGGCCAAGGGGTTGAACGTTAAAATAGAAGGCTATAACGGGCTCATGACCGCTGCGTGGCTTGATACTGAAGAAATTGTTGATTTATTGAAGGCGCTTGATTTCATGATCAACACTGCAAAAACATGGGATCACAAACCGTTGGCGGATTATACTGAAGTGGTTTTTTCGACAACCGGCGGCTTTAAGCTAGGTTTTTACGGTGAACCTAAAAAAACTATAAAAATGAATGATTTAAAAATGTTTGTTTCGTGCGACTGCGGCGAAAAGGCCCCGCGTCTCCTTGATATCAATCATTTAGAAGAATTTAAAAC
>Ga0209318_1002099_pt1 | contig 10512 bp, 20 predicted proteins | sample RifGroE1_FD_183999 | JGI IMG/M metagenome (GOLD analysis project Ga0209318, IMG submission 183999) | Groundwater microbial communities from Rifle, Colorado, USA - Groundwater E1 (SPAdes) (version 2) | ecosystem: Environmental > Aquatic > Deep subsurface > Groundwater | place: Rifle, Colorado...
TGATAGCACAACGGGAAAGACAAATGTTCTCCCCATTGGCGACACAGTTGTTGATAGCGACTGATAAATATATGTATTAGCGTCCGGAAAGTTTAATACATTTGTACCCGTAACAGAAGCCGACGCGCCTTTCACCCAATTCGCAACCGAGAAATCCTCGCTCGAATCCGCAGCAAGCAGGTTCGCTACCCTTCTCGCTTTGAACGTGGCCTCGTTTACGTTGGTGGTGCGGATGAAAAGGCCTTCCCAGTCTTCGAAGACTCGGGCGGAGCCACGGGAGAAGGTGGCTGACTTCTTCCCGTTGTAGTACAGGTCGGTAACTAGGGGGGCGTAGAGAAGCTGATTGCAGAACATCGACCGGTGATGCAACCAATCCGGGCACTGGTTGCCCTGAATGCGGACAACAGGCGGTATAGCACTGGCGCTACCCACCATGATGAGCACAGCGAGCAACGCGGAGACTACGGTAGCAGTGACTTTACGCATGATCAGCACCTCTCAGCTCAAGGCGCCTTCCTAAAGAGCAGGTAGAACTTGCCTCCGTTGCCGACCGCCGAGGCGGTGATCGTCCACGGCCTGACTATGGTCCCCATGCGGTAGGTGTTGAGCCCGAGGAAGCTATTCAGGAACACGGTCTCCTTGGCGGTCGTCGCATCGATAAAGTCAGTGCCGTTGGTCCCCAACAGTGAGAGCCCGATGGTGGCCGTCATACGCTCGGTGATCTCCAGATCTGCGTTGTCGGTCGGGGCCGGCCCTCCGCTGTCGCCCGCGGTCGAAGGGAAACTGACCAGTTGCCAGGCGTACTGCCCGGCCAGTTTGGTCATGATGGCATCCAGTGCAGTGGTCCCGGACAGGGTGACACTCACCGTGCCGTCGGTATGCGCCGTGCAGAGCAGCAATATCTCCTCGCCCGTCAACACCGGCCCGGCCGAGCTTGCGTAGTACATCCCCACTGGTGAGTTTGCCCCAACATCAACACAGGTGCTCGCCGCAAGGGCTACGGAGGACCATAGGATGGTACTCAGGAAGGAGATGAGAAGAAAGGAGCGGAAAGTTGGACGCATGGTATGGCCCTCCGTAGTTTCAGAAGTTAATACTGATATTGATTTGCTGTGCATTCGTTGCATCTTTCTCCCCTGCGGTCACTTCGAGTTTCCCCCACTTCACCGTTGAGCGGATGGCTTCAAGCCGAGTGGATGCCGGAGTACCGGGGTCGTAGACCAAAGCGTCCAGCACCTCCAGATACCCCTCGGCCTGTGTCCGAGCCTTGCCAGCGAAAGTGACTCCGTTCTCCCGGGCATCTCGGATGGTCAGGGCCAACTCCCGGCGAAAGGCTGGGATGGTTGAGAGCAACTCAAACTCCTGCTCGGTCAGCCCGTAGCGAGTGAGTATCGTGTCCAGCTCGTCCAGGCCCAGGGCGAGGTCCATTATGAAGCGCGGATCCCACTTGTTGGTGGAGGCTGGGCGAGGGAGACCGTCGAAGGCTGGTGGTTGCTGGTAAGGTTCCAGTTCGGAAGTTAAGGTTGGGAGGCCGGCGCCACCGGGCGGAGGGGGAGGCTCATACTCCGGCAACTCGGCCTCCCAAGGTTGTACAGGTGCGCCCGGCTGCCCAAGCAGCTCTGCGTCCAGAGCACTGAAGTCGGTGCTCGTATCCCCTCGCATGGTATCCATACCATTATGCTACAACAATATAACATCTTGATACAAGGAAAAAATGAAGCCTCCAAATTTTGGAGGTTAAAAAGAAAGCCCGACCGAAGGAGAAAACGGTCGGGCTTAGAGAAAGGTGGTATTTCAGTATAGCTGATTAGGGAGTATTGTCAAGCCACTCCCAGATTTGTTTGGCGGTGTCCAATACGTCTGAGGGCGTGAACGCTGGTGCATACTCCACGCCGGACGGCTGCTTTCCTGCTGCATGGATATTAATTGCCATTCGCAATGCCTCCGATTTGTAGATTACTTCTTTATCCTTGTCTTCGTTCATAACTCCTCCCACTGGCCTTTGGGGTTCTTCCCCTCAACCTTTAAGTTTTCCGGCCGCAGTTGCTCCGCGACCAGTTCGTCCACTGTCTTGCCGGACAGGATCTCCATGACCTTCGTGCTGTGCCACAGTTTGAACTTCGGGTGCTCTACCAGCCGGGCGAAGGCTGCTTTCTTGTTCTGGTGCTGGCTCTTGTGCTCCCGGCTCTCACCTACCGCCCCACTCTCCAGGTGGATGATGCGAATGCCGGAAGCGGTTTTATTCTGGTGCTGTCCGCCCGGACCGCCGGCGCAGAACGCTTGGACCTCAAGATCCTTCGCTGTTACTGAGAAGAGCAGTTTTCTTTTCGAGTTTTGCATAGACTTTATCCTGCACATTTATCTTCAGCCACCCGATCAGGTAGCACATGACCTCCTCGGTCTCTCGGCACTGCGGGACCCCGCACACCTCCATGACTGAGCATGCTGCATGGGCCAGCTCATGAGCAACTATGCTCGCCTTGCTCAGGTCCTTGACCCAAACAAAGATATCGCCTCCGCAGTCCCGGACGCCGCCATGCGATGAGGGCACGAAGGAGACTTGGGTTCGGGCCCTGCGCAACCGATAGACTGCCTCCTCGGCATCCGCAGCCTCGCAGTTGCCTATGAAGAAAACCGAGCGGTTGAAAATTGGGACGTGGGCCAGGTGGGTGATCACCTCAGCACCTCCCACACCTGCCACGCCAGCGCAGCAGAGTTGATTAGCCAGCGTTTCATTTCAATTACTCCGCGTAATCGGTTGTGGAAACTCGACAAAAATTCCATCTTCATTTTGCACAAACTTTCGTGTTGCCGAAATAAATTTGTACTCTTCTCCGCGCTTAAATTCGTGCAGGTACATCGTTGGTTTTACATGTTTGTATACCCCAAACGGCAGCTTGCGGTAAACACCAGAAGCGGTCGGATGCTTGGCATGGTGCAGGGCTGTTCCGGTGATGTATCCGCCAACGAGCAGCACGATGATTCCGCAGACTTCTATGGCTATACCGACAATCAACATGTGGAATGGGTTCATTTCAGCGCCTCCCTAGCAATCTCGGCTATCTGTGCAATCCTGTGCCATACAGCATCAGGGTTTTTCTTGTAATCGGTAGCAATGGCCTCTATCTCCACCAACGCGGCTTCTAGCTGCTGGATGCGGCCGTCATCCTCCGGCTTCTCTGAACATTCCACACAGAAAAGTTTACCCGTTCCGTGCACGAAATCTGCCGGCTCCATCTTTTTCCCGCATCCGTCACAGTCTATGCCGGTATGATGTTTAATAGGTGATACAGTAGCTGTAACCAGCCCGCACTGGCTGACCAATTGTCCGGTTGCAACTTCAATTCCACTCATATCCCCTCCTTAAAGTGTACGGCGGGCAGGATTTGAACCTGCGACCTGCCCTCGATTAGGAACCACTCTACCTTACTGAGCCCCTGCCGTACTTTTCTGTTGTTACACTACTGCCAGCTCTGCTCCGAGCAGGGCGAGAGCTATGTTGCCGAGTGGTCCGCACTCAATGACCACGGCGCGGAGTTTCTCCGCATACTCCTTTATTCGTACTTGGTCCTGCTCCGGCAAGCCGGCTACGATTCCTCGGACGTAGATCAATGTTTCTTCACTTGGTGTCATGGCTTTCTCTCCTGTTGAATTTTATATTATCGTAGCACGGCGTTTTGAAAAAGTCAAGGGAGTAACAGAAAATAAGCGAGTAGTTAAAAAGTTCAGGAATTCAGTGAGTTAGGTGGAGTAGACACTGGAGTTACAGAAAATGGGGTGGTAGGGTGTTTGGTGTGTGAGCACTCATGAGATAGAGGGCGGCACACCGCGCATTTCCCCCCACGCCCCCCTCCCCGGAAAAACGAAGTACCCCCGCCCCTCTGAAAATCAGCGGGAAGGACGCGCATACCTGGACACCTCCCGGCCGGCGTAATGAAACAAGTAAACAGCTGCAGACCTGGAACACTGGGAAGTGATCCACCTGGTAAGTGATCCGCCTGGTAAGTGATCCGCCTGGGAAGTGATCCACCTGGGAAGTGATCCGTCTGGGAAGTGATCCGTCTGAAAAGAAATGATACTCCCAACACAAAATAAAATGTAACTTGCGTATCTTTTTACTTGTAACTTGTGTATCAATCGGATACAGTAAATTATAGAGGATGTTTATCCGCTCCCCACAAAAAGAGAGGTATATCATGAAGGCAACAACGAGAGTAAAATTCATAGGGACCGGTTCGGCAATGCGCTCTGCTTTATGCCCGTTTGAGTTTGCTTATGTAGAGGTGGAAACGAATGGTGTACGCTATCGTTGGTACAATGAGCAAGGGGCCTGGGACGCTCATAAGCTCTTCGGGAAAGAGGGATGTCTTTGCGATATAACCGCAATCTTCACCGAAAAAAGAGCCTTGCAGCGCGTGAAGGTACTTGCCAATAATATCCCTGATGATTGTTACCGGTAATTATAAAGAGTTGATACTTGATTAACAAAAATAAAACGGGAGGAAATGAGCAATGAAGATTCTAAGCATTGACGCGTGGCGTGACGGTAACAGCTGGACATGGAATCAATGGTATAATGTCGGAACAATTACCAAAGAAGAACTTAAGGCACTGAACAGTAACCGGAAGATTCTTAAATACTTCCGGGACAATGGCTATCTGTCCTCTTTATCTACTGGTAAATGTTCTGTGGAAGATGACCAGTACAACGTCGTTATTTGCGAACGTAGCAACGGGCGCCCGTTGTTTGCTATTGAGTACGGGCCTGAATATTAATTGAACAACAAAAACAAAACGGGAGGAAATGAGAGATGAAAAACGTAGAACAGTACACCATGTATGTTGAACAAGCGCTAGACCGCTACCATGCCGAGCTGCGCGACTGGCCCGGTGATGAGATACCATTCCCGACATTCTACGAATGGCTAGCCTTTGAAGTCCGTGCCGGCCGGTACACTAAAATTGCGCAGCTTATCACCGTAACCGTTGCTTTTGGAGGAGTAACCAAATGACAATAATCATTGACAGTGAAGAACAAGCCATTCAGGAAATGGAAGAAGCTATTAACGAGGTATCCGAAGCCATTAAAAGAGCTTGCCGGGTTGATATCAGCGATTTACTGAGGGAGGATTGAACCATGCGCGAAAAAATGAGACACCTTTTCAATCCAATGAAATTACGTGGCCTATTGCGGCGCCTGGGAGTTTCCCGCTTGTTTGCGCTGCAGCTGGCCATGAATTATGAGACTATTATATATAGGAGGTTAGGGTTATGAGAACTTTTTACTGTTCAAAATGCAAGCAAGTGAAACCTGCTCAAGAGTCGGGCGGAACTGGCTACGCCACAATGAGGAACAACCACAAAGTCTGCTACTCATGCTGTGCTGCCGGTGATCGAGCCGACATGATCAAGCATGGCCGGATTGACCTTTACCTCGTAGAGGATAGGCCACAAGAAGAGGTTATTAACTGGCCTGGAACACTGCGTTTCCCGGTATTGTGGAGCAAGGCTGGCCAGCACAACATCGCCCGGACCCGGACAGACGTTTGGTTCACTGGCCCGGACGGATTTTTGTGGCGCGGAACTCAGTACGGCGAATGGTCGCAGGTTTGCCACTGCCGGAGGACAAAAAACAAAGTAAAGTAACAATTTGATACTATACTACCTGGAAACAGAGGGGCAAAATATGACGAAAGTTACAAAAAAGTAGTTTAACGTTAATCGCTTAATATCGAAGAGCTTGTTCGTTTTTGCAACACTCAGGTGAGTGATTTAGTATCAAAATGATACTTCTCACAACATTATGCGACATGTAGAGCAAAGTTACATCGTAAGCATTTAATTAAATACTTAAATAGTAGTATCAAAATGATACAAAAGTCTCGCACAAAAAGAGGTACAAAAATCATAAAATACACAACAAAACACTCAGGTGGGTAGGCCGTGCTGGTTCGGGTGCGATTTTTCCAGGAGGATGAAAAGAGTGTTATATTATATACTTATTAAGAATAATAATAATAACAATGTAATTAATCAGGGTAATATGACTATCATAGTCCCTATAGAGGGGGTCAAATTGGTGCGGATGCGGTGCGCGAGAAAAAAAGTGAGTATGCCTATTTTTTCAGATTTTTTTTACCACCTACCAATGCAACGGCCCGAAATCATTACAAATGTTACTAAAAAACGCAAAACTTACAAGGTCTTAACTAGTGAAAAACATTCAACATTTTTAAAGTTACACGGCGTGCAAGATATACATGATATTGGAATCATTACAAATGTTCCCAATCGCAAAACTACTCACATGATTGATTTTATTCTTGACAAGCATTTGTCAAGGGCGTAACATAAAGACATACAACGGAGGAAACACTATGAGAAACCAGTACAACGCTCTAACCACTTGGCCCGAGTTTGCTCGTAATCTGGATACCGAAGCTCAAAAAGCTGGCGCATACTCAACAGGTATCGAGTCCGACCGGAAGCGCCGAGGCGCTGCCATTAATGTTGATTTGTTTGGTTATGACGAGGCGCAGGGCCTTATCGTGGTCCAGGTCCGGCAGGCGGTTTTCCATCCTCGCCGGTTTACCGAAGTCCGCAAAAATTACCTACTTATAGGTCGCAACGAAGAAACCGGCGCAGTATTTGCGCATCCTGTGGATAGTCCTGCGCGGAGCAAAAAAGCCCTTGCGACGCCGGAGGCCTGTGTGGCCTGGGTCCTGGCTAAAATCTGGGGGTGCAAAATCGAGGACTTGCCGGAGATTCACCGCCAAGGCGACATCGCTTTTATCCCGGTCCGCACTCTCCCGCCTGGAGCAGAGGAGGTGCAGGGTATTATCATTGTGCGCAATACGCACCGTATAACCGCGGAACGCATATACAAGGCCGGGGATACTTATTATGTGGCCAAGCGTGCGCGGGTTGTACACCTCAAGCGCCAACACGCGCCGGTAACGGTTAAAAACGGACTTTTCAGAGTCCAAGAGGGGCAACGCTCCCGCTTGTGGGATTTTTCCGAACGGCGAAGAGATTGAGCCCCTGCGAAGGTGACACAATGGGCCCTAAGAAAATAACCATTCCACAAATGACCCCGGCCCACCTCCGGCTTTTCCGTACAGAGTACGCCCTCAGCCAAGCGGACGCCGCAAGGCTCACTGGAGTGAGTCGGGTAACGTGGAACAGATACGAAAACGGCCACAATATACCCTTGTACATGACCCATGTACTAAGGGGGGTAATCAGAACCATTAAAGAGCTAGAGCCATGAGACTTGAAATCGACAACTACGACAACGCTGCAGTGCAGGAAGACGTGCCACACGCCATAGCAACAGCCCTCCGCACCGTGGCGGACCGGGTAGAGAAAGGGGAAACGTCTGGAGGTATCTGGTGGGATGCGAACGGAAATAAAATAGGCTCCCGGGTAATGCCGCGGCTCTGGGAATTGGAGAATGGAAACCATGAATGAATACAAAACTAAGCAGGTCCACACCTGGATGAAATCACTACCGGACGACCAGAAAATGAGATTCGCCCTTAATTGGCGTCGGCCACACTCCCTTTTTAACGCAGCGTGCGCAATCTATCCCGGCGGAGGGGAAGCCCTGCAGGGTGTGGACTGGTACAGCATTCACAAATCCCGCGACCTCGGCACTTGGGGCCACGGCGGCAAAGCATTTCCTATTTGAGGAGAACAGACAAAATGAAAACCTACATAAGCGCATGGCCGGTGAATCGGCAGGAACAAGAAAAGCTCGGGATATACAATTCCGGATACGTCCGGACTCAGGCCGTCGGCGGGATCTTGCACCGCCTGGTCAAGCTCTGGTACATGGAAATTAACAGCTTTGTCGAGGCGTACGGCCAAGACGACGCGAAGAAAAACGAACTGCGGGTGGTGTTCCACTGCAGCAAGCCGAAGGGAGAATTTTACAAATGAATGCAACATACTCACCGGAAGACAACAAATTGCGCCTTTACTCAGAAGAACGCCTTGATTCAGAAACCTACGCCAAAGTAAAGGCCGCTGGCTTTCGTTGGGCACCTCAGCAAAAACTTTTCGTTGCCCCTGCCTGGACGCCGGGCCGGGAATCCCTCTTGCTGGATCTGTGCGGCGAGGTTGGCGATGAGGACACAAGCCTTGCGGCCCGCGCTGAAGAGCGGGCGGAGCGGTTCGAGGACTACAGCGAGAAGCGGGCCGGCGACGCCGAGGCCGCCCGGCAACGGGTTGAGCAGATAACGGACGGAATCCCGTTGGGCCAGCCGATCCTTGTCGGCCACCACTCGGAGCGCCGCGCCAGGAAACACGCCCAACAGATTGAAAATGGCATGCGAAAGGCGGTCAACCTTTGGCGCACTTCCCAGTATTGGCAGGACCGGGCAGCCGGGGCCTTGCGGCTGGCCAAGTATAAAGAACGGCCGGAGGTTCGCGCACGCCGGATAAAGGGCATTGAGGCCGACCGGAGAAAGCAGGAGCGGCGCACCGCGGATGCTGCGAAAGTCCTTGACTTGTGGAACAAGCTCGAAGACGAAAAATTCCCAGTCCAGCGGAAAACCGAGGCCGGGCCGGTACCGCTCACCATCCAGGAGCGGGCGGAGTTCATCACGAATCACTTTGACCACACCTCTTTTTGCTTCTTGGTCGCTGAGTACCCGCGCAAGGAGGGGCAGAGCACCTACGAGGGAGAGCGGTCCTTGTGGTCGTCGCTGACGGATGGTATAATCACCCCGCAGCAGGCGCGTGACTTAGCGGTGCCGGTACACATCCGCACCATCGACACGGCGGCGCGGTGGATGCAGCATTATGACAATCGGTTAGCTTATGAAAAAACCATGCTGGCGGAGCAGGGGGCGTCCGAGCTGATCGAGAAACGGCCGCCGAGGAAGAGCGCAAAAACACAGCTTCCCCTTTGCAATTACCGCGCACCAGAGGGAATTAACATTGAAAACACCTACCACCGCGGCGAGTTTTCCGTTTACCCGCAGATCGAAATGACCAAGGCGGAGTATACCAAGATAGGCAGCGACTACAAAGGGACGGAATCGGTCAGCGGATCGCACCGGGTGCGCGTCGCCATGGTCAGGATCGCAGGAAAAGTTTCCCGCTGTTCCGTGTTCCTGACGGACAGCAAGGTACACCCTATCCCGGAGCCAGCAGCACCTGCCCAGCAAGAAACTCATGCCCCAAGGATGGTCCAGCGAGGCCCAGCGAGGAGTTACCAGCCACCGGAACGAACTGCGTTCGACGACATGCAAGACACCCTGCGTAGTGGAGGAGTGCGAACCGTGGTCGCCGGCCAGCTCTTCCCTACGCCGCACAGTGTCGCTGTTCGCCTTGTCGAACTGGCCGGACTTAGCCCGTACCACAGGGTACTTGAGCCGAGCGCCGGGACCGGAAATTTACTGAAAGCGATTGGCCAAGGGCCGGACAAGGTAGCAGTGGAAATTAACCAGCAGGTGGCGCATTCCCTTCTTTCTGCGGGCCTGTCTGGACTGCGTGTGGTCGTTGCTGACTTTCTGGAGTGTGCCCCGGAAGAACTTGGCGTCTTTGACCGGGTCATCATGAATCCGCCCTTTAAGAATGGCTTGGATATCCAGCACATCAGGCACGCACAGACTTTCCTTAAACCAGGCGGCCGCCTGGTTGCGGTGTGCGCGAACGGACCGCGGCAGCAGGCCGCATTCAGAGACGCTGGGGCGTACTGGGAGAACCTGCCGGCCGGGAGTTTCAGGGAGCAGGGGACGAACGTGAACACAGCAATTATTATATTGGAGGGATAAAAACCATGCCCAACAAATTCAGGATTGACACCACACCCGAAGCGAGGGCAGAAGCAAAAAAATACCTTGCCTGTACCCTCATCGCAGGTACAATATTCGCAGGGGCGGCGCTCTTTTTAGCCTCAGCGGTTGACTACCGGCAAGAGAACCGCCAGGCCCAGATCGTCACCTGTGGGGGGCTCAGGATCACCATTCAGGTGGATAAACAGTATCCTAACGACCTGGCTTGCGAGGCAATCAAGCGAGCCATGAACAAAACAAAAGGAGAGTAAACCAATGTGTAACTTTTTCAGTGGTATAATTAAAAAAGACAAAACCGTGCTGTGGCTTCCTGGTGTGGACAGTCACGACGAAATCATTGAACATTTCGCGCTGGAGGACAACACGGACGACCCGCAGAAAATGACCTTTGCGCGGTTCGAAATCACCCGCGGATCGGCTAAAATTGAGAACCTGCAGGACTGGTTTTTTTGCGTAGATGAGCGCATTATCCCTGAGTGGCTATCCCCTGCCCACGATCAGGCGGCACGGGCGGTTTTTGAAGCTTATTTAGCTGAGCAGTTAGTGGCAGGTATCTATCCCGGCGACCTCGACCTGAGGGGCTACGCCCACCCGCTGCCCGCGGGGCTGACCACGACCGGCAACCTCGTCGACCTGAGCGGCTACGCCCACCCGCTGCCCGCGGGGCTGACCACGACCGGCAACCTCGTCGACCTGGGCGACTACGCCC
>Ga0209318_1002100_pt1 | contig 10511 bp, 10 predicted proteins | sample RifGroE1_FD_183999 | JGI IMG/M metagenome (GOLD analysis project Ga0209318, IMG submission 183999) | Groundwater microbial communities from Rifle, Colorado, USA - Groundwater E1 (SPAdes) (version 2) | ecosystem: Environmental > Aquatic > Deep subsurface > Groundwater | place: Rifle, Colorado...
GAATGTTCTTTTTAATACACCAATCAAGAATAGCTGCTGGAGATTCGAAACTTTCATGCATAATTACATGAGCATTCATTCGATTAGTAAATAATCTTATTCAAACCTATGATATGGGGTGGAGAATTCAAATTCGCATGAACATTTCTCCACTATCGCATTAAATGAATTAAATCATATAAAAGAGGTCTTTGACAAGCTAAATGAAATACTTTCCTTAGAAAATAAAGATGTTAAGATAGAGTACATTCTTTAAGGTTGGTATATATAGGAGAATGCATTGTGAACTTATGGGACTTTTTATAGAAAACTGTTTGTAAGAGTGCTAACTTCGTGTTTTAAATCTAGCCTCTCGTTGTATCCTTTCTGTCGTAGCGGATGTATGCTCACTATCCGCTTTCTTCATTAAGTATTTACTCAATTCTGTAGCAAAAACCTTTAGCGCCGGCTCTTTCTCCCATTCCTGTATTCTTTGCGCAGTCTCTTTGAAGTAATTAGCAAAACCATAATCTCCTTCAACAACACCTGTGTGTACATAAATCATGTATATCAAACTTTTTACTCTCTTAGAAACAACTCTAGATTTTATAATATATTGAATTATTTCATCAGTAAAAGAGGGCTTTTGGTCAAATTTCTCAAGTATCTCGAGTGCGAATTCACTTCCCTGTTCACCTTTGTCGATAAGTAACTTCAGGATTGAAATTTCTTGTTCTGGTTCTATTTTTAACAGTAAAAGAGAAATTAGTCTTGTTGACAGCCACCTTCTTAGCGATTCTTTCTTATATTCCTTGAAAAGATCGATTATGAAGTTCTTAACGCTCTCAGGGGTTCCTACATCAAGATAAAACAGCTCATAAGGTATTGCAGAGTAGCGAGGAATGATTTCTTTCATAGAATCTTCTTTACTAATTCGGTTTTTGATGAATGGAAAAAGTTCTTCTGGATAGATTTTAGATATCTGATTAAGAATGGTTTCGATGTGATAATCGAGATCTTCTGCGAATAGAAGATTGTCAAGTATATCGTTGATTGTTTCTTTAGAAAGATATTTGATAGCGAAATCATCATGTTCATTGAAATAAAGGTTTCGTGTCCAGCTTGTATTATGTTTAGAGGAGACATACTTTATTGCTATTTGTAAGATGTGTTCTTCTCCTTTATTTAGTTTAGGCTTTTTGAGGAGACTTCTGATCAATAAAACTATGTTACTAATATCATTGGTCTTTCTAAGTTTGTCAAAAAAATCTGAAAGGAATTTAGTAGATAAGGAACCAAAATCTTCTATTCCGTAAGCTATCCAGTAACGATTTGACTTTCTGTTTACAGATTTGGTTAATATCTTCTTCGCTGTTACAGGACTGCTATCGAATAGCCCAAGAATTATATTGTAAGTGTAAGCGTACTTATCTAAAAGGTTGTGCAATTTTGTATATACCTTTACTGCAAGGGCTGGTTTTTCTTTCGCAAAGTTTCTTAAAAAATTCTGAAATTCGTGACTATTTGAAGAGGATACCTGCAATGTGAATGAATTACTATGTATATATTCTTTAAATCTCTTTATCCAAACTGGAAGGCTTTTTGTATCTATTTCCTTTGTAATCTTTTTTATCTTGGCATTTCTGGTTTGATCTCCGTCCTTAAATGATTTCGTATTATCATACCTTTCGTATTCCCAACCAAAGAATAAGCGATACATTTGGTATTCTTTGTTTCTTTCAAATCGGTTGAGCAGATTTGGGATCAATTTTACTTCAGGCCTTGATCGTCTGCTAAGGAATAAAAGCTTTGTTTCTACTTCTTGAATAAGGCTATACTCATTTCCTTTTAACTCCTTTTCATAAAAAGCCAATATCGATTCTATGTTTTCAAAAATCAATCTATCCAGCTTCTTATCTTTTCCTCCTCTTAGAGGATAATTGGTTCCCATATCTAAAGCTTTTATAACTTTCAGCTTAGAATCAAGCTTTGAGACCATGATGTATGTCTTTTTTAGATATTCTATTACTTGAGACCTCATTTCTTTACAGGGTTTTCCTACAGGTAGACAACTTTGGTGTATAGTTAGTGAATCAAAATTGATTGACTCATTTTTGTCTATGTCTAAAGAAAGAAGTTCTGAGGATACTCCTGTAATAAGATCAATATAGTCTTCATAATTCTCCCCTATTTTAGATTTTATAATGACTATGAAATCCAGAGAATGTTGGAAATAAATTTTATCCCCCTCCCATATAGGGAAAGCTATCCTTTTTAAAGATTCTATGATTATATGTTTGTCCTCTGGAATCCTTATATATACATCTAAGAGAGCTTCAATAATTCGGGCATAGTATTTTGGGGGATATCCATTTATCAAAATCTCAAATATAGAAAGAGATATCTGCAAGACCTCTTGGAAGGATTTCCCCCTAAAAGTTCCAAATTGAGTTTTCAGCGGCTTGATTTTGTTCTTACTTGCTTGAAGTATTACTTCTTTAATAAGCAATACTATATCGATATCCTTGATGAAGAGATCAACATACTTTTCCATGTATGATTTTAAGTTGGTCAATTTGTCAAATAGAACATTATTGTCGGGGATACTAGATAAAAGTTCCATTTCTTTTGGAGAAAACAACTCTTCTTTCCTTTCTATCTTGCCAGATATTTCATTGAGATAATCTAACCACCCCTGTGCAGGCAACATATAATTTTCTATTAAGTTTTTATACTCATCTTTTAAATAAGAATATTGCTGTGGATTTATTTCTTCGAGATTTCTACTATCTTTATATAAGACATCATGCTGTTGTTCTATAAATGAATGGTAAAGAACCGTTGTTATTTGAATTTCAAATACTAAGTTCTCGAACATTTTATATTCAGGAAGGCTTATTCTTTCATCATTTAATTTCCCTCGTATATTAAATGATGGATAACTTGAGGCTGGTTTACGAGATATTTCTATGCTACCAGGAAACCAAACAAGTATTTGTTCTGCCAAAGCTATTACATCTGTCCATGTGTAAACCAAAATTCTTATTCCTACAACATCTCCAACATCATTTAAATGAAAAACATTCAATCTTTCGGGGTCTTCTAGCTTTTTTTGCAAAGAATCGCGTTTCTTTACTCGGCTCAGTATATCGAGTGGTCTTATAGGGTAATTTTCAAGTAAAGTAGAGAACAAATTCTTCAAAAAAGAAGCAAACTGTGTATATTTATCTTTTTGCTCATCGTACTCTTTGAGTATTTGTTGAATTGTCTCTTGTTTTAACATCCTGTAATAATTATATAACAAATACTTGGTCTAAATATATAATTGCTGTCTTAAATCTATTAGTTTATAATAATGGCATGATACCTAAACCTATTCATAGGCATGGTATAGAAAATTAAATCCAGGTCAGTGTGTTAGGCGGTCTTCCGTCTTGCAATCACTGACCTGGTTACTAGGGGAAACTCTAGTAGGTGAAGTAGTGATACTCACCTGTGAGCGGGAGACCACTTTTCTCAAAGAATCTCCCAAACAATTTAGTTATATATAACTTGGTCAGAAGTAATATATGGAAAAAGAAACATCAAAGAAGCCTAGCTTTATAAAGATTGTCTTATCAATCCTAATAATCCCCTCAATAGTAACCCTTACACAGATAACTCAGAACTTTCCAAGTACTTGGAGCATGATTTTAATATCTTCTGTTCTTATCGTTCCCCTAGTACTATTTCTAATAGGTAAAGATTCTTTCTTGAAAGATAGAGAAGACTTCTTCGGAAGTGAAAACAAAGAGCAAACTTCAAATATATTGACATACATTCTCCTCACTTGGATCTGGATTATAGTGATATCCGTTATTAACTTCTTAATACCCATTTTGTAAAGAGATTTAAATTATAAATAAGATATATCATGCCAAAAGTAAAGGGTTACCTGCTAGAAGAGGCTCCTGAGGGGCTGTATTGGGCTTCTAAAGAAGAAATAAGTAAACTTTGGAATAGTAAGTCCGTTATACCTATCAAAGAGATAGAATTGCTTCCATTGTGGGTAACAAATGCTTTTGTGCCACCCTTCTGTGTTCAAGCTTTGATATTAGGTATGGTTAAAGCATATAGCATAGATCAAAAGGAAATCGAGAAAGTAAAGAATGAGAAAGGTGTTGATATTGAAAAGCAAGAACCCTTTTACAAAGATGCTTTGTTGTCATTGTTTGATTCTCCATCAGACAAGAACCTTGAAAGAAGTCTTTTGAATATCTTGACCATATTGAAAGAGACAAAAGGTAATGAGTATGTTGTAGATTTCTATCAAAACGCCTCGAATATGTTGGATAATTTAGAGATTCCAGATACATTGCAGATATCGTAACATCTTGTGTTACAATATCGTATGGCAACTACTAAGCAAAAGATTGCAGTAAAAAAAATATCGGAAAATGTCGGAAATACAAAGCCTAAATCAATGGGTAAAATTTTGAGGGAATCAGGCTATTCCGAAAGTGTTTCTAAGTCTCCTAGGCGAGTTACAGAGTCAAAAGGATGGAAGGAGCTATTGGAAGACTATTTCCCTTCGGAGGAGCTTTTAAAGGTTCATAAGAGGCTTCTAAACAAGAAGGAGATAGTTACTTATCAGGGAAACTATATTAAGACAAAACAACCTCACTCAGATGTTAAGTATGCATTAGATATGATCTACAAATTGAAGGGATTTTATAAAGAGGATGAGATAATAAACGAAGATCAGCATCATAATCTGTCAGATAAAGAACTTAATGCTGAAATAGATAGATTAGAAAGAGAATTAGGTATTAAGAAAAGGGTTTAGTCTTGCATATCCAACTAAGACTTATTTATTACCTTTCCTTTTATTACATTCCTCACAAAGAACCCTCAGGTTACTTTCTTTTGTAGGTCCCCCTTTTGAATATGGAATTATATGGTCAATTTGTATCTCATCGTCAAGCAACATCTTTTTACATAGTTGGCACATAGAATTATCTCTTCTGACTACGCGTATTAACACAGCTCTTGGAATATTTCTTGTTCCCTTGCTTATCCTATTATGAATAATTTGTCCATTTTCGTTAGCTCCACTTTCAGCACAAAAATAAACAGGGCAAAGATGCCCGAAAACTGGGCAAGACATATCTTGTATAACTTTTGGTATTTCCAGAGGATAATCTTCTTCTTTGAAATTATCTACCTGCTCTTGAAACATCTGCCTTTGATCTTTTGATAGTTTTTTTTCATCAAGAAAGGCATCCTTTTCAAGAATAGACTTTAGGTATTTATTGTGCTCAATAGCCATTATTCTCGTTGGAGAAGGTAGTGGATAGCCTTCGACCAAAACCCCATAGGGACAATATTCAAGTTCTTGACAGGGTTTACAATAATCTTTTACTTGTTCTTTCAAAGAATTTTCTGAATAAATAGTGTCATAACCTTCTATTGATTCATCAATTGGAAAGAAATGCAAATGTATATCGTTAATAGCCATAAACAAATTTTATACTATAAATTCTTTTCAGGATATCAAAAATCCTTCTTGTAGTAAAGATAGTTGCCTATTCTATTGCTACTCGTAACATTAAATGTTACATTATATTCACAACTGAATAAGTTAGTCGTGACTTGTTAGTAACGGAAAAACCGACCCTAGCATTTTCGATTAGGGATCTAATACCTTTGGGTATTGGGATAGGTCACAGTATTTAATCTGAGGATTACTACTGTGGTGAAGAATTCCGTTACAAACGAGGTGAATCCAGGTGCAGATTTATTAGTGCTAATAGAGTCTGTAGAAGCTGAGATGAAAAAATATCCTAAAAATATTCATCCAAGCAAAAAACATATTTTGAAAGGAGCAAGAGGTTATTATATACTGTAACCAACATGAACCCCTTAAATGAGGAGCAATACCGAGAGGCATTGTCTCAATATACACAGGCATACAGCCTGAAGAAGAAATCTAGTAGCCGAGAGCGAGAATTATCAACCGATGAACCTAGATATGTAATCTATGTACGAAAATCCACGGAAGATGCTGAGAGACAGGTACAATCTATTGAAGATCAAATAGCTAATTGTAAAGAATTCGCACGAAAACACAATCTAAAGATTGTTGATATTAAGTCAGAAGAGAAAAGTGCTAAGGAAGCAGGAAAAAGACCAGTCTTTAATGAAATTGTTAGAGTAATAAAAGAAGACCACTTGTACGATAGTATATTAGCATGGCATCCTGACAGACTAGCAAGGAATATGAAAGAATCAGGAGAAATATTAGATATGTTGGATAATGATATTCTTTTTGATTTAAAATTTGTTTCATTTACTTTCAATAATGATGCAGCTGGCAAAATGACTCTTAGTATCTTATTTGCCATGGCTAAAGAATTCTCTGATAAGCTTTCCGATGATACAAAGCGAGGTATTAAAAAGAAAGTTAAGGAAGGAAAGTATTGTGGTAGTGCTAAAAAAGGATATTATAAAAACAGAAAAGATTATTATCGTCCTGATGATACCCACCCTCTCTATGTTCAGTTATGGAAAGATATTCTACATGGATATTCATATAAACAGATCTTAGAGAAATACAAGGAGTTAAATTTCAAACAGAACTCTCTCTCAAACTATCTGAAAGACCCATTTTATGCTGGTTTTTATTCATTTGGGGATATTGCAGTAGATTTACTTAAGGCAGACCCTGAATTCATTCCTCAAGTCTCTGTAGTGGACTTTCTAAGCATCAGAAAGATGAAGGTGAGTAAAGTATCATGGCATACAACTTCTGATTTCTTGCCCTTTAGAGACCTTGTGAAATGTGCCGATTGCAATAGCTATATGATTCCTGGAAGAAGTACTAGTGCCTCTGGAGAAAAGTATCTCTACATTGCTTGTGGAAATAATGAATGCAAAGCTACATTGAAGAAAAAGGACAAGAAAGTAAATAGCATACGAGCGAAGGTTCTCGTAGAAAGTACAGTTGAATTCTTATCCTCAAAATTGAATGTAGATGAGAAATTATATAATGACTCTATAAAAGTTCTAAAAAAACAGAGATATGAATCAATATTTGATTTAGAAAAGAAATTAAGCACCTTGAAGGCTAACAAAACGAAACAAGAGAACATAGAACAAAAGCTTGAAGATGAAATTGCCAAGGAAGACTCAACTGCTATCTTAACAGATAAACTAAAGGCTGTTCTTTACAAAATTAGAGATACGAATGTCGAGATTAAATCGCTTGAGGAATCTATTGCAGAAGCAAAAATAAATATGGAGATTGAAATACCAAGCTATGAGCGTTTTGTGAACTTCTTTAAGAATGCTGTTACAGTACTACAAAATACTGAAGACCCCTATTTAATTGATGAACTTGTCAAAATGGTCTTCCTGAACATTTATGTAGGGGGTAAAAAGGTGCTAGCCTACGACCTTAAAGAGCCATTTAGAAGTTACGAATTGCTAAAATTTCAATATGGGGTGGATAACGGGACTTGAACCCGTAACCCTTGGTTCCACAAACCAATGCTCTAACCAATTGAGCTATACCCACCATATCGAAAAGTATTATACCCTATCTTATTCCATTTCTCTATATTGTATTACCCCTGACTTATAATATATACTTTAGTGTTATTTAACATATTGCTTGATGATACTTGGTACATGAGCCTGAGAATCTCATATATGGGAAGGGTTTTTCCTCTGTTCTTCTCCCCTTTACCTTCTCTTCCTCTATCATCACGTTTTCCTCCGAGACCCTTTAGGGCTATCCGACTCTGAAGGGTCAAAAAAATAACAAGAACTGCGGGAGAGCCATAGATTAATTTCTATGACATATATGCCTTTTAGGTTATATTCCCCCAGTTCTTGAGCTCCACAATCTCCTTGAAATACCGCCTATAGTAACGTATAATCTTGTTTGCTTGATTAACGTTCATTACAAATTTGATTATTGTCGAAAAGCAAGGTAGTTTATACGCCATGAACTACGGTCCCCTAAGGAGGCTTGCTTTCTTAAGTAGAGAATATACCAATTCACCATTAGTGGTATTGAGAGGTAAATTTCTCTACAAATGCATTTATCCGGAGCTGATCCCATTTTATAGGTACAGTGCTTTAAATGTATTGGATGGATTGAGAATCTAAATCAGCAATTTTGCAAACTAAAAGATTTCCTCTTTTCTAGCAGAATTGATTCTCTTCTATCCACCCGGCCTGTACATACAATCTACCATTATTGGTATTTCCTAAGTGGAAAGTATGTGCAGGTTGTGTTTCTTAATACTTCATCACATCACACTCACATATCCTCCCTGTACTCTCTGTAGTTAGTTTTAAGCCCTCCAAAAGAGTATTCTTTCCACTATCATCTAAATACAAAAAAGGGCACTCATATCTACCATTCTTTTGATTATCAAGTATGAAATGAATATCAGAACCCTCTGAATACCCCAAAACATCACCAGCATTAACAAAATCTCCAACAATCACATTAAGCCTAACCAAAGGACTAACAGATACCAGAACATTAGTTTCAGGCTGTATAACCACACGATTAGGACCCTCGTATATATCGGTTATAACTCCGGAGACAGGAGCTAACACAGGAGCATTTTCCTTAACCTCAATCCCTATACCATTATCATTGTTAACACAAAAAGAAGTAACACCCTTGTCGTAGTACCTCATATTAGTCATATCTACAGGTAACTCCAATGTAATATTCTTGTAACCAATACCATTTGCTTCAACCATCTTAGGAAGATATATGAAAGCAAAAATAATCACACCAACAAATATTAGACCTAAAAACACGAATATGGCAGTAGTATTCTTCATAGCTATTCTCCTTTCGTTGGGAATAATCCCTTAAAATGTAATCCGCTATTAGTTAACCCTATCTCTTCAATATCAAGTGTCTCTCCCATAGCTCCAAGCTTCTCATTTGCAAGATTAACTAACACATTCTGAACCATTCCCTTAATATTTGAAGGCAAACTCAACCCTCCAACTTTTACATCCTGAATATCTGCAGCAATACTTGTAGATGTAGCCTTAGATATATTCCCAAACGCATATACTGGGAATGTCTTACCCTGGAACGTAAAAAGTGTAGAAATCTCAGCCTTGTTGTTAGTAAACTTAATTTGAGTATTCTCTAGTTTGCCATATGACAGATTTTGGTTAACATAGTCTACCCATGCACTCGCCTGAGCATTTGTAACATCAACCTCTATCTCTTGTGGATCACTAAATGTAGGATATGTACAGTCCAAGCACAATTGAAGAGGATCCTCTACCGTTAATCCTGACTGCTTCATACCGTCGACAAAATCCTGATGAGTATATGCAACCTTAAGATCAATTTGCTTAACTAACCCATTGGTTATGATTTTGTAGCCCCAATATGCAGCTCCACTTAAGCCGAGAATGAGGAAAAGAAATATGAGGAAAGCTATTAAACAACCGTGACCTTTTTTCTTTGGTTGCTCTTGTGGTTGTACTACTACTGATTGCTCAGGTTGTTGATCAACCTGTTGTGTTACTTCTTCCATGGAATATATTCCAGTGAATTTATTTAATATTGTATATCAATTTACTTAACAGTTACAGACCATACTAAAGTGGGTATTTTAAATGGTAGAATATATCAACTTAAGGTTAAATATTGATATTAGTATGTTTCAATTTTTCAAAGAACTGTTTACAGACAATAGAATTCCAAGTATATCGTTTTTAGAATTTTACAAGAAGGTAAATAGATTAAAGGAAGATGGACTATTTCCATTTGAATACAATCTCCCACAGGCAATATCATTGCCAGAATCTTTTTGGAAGGAAGTAGTTTCAATTCACAAGATGACTTTAGGTGATGGATTAGAGAGGGAAATCTCAATATTTATGGTTGATGGTGAATTGATATTTACATCTGTGATGAAGGGACAGGAAAGCTCCGTTACCTCTAATCACAATATTTCAGTTAAGTATGTACAGCATCCAACAAGGAAAGGATATTTTAGAAAGGAAGTATATATGGATGGAAGTATATACAAGCGTAAGGATGTATATTACAAGGATGCTCCTAGGAAGGTATCGATACAATACATTTTTAATCTACATACTCATCCTAAACATGTGTTTGAGAATGGAGAATCTGTATTTTCCTTTGTGTCAAAACAGGATATGATTTCTCAGTTTCAATCTAAAGCTATTGTTTCAGGATTAGTTACAGACAAGCTATGGCTATTTGTAAGGACAAATAGTTCACCAGAGACCATTAATATGGAAGAGTCAAATATCTCTGTTGAGACATTGAAAACTGAAATGAAGATGGTTATATATTGTGCGGAATTATTTAAGAAAGCAATTAAACAGTAAGGAGAAAACTCTAATCAGTCCTATCTTTTGTTTTAAGAAAAATCATTGCTAATCCACCCCCTATTATCGCTGTATACAGTTGTATCAATCCCATTGTTGTTAGAAATATCTCAGGGATATGTATTGCTTGAAACAATATATATGTGGCA
>Ga0209318_1002101_pt1 | contig 10505 bp, 11 predicted proteins | sample RifGroE1_FD_183999 | JGI IMG/M metagenome (GOLD analysis project Ga0209318, IMG submission 183999) | Groundwater microbial communities from Rifle, Colorado, USA - Groundwater E1 (SPAdes) (version 2) | ecosystem: Environmental > Aquatic > Deep subsurface > Groundwater | place: Rifle, Colorado...
TATAAAGGTTGGTTGTGTGGGTTTACATCGTAGGATGGTGAGAGATATTAGGAAGAAGTATAAGGATAAAGGTGATGAATACATAGAGAAGTTGGTATAATTATGGGTAAGATTATTGAATTTCCTTGTAGGGATTATTATGAGGAATGGAATTATGAAGATTATTATGCTAATGAAGAGTTTGAGGAACAAGATTATGGAAATTTTACAGTTCAAATTAAGGATAGTTTGATTAGAGGGTTTATTAGGAAATGTTTGATGTTTGTTTTGATTAGATTGTGAGTGTTGGGATTAAGTTAATTTGAAAATTATGGGGATTTTATTATCCCCCCTTTCCTCTAATTTTTGTTTTGAATTAATTTTATTTATTGCTTGACACCATTGTTCTATCCATGTATAATGAAATAGAAAGGGTGTGAAGTGTAATGACTAGAGATCCAACAGTGTATATGATTTAGTTAATACATAATGCAAAAATAAGATAATAATTAAAATGAAAGAGGATGATTATAATATGAGTAATGAATTAATGATTAAAGAAGTGGATTTTAATGGTGCTAACTTGTTGGCTGCTCAAGATGTTGATGGTAAGATTTATGTTGGTGTAAAATGGGTATGTGATGGATTAAATTTGTCTAAAGGGCAAATGCAAAATGAAAGAATAAGAATTCAAGAAGATATTGTGCTTTCGAAAGGGAAACGAAATTTAGTTCTCCCTACAAATGGTGGAGATCAAGAAGTGTTGTGTATCGAACTTGAGTTTCTTCCACTGTGGTTAGCTAAAATATCTATCACTCCAAAAATGCAAAAAGAAAATAAAGAAGTTATGAATAATCTTATTGAATATCAACTCAAAGCGAAAGATGTTTTAGCAAAGGCATTTCTGCCTAACATAGAGACATTTATTCAAGATTATCTCGATATGGATGAAGATGAGAGAGGAATTGCATATTTTAAAGAAAAGAAACAAAGAAAAATGTTAGAACTTCAAAATAAAGAATTAATTCCAAAAGCAAATTCATTTGACAAACTTATTGGAGCCAATGGAAGTCAAAATATGAATTCCGTTGCGAAATCATTTAATGTTGGTCGCACAAGACTATTCGCATTTTTACGTGAAAAAGATATTTTAATGACTGGAAGTAAAAATGATAAAGAAAAGCATAATGTGCCTAGACAACAATATCTTGAACAAAAGTTATTTATTGTAAGGGAATATACAATTCCTGATGCAGATGGAGAAATTGTTAATCGAACACAAACTTTGGTTACAAGTAAAGGGATTGAATTTATTGATAAGTTGTTGAAGAAAGTTAATTATAATTTAGATAGTTTTGGTGATTTGGATGATTAAGTTAGTAATATAAATACATAAATAAATTGTTTTTGTTTCTGGCTTTTATTGTTGTTGTGAATGTGAATATTTTAAGAATCCACTGGTTTTGGTGGGTTCTTTTTGTGATTGGGAGTATAACTCAAAATAAACTATACTCAATTTAATTTAATTAGATAGTTTTAGCAAATCATTGGACGCTTTGATTTGCTATTAAATAAGCAACATCTACAATTGCAATGTAGTAGAAGGGAATACACTCCTCCCTTCTTTTTTGTTGCCTTTTTATAATTTTATGGTGGAGTGTGGTTGGTAGGAAATATAAAATTTGAAGGAGTGTTGAATTAGATGAGAATTATATGGTCAAAAGAAGAAAGAGATTTTTTAAAAGACAATTATATGGTCATGACAGATGAAGAATTAGCAGAAAAACTTAGTAAAACAACAATACAAATAAAAGATAAGAGAAATCATGAGCATTTAGTAAGGATAACGAATTTTTCTAAAGAATTTTTAATATCTGAATTTTGGCGTTTCTTTAATGAAAATAAGAGATATCCTTTAAAAAAAGAATTAAAACCAGCAATTGGTTATCCATCAGGAGTTAATTATGAACGTAAATGGGGAAGTTGGAATAGTTTTTTAAAAGAAATTGATGTATTAGGTAACAGTGGGTGGTACAAATGCGATGAACAAGTTTTGATTGATTATTATACTAATAGTTCTATTGAAGATATTAACAATAAGTTAATGATTAAACGTAATAAAGAAATGATAATGAAAAAAGCAAACAACTTAGGATTATACATAAAAAAAAGAAGTAGTGAAGAATATCAATTAATTATCCAAGATTATTTGAATGGAATAAATTGTCAAGAAATAGCCAAGAAATATGGATATAGTGATGGAGCTTCCATATATTATGTTCTTAAAAAATACAACATTGAATTAAATAGAAATGATATATGGTCTGAAGAACAAATACAAAATCTTAAAACATATTACCCTACAACAGAATGGGAGGAATTGTTAGAATTATTAAAACCATTTGATAAAGATGGAATTACACATAAGGCATCAGATTTGAATATAAAAAGATTGCTAAATTCAGAATGGTCAGAAGAAGATATTGATATTTTGAAAGAATATTATGGAGAAAAATCTACAAAACAACTAGTAATATTGTTACCACATCGTACAGAGTCATCAATAGTTACAAAAGGATATAAATTAGGATTGGAGTCAAGAATAAGATGGTCGGATGAAGATATAGAAATATTTATCAAAGAATACTCAATCAAGACAAATAAAGAGTTGGCAAACATTTTTAATAGAACTCATACTGCAATTATGGGAGAGGCAATGAAATTAGGATTGAAAAAGAATTTAGACGAACACCTATATCGTACATACAGTAAAGAAAAACTCATAAATGATTTAAAAGAATTTGCACAGGTATTAGGTAGTACACCTGTTGTATATGAAATAGATAAAAATAAAGAAATTGCACACTCTCAAACATATATAAGATATTTTGAAGGATATACAAATGCTTGTCAAATAGCAGGATTAGAACCAAATTATGAAGGAAATATATTTTCTCCAAAAACTTATAGATCAAAAAATAATGATTTGTGTTTATCTCATCCAGAACTAATTATTTCAAATTTATTCATAGATAATGCTTTATTATATGAAAAAGAAGTGTATTATCGTGATATTATAGATGATAAAAGATGTGGATATAAGCGTTGTGATTGGTTTTTAGTAGATGGTACAATTGTTGAATATTTTGGTATGCCTAATAAAGATTTTTATCAAAAAAGAATTAAAGAAAAACAAGAAATATGCAATGATAATAATTTAATGTTGTTAGAATTATATCCAAAAGACATGACAAAAGGACTGGAGGGATTAATAAATAAATTTAAAGAACATGGTATTGAGTTAAAAATTTAGTTAAACATAAACACTTACATAATTTCAATAATTTGTTGCAGACCTCCTTTGTTTTATAATATAATGAAGATAACTATACAATAATAGGAGGTTTTTATATGGAATTAATTGGTTTAATTTTTTGGATTGGGTTTATTATATTTATTATCGTTATTGGGGGAAGGATTTCAGAATATATTACTCCAAAAGCAACGGGCAGTAATAAAAAGATACAAGAGTTAAAATGTCCGAAATGTAGTTCGACTAACTTTACAGCAAATAATAAAGGATTTGGTTTGGGCAAAGCGGCAGTTGGTGGAGTTCTACTAGGCCCAGTTGGATTGTTAGGTGGTTTAGTTGGTAGTAAAAATGCAGTATTTGTTTGTTTAAAATGCGGCAATCAATTTGAAAAGTAAATTCAGAGCAATTTATAACCTCTCTGTAAAAGGGAGGTTATTTCTATATGTCTTAAAAACAAGTAATATAATATAAAAATAAAATAACAAAAGATGAAAGGATGTTTTACAACATGATTAAAATTAATGAGATTTCCGAAGGGTTTACAAATTTAGAGGTAAAGAAATATCTTCAGTTTGGAATTAAACACTCAATGATTAAAAGTATTTTAGATAGTAGCGTTATTGAAGAGGATGGTATTAAACGCATCGATTATGCAATTTTAGAGATGATAAAACTATATTTCATAATTAATAATTATACTAATTTGGATTTTACAGAGGGTGAAGTATTAGATTCATATGATCAATTAATGGAGAAAAAGATTGTGGAATTTGTATTAAAAGTAATTCCTTCCAGCGAATTAGATTTCTTCGATAAAGTAATTAGTCAAGAAATAAATCAAATACAAAGATTAGATAATTCAATTGAAGGAATTGTTGCAAAAGGATTGAACCAATTAATTGCTAAGATTCCTGATAGTAAGGAAATTAACAAGATGATTCCTAAACTTGGAAAGCAACTATCTAAAATATCTCCTGAAAATATGAACTTTCTTGCAGACGCTATTGGTTGGAATTCTGTAAAAGAAGTTAAGTAGGTGAAAATAAATGGCATTTGCTCAAATTGATTTGCAAAAGATAATATCATCCCCTAATATGCAAAGACAAATAAATACAATAAGACATATGGGAGAACTTCGATTAACTGAAGCTATATGGGATAACGTATATACTAAATATAAACCAGATGAATATATTAGAACTTATGAACTTTTACACAGCGTGTCATCTTCATTCAAAATTACCGGAGATACTATAGAAATTAAAGTATATTGTGATGAAAAGAAAATGAACCACTATAGCGTTGTGGATGGTCAACCAACTTACATACCACCTTTAATTAATTATGGTTTTAGTTGGCACGGTCAAGAAAGTTCGGCTGTGGATTATTTTCATAACCGTCCAGAATCTAAATTTTTAGAAAAAGCAATTGATCAAATCCAAAAGGATATGAATACAGCACTAGTAAATGCAATAGTTATGGCAATAAATAGTAATAGGTATAGATAGTATTAATAATCTACCTCTACATAAAAAGTAGGGGATTTTTTATTCCCTAATAAAATAAGAGAGGTGATGTGCGTGAATAACGATCAATTTGGAGCATTAATCAAAGTTAAAATATCAACTACGGCAGCAGAATTAGATAGTCAAATTTTAGCACTATCTAAGCAAATAAAAACAGCGATATCAGTTAAACTTAATATAGATTCTAAAGACATAACTTTTATAACTGAAAAATTAGAACAGGCTCAGAAAAAAGCTCAGTCAAAAGGTAAAGAACAAATTAAATTTGGAAGTTTTGAAGAAGTTAATAAACAAATGTATAGAATGATGTCAGATTTTGATAGGATTACTGAACATTTTAAAAAACTAGGAGAAAATGTTCAGATTAAACAAGTGTTTAGTAATGCAGACGAATCTTTAAAAAAATTTGAAGTTAGTGTTGATAGACTTAATGGGAAAATTAAAGAAACAAGCAAATTTTCAGTTAATGTAAATAGAGATAAAAGCGGAAACGAAGAAATGTCATTTGATAAGATCGCAATGGCATCTAAAAACGCCACAGAACAAGTAGTAAAAGATACAAATAAGAAAAAAGAAGTAATTGATAAAGAAACAAGTTCTGTAGAAAAATTAATATTACTTTATACATCTCAAAGAATAAGTGCAGAAAAATTTATACAAGCTTCAGCAAATATGTACACTAGTGGAAAAATGTCAGGAACTAGTACCGCAGATTTAAAAGAGCAAACAAAGTTATTTAATGCATTAAAAACAGCACAATCAGTCTACGATAAGGACTCTGGACAAAGTAATGCAGTTTTAGTAGAAGCACAAAGAGTCAAAGCAGTAAATCAAGCTTATAATCAACAGGAACAATTACTGAAGAAAGTTTATGACACTAAAAATAGTATCGCAAAATTAAACCCTAAAGATAACTCTAAAGAAATAGTTGAATTGCAAAAAATATTAGATTTACAAAATAAAAGATTAAATAGTTCACAAACAAGATCATCTAATAATAATCTGTCCGATGAACAGCGTATGATTCAATATCTCAATCTAGAAATAGATTTAAAGAATAAACTTGCTCAAGCAACTTCTAAAGTTTCTGATGCGGAAAATAAAAAAAGTTTTAAGGATTCTCAAGCAGATACTTACAAGCAACAAGAACAATCTTTGAAGAATATATACAGTTTATTGAAGCAAAAACTTGATGCAGAAAAAAATGGATATGAGTTATTAACTACACAACTACAAAAACAAATACAACTTGAAGGACAAAAATACGCAATTGCTACCAGAAGTATTAAAACTGGTGGATTGACAGATTCGGCAAAAGAAGTAGAACTATTAAATAATAAGTCTGCTTTACAGTCTAAATATAATAATGAGAAAGCAAAAGAAGTAGACTTAACTAGACAAGCAACTCAAGTATTAGAGAATCAGATAAAGTCTCTACAGTCAAAGTATAGTTCAATGTCTGCAAATTTAAATGGTAAATATGGAAGTTTGGTAAATACGGCAGATTCACAAAAATTTATGCAATTATTGAGTAGTGCTACTGGAATGACTGCTCAACAATTTCAGATGTTAAAACCTCAAGTAGATAGTGCTTTTAGAAGTTTAGAATCTGGAGCAAAAACATCTTCTAGTGCAGTAAAATTGGCTCAAAGAGACGCATTGAGTCTTGGAGATGCTTTTAAGCAGGCTTTCCAGAAATTTCCAATATGGATGGTAAGAAAGTTGCCGTTTGTTATAGTAATATAATAAATTACCAGAGGGCAAAATCGGTAAAAGGTGAGATTCTCAATACCGAGGTAAACAATTAGATTACGAAAGGCTAATTGTCACCGTAACGCATAGGAGATGAATAAATATAATTCTCCCACGAGTGTCCTCTACCCTATTATTTTTATAAATAAGGGTAAAAATATATGCTGAACTTATATTAATAAGAAGTATAAGAACATAGGGATAAAAAGCCTTATGGGTAACAAAATTGAACTGCCACGGCTTACATGCAGGCATTTAATAGTATACGCGATGGAATTGCCAATGTGGTCGAACTAAATTCTTCTCTTGCTAATATCAATATGACAATGGGTGTTTCAAGAGACGGAATGGATTTACTTACATCGTCTGCTCAAAAAATGTCCAAAGAAATGGGAGTTGCAATATCCGATGTAATTAAAACCGCCAAGGTCTATGCGAATATGAATGAGACAATCGAATCTATACTTGAAAAATCGCGCGCGGATACGTTCCTACAGTTGGCAAGTGGGATGAGTTCAGAAGAGACTACAGATAGTATACAAGCTCTGATGAACCAATTTGAAATGGAAGCAACCGGAAGTGCCGAAAGAATTGCAGACACATTGGAAAAAGTTAGTGCGTCAATGCCAATGGATTTCAGTAAATCTTTGCTGACCAAAGTAGAAATACTTTGTGCAAAATAGACCAAAATCGGTGAAAGCTAAATTGTAATTTATTATTTCTCCAATAATAGAAGGAGGAGTAATGAATAAATACGGACAAATTTATAAAATAACCAATAAAATTAATAATAAAGTTTACATAGGTTTGACTATCCAAAATGATGTTCTTAACGATAGATATAAAGGTAATTTATTAAGCACTCATAATCAACATTTAAAATTCTCTATATCAAAATATGGTATAGAGAATTTTTGTATAGAAACAATATATTGGGCTAATTCAAAAGAAGAATTAGTAAGTAAAGAAAAAGAATATATTGCACTATATAATTCCACAAATGAAAATAAAGGATACAATAAACACGAAGGTGGAATAGGTGGAAGACCGAGTGATGAATCTATTGTTATTATTAGCGAAAAGAGTAAACAAATGTGGGATAGCAGACCAGATATGAGACTAAGTTTAATAAACCGAAATATAAATAATCCTCTAATACATACGAATGAGTCTAAAACTAAAATAAGTGCAACTCGTAAGGAAAGAATAGCAAATGGTCAAATTGATATATCCAAAGCATTAGATATGATTCATCATGATCCAATAATATTAAGGAAGAGGGTTGAATCATATAGTAAAACATGGTGTATACAATATGATTGTGATTTTAATGAATTGCGAAAATGGCACACAATAAAGGATATGTATGATTATATGATAGAAATTGGTGTTGAAAACAATATATCATACGGAGGATTCAAGTTAACAAAAAGACTTAATAAAGTCTTTGGTGATGATTTATATAAGGGGTTTTATTGGAGAAAAGTAAATAAATTACAATATGCTAATACCGAGGTAAATTAGAATATAATAATTCTAATCACCGTAACGCATAGGGATTGAACCTATTTATAATTAAAATATAAATAGAATAGAATATCCCCAAGAGTGGTCTACACCTTACTATTAAGTTAAAGGTGAAAATATATGCTAGACTGGGCTGTAAACGAACAGCCGATGCAAATGAGGGAAACCTCCAGAGCGTAAGATAAAAAGCTTACGGGTAATAACATTTCGAGAGGAATTCAACAAATGGTTGGTGGTATTCGAGTTTCGGGGACAGTCGCCCGTGAAGCAGGGTTTGAACTCGAACGTTACGAAGCAGTATTAGGAGCAATCATATCTAGGACGAGATTACAAGGAACACAGGTCGGTGAGATAAACATTGCCGCCTAGTATAGTAATATACTTTGAAACTGAGGGGAAAATCGAAGAAGGCTTTAATGCTAACATCGAGAGGGCTTGTATCACAAGTCTTTGTAACGCATAGGAATTGAGCGATAAGAGAGCAAAAATATTCCCAAGAGTCTCCTCTACCCTACTATTAAGTTAAGGGTAAAAATATATGCTAATCTAGTCTTGAATTAACAGACGTATCGTTTTGAAAATATAAACGTATGAAGGAAACTTCTAGAACATAGGGATAAAAAGCCTTATGGGTAATAATTGAATGCCTTGAAAACCGTATTTTCTCGCCTTGGTAGAGTTTCAGATCCAACAGAAGCTTCAACAGAGGACATTTCAAAAGCAGAAACTGCTTATAGGAAACTTGGAATTGAAATTCGCGATTCCCTAACTGGTGATTTTAGAGATGTACCAGATGTGCTTGATGAATTGGCAGTTAAGTGGGATGGACTCACAAAAATCCAGAAAAACTATATATCTGAGGTAAAGTAACTTGCCTCCAAATGTAGAAATACATTATGAAAAATCGAGGAAATTCGGTGAAGGCTACGTTCATATATAATTTTAAAGATATATGAATATGTTAATACCGAGAGGGCTTGCATTACAAGTCTTTGTAACGACTAGGGATTGAGCGTCATGATAGCAAAAACATCCCCAAGAGTCTTCGACACCTTACTATTAAGTTAAAGGTGAAAATATAGTCTAGGCTGAGTTGGAATTGACCAACTGATGCAAATGAGGGAAACCTCCAGAGCGTAAGATAAAAAGCTTACGGGTAATAACGACATGAAGTGCAGGAGTTCGACAAAAAAATATATTTTCAAACATGCTTGACTCATGGACAACATCAACTGAATTATACACTCTAGCTTTAGATGCAAAGGGATTTGCAGAATCACGCCAAAATATCTACCTTGAAACGACAATGGCAAAAATGCGACAATTTCAGTCAACAATCGACTCTATGTGGCAAAATACTTTATCTTCCAATGGTATGAATAATTTCCTTTCTGTAGTTACAACACTAGCAGAAGGGTTTAGTTTTCTTGCTCAAAAAGTAGGGTTACTTCCTCTTATATTAACTACTGTTGCAGTAGCATTCTCTGTGTTTAAAGGGAAAATGATTACAACTACTTTAATTCATGCATTATCGACAAGTGTTGTAAATTTAGGAAACACTTTAGGAAGAATGTCAATTATTGCTAATATAAGTGGATCAAATATGACAGCATTAAAATGGGGAGTAACTTCACTTGGAGTAGCATTTAAAGGAACAGCATTCGCTGCTGGTTTAATGAATGCGGCATTAACTCTTGGTTTATCTTTTGGCATAATGAAAGCAGTCTCATATTTTAGCGATTTAAGTAGGAAAACAGAAATACAAAAAGAAGAATTTGAAAATCTTACGATGAGTATTTCTCAACTCAAAAAAGAAACTTCTGAACTACCTTCACTTATATCTTCATATGAAAAATTATATGATAAATTAGGAAAAACCACTGAGGAAAAAGAAGAGTTAGCAAATGCCACAGCCAGACTATCTTCTCTCTTCGGAGATTCAGTAATTCAACTAGATTCAGAAGGCAAAGCAATTGAAGTTGATATTGAATATGTCAAACAATTAACTCAAGCCAAAAAAGATTTATTAACTGTACAACAGCAAGAATTAGCATCTAAATTTAATTCTATGGGAAAAGATCAATATGATGAAATATTAACTAAACAAAAAAGAATTAAAGAAATCAATGCTGAAATTGCTGAAAATGATAGTAAAGTTGTTTCATTAAAGGATTATAATGATCCAATAACTGGTTATATAAATGAAAAAAGGATAAAAGGTATACAGGAAGCAACTGCAGAATTAGCATCCGAAAGAACTAAACTAACAGGCGAAAGTAATGAAATACAACAAGATTTAGCTAAAGAAGCATACGCTTTTGACCAGTCTACTGAATCTGCTAATAAATTAAGTCAAAGTTTAATTAACAATTTATCAAAAGCAACTTTTGATTCTGGTAAAGGATTTA
>Ga0209318_1002102_pt1 | contig 10505 bp, 8 predicted proteins | sample RifGroE1_FD_183999 | JGI IMG/M metagenome (GOLD analysis project Ga0209318, IMG submission 183999) | Groundwater microbial communities from Rifle, Colorado, USA - Groundwater E1 (SPAdes) (version 2) | ecosystem: Environmental > Aquatic > Deep subsurface > Groundwater | place: Rifle, Colorado...
CGGCTATTGGTGGTGGGGCTACTCTGGCCGGCGCCGGGGCGATGGGGCCTGGTTCGATCCAGATCAACCTGGGCGGGATCAATATCCCGATTACCGGAAACGGCGACGCAGCAGCGATTGGCGCAGCGGCGCGGCGGGGAGCCAAGCAGGGCCTGGTCGATGCCATGCGGGCTCACGGGATGATTTAGGAGAGTCTATGTACCGATTGGTCAGGTTCGGCACGACGGATATCGAATACCTAAACCAGGTAGACATGATTGGCGGCGGGGGAACGCCAGTCTCGTATATGCGACTGCCGGGAGGCGGTGCGATCGATGGGTATGCCGGCCGGCAAATGTACCCGGGCGCGGTGGAGCGCACGAAAAACGTCCGGCTATGGTCCGCCACGGAAGCCGGGCTCGACAATGTGTACTATGCGCTGCTGGCGCTGCAGGGGAAACGTGACAGACTCTACCGCCGGACCAGCCAGGGAGATATCCACTGGCAATACGCGCGCCTGGCCAGCCTGGATGCCGAACGCAACTACGAGCAGGCGAAGTATCGACGGATCCAGGATATCAACCTGCGGTTCGTGACGCAGGAGGCGGACTGGCGGGGGGCGCTGTGGACGCCGGGCGGACTGACGTTTGACAGCGGTAGCCTGGGCGCCAGCCCGGACAGCTGGGTAGTGACCGTTGGATCGGCGCTTGATCTGGGTCGAGCCGTGGTGCGCAACCTGAAGATCACGATCAATGCTGGAGATGCGATTTTGACTAACCCGGTAATTGCACGCACCGGCGGTGAGACGCTGACCTATACCGGGAACATCCCCAGCGGGGGAAGCCTGGTGATTGATTGCGGGTTGATGCAGGTGAGCTGCACAGGGGTGTCCAATGCTTATGATAACCTGACCTTTGCGGCTACGGCCGACATGGCCACCTGGTTTACGCTGCTGGCGGGGAGCAATACGATCACGATCACTTATACCGGCGGTGGGACCGGCAAAAGTATTAGCCTGGAATACTACGAGGCCTGGGCTTAGGGAAGTAGACAGTAGCCAGAAAATGCAGGCTACGGGGTCGCAAAAGCAGTGAGGTGGTGTTGCTTTGGTTGAACCACAAAGGACACAAAGGGCACGAAGGTTTCAAAGGATAATTATGTGAAGGTTAGTAATTTTTGGGTTGATATCGAGAATAGCAGCGGGGATAAATATGGCCCTGGGCCGTTACGGGCGGTGAGGGTCTTTCGGGTGCAGAATCCGCTGAGCAAGAGCGGGGAGTATGGTTTTGAGGTATTGGGGGCCGACCCGAACATCAGCGCGCTGGCGCAGAAGCGAATTGCGGTGTGCCGGTACGTGGATAAGAATGGCGCCATCCAGGTGTTTGGCGGCGGAGTGGTGGATAAGATCGATTACAAGTCAGAACAAGGGCTGGGAGTCTTTGTCGTGGGCGGAAACAACCTGTCGAGAGAGCTGAATTATCTCTCGGTAGGCAGCCTGGCGCTGACGGATGGCGCCGGGGGTGGCGTGAGCGATGCACCAGACCAGATTATGGCGCTGGCGCCGGCGGGCTGGACGATCAGCGACGGCGGGGCGACGGCAACCGGAGTCTACGCGGGCTTAGATGGAGAGTCTGTTTTGTCTGCGCTGGTACGGACCGGTGAGGCGATTGGGGAGCACTGGCGGCTGGGCAGCGGGCGCAACATCGAATGGTTAGGACCAGCCAGCGGGTTTGCCAGCAGCGGAGTGAGGGCGGTGCAGCAAGTGCATGATCCGGTGGCATTCGAGGCCCAAACAGAGATCGCCGTGATCCTGGATATCCAGGAAATCAACGATGCTGCAGATGTGCTGAGTAGAGTCATCCCCAGGGGAGCAGGAAATGGGGGAGTGCAACTGACGCTGGCAGATGCGACCGATGCTGCGCCGAGCGGATATACGTTGAGCACAGCCAGCAATTATCTAAAAAACGATGCGGCAGAAACCGCTTATGGCCGAATTGAACGGGTGCTCGACTTCAAGAATATTGGGCCGATCAGCAATACTACGGCGGATATCCAGGGGGCGGCGAATGCGCTTTTGGAGGCGGCTCACCAGCATTTGGAGCGCTATAGCCAGCCGCTGCGCGCTTATAAGATCAGTATTTGGGCCAATACGATGATACTGCCAGGCGAACTGCTTAGAGTGGTCTATCGTCAGGTGCTGGACGGGGTGGTGCTGTACGACCTGGATGATGACTTGATTGTTTTGGGAGTGGAGCATACGCTGGATGCAACGGGGTTGCACACGAGTCAGTTGACTGTTGGAACCGTGGACCGGCAGCCACTGAGTGATGTAGATGTGCTGTTGGGCCAGGCGACCCAGGGCAAGGTAGTGGCAGCTCACCAGCAGCTCTCAGCGTCCGTGGACACGCTGACCTGGCGTGACGAAATGGATGACGTAAAGGCGGCGAATTTCCGCTTCTGGTTGGGGGATGAGTATGTGCGGATCAGCCAGGCCATTTTCCGATTCCGGGTGCAGCCACTGCGCAGCACGGTCAAGTCGATTTCAGGATCCAGCACCACCACAGATGGGAGTATGCATACCCATCAAATTTATATTATTACCGGTACGGAAGGCGAGGCCGTGCGGGTGGCAACTGATGCAGGCGGTGATTATCTGGTTGCGACCGGCGGAGATTATCTATTGACGGCATTAGGAGACACTCCAGCGCACACCCATACGCTGACGCCAGTACTGGCGACCGTCTACGGGCTCTTCGAGGAAACGGCGGGAAACACGCTGGCAGAGTCTAACCTGGTCTATAAGCTGAATGGGGGCAGCGATCTGGGCGCAGGCGTGAGCGATATCGGAAATGGCTGGTTCGAGCTGGACCTGACGGCCGAGCTGGTGGACAGCGCCGGCAGGCCGGATCAGGAGAATAATGTTTTGGAAATTTCAACGGCGACCGCAAAAACGGCCCGGATCGAAGCGCAACTGACCGTGCGCGGCGTGGTCCAGGCCGTAGCCTACAGTTAAAAAAGGAACCTCTCATGAGTACTAACAACCATACACCCATAGCAACGTACGCTGCATTAGATGCCAGCGTGGCAAATAGCCCACTGGCGCAGCTCGATGCGGCGATCGGCGACCTGACCACGTTGAACACCACGCCGAAGAGCAGCCTGGTGGCTGCGATCGGAACAGCCGAACCTACGACCACGGCCAAAACGTTGGTCGGCGCAATCAACGAACTGGACGGCGAGATCGGCGATTTGACCACCCTAGGAACCACGCCAAAAAGCAGTCTGGTAGCTGCGATCGGAACCGCCGAACCTACGACCACGGCGAAAACACTGGCCGGAGCGATCAACGAACTGGACAGCGAACTGGGCGACCTGGCTACCTTGACCACAACTGCTAAAAGCAGCCTGGTGGATGCAGTGAACGAACTGGACGGCGAGATCGGCGACCTGGCGAGCCTGACCACAGCCGCCAAGAGCAGCGTTGTGGCTGCGATCAATGCCGTGAATGAGTTCTTCGTCTCCGGCGGAAGCATCCCTGGGGACGTTGCCGTAACCGGAACGGTGACCGCAACCGCATTTGTGGGCGATGGCGCCGCGCTGACCGGAATCGGCAGCGGGACGGGCGGGGTGATCAACACCGGCTCTACCACGGTGGGAGCGGACAGCGGTGACTCCGGCATAGGAGTTATCGCGCTGCAAACTCGAGGTGTGACACGTGTAACCATCGAAAACAACGGCAATGTCACCGTTGCCAACGCCGCCAACGTTGGCACCACGCGCACCGCCCGGAATCTCGATGTAACGGGCAACGCAAGGATTTCGGCGGACGTGGCCCCCAGCTCGGGGGCGGGTGCTGCAATGCTGGTAGACGGTTATGCCTACGACGGCGCAGGCGCCCAATGGACAGCACTATTTACCCGCACTTATTCGGTAGCTGGACAATCGAGCGTTGCTCAACTCAACGGCCTGTTGACAGCGTTATATCATTCGGCCGGGTTTACAGTCAGCGAGTGGCAAGGGGTAGAGACGGGGGGATGCTTTGTTAGCGGCGCAGGCAGTGTAGTGACAGACTCCTGGGGGTTGGCGGCTGCACTACCAACGGTGAGCGGCGGCGGGGCAGTTACGCGGGCGGGAGCGATCCACATCAAAGCGATGGCGACCACCGGGATTACCACGGCGTATGCGATTTTCAGCGAGCTGACCAGCACCTCCTACTTTAGTGGAAAACTTGAGGTGGTGAATGTGTCGGTAGCGCTGGATCTGCACCGCAGCGGCGGCGGGGTCACTGCTCAAAACACCACTTATTTCGACAGCGCTTCCACCGGAACGAACTTCACAGGCCGCTTCGCCCGGGGGACTGACGCTGCGCCGGTACAGGTCAATACGAGCGACCTGATCAGCCAGTTTAGCGCTCAGGCGTATATCAACGGATCGTTCCGAACCATCGGCAGCCTGCAATTTTATGCGGCTGCTACCCCAGGGGTGGGGAGCTACCCGGGGAAATTGTATGTGCGGCTGGTGAGCGACGGCGCTACATCCGTCAGCACCAAGGCGATATTCGATGCAGACGGCAGCCTGACGCTGGGAAGCAGTGTCAAATCCGGCAGCGGCGTTTTCTACGGCGGACGGGTGGCGCTCGGAAAGAATTCGGCCGGGGCAATGCTGGATGTCTATGCAGACGCAGCGGACTGCGTCGGGCTGATCATCAACAGCCGGGCCAGCCCGAGCCAGCCACTGGCACAATTCAAGCAAGATACCACGCTAAAGTTAGTGATCGGAATCGAAGGTATTTTGGAATACAAGGGCACGATGGGGAACAGCGCTTTAGATCCCGCCACAGACGCACCGGCTGACTGGGTGCAGGTGGTGATCGGGTCAACAACTTATTACTTGCCGGCGTATGCGGCATCATAAACAAAAGGAGATGGAATGGCTACGTTTAAGATAAGTGAACTTTATGACGCGAATGAGGGGCTGGCGTCTTTGGTCAAGGACCGAATCCCGTCAAAGGTGGCGTTGAAGCTGCGTAAGCTGGCGCGCGTGGTTGGTCAGCGGGTGGAAGACGGTGAGGCCGAGCGCGCGAAGCTGCTGGATGTGTATGGCAAAAAAGACGAAAACGGAAAGCTGGTACAAGGCCCACGGGGGGCCCAGGGGGAAGTTACTATTCGTTTGGCGGATCCTGATGCGTTTAACCGAGACCTGGCCGAACTGATGAGCCAGGAGACGGAGATCGCGGACGATCTGCTGATTGATCCTGGGGAGATCGAGACGATAGAAATGATTTCAGTAGAAACGCTGCTGGCGCTGGGCGGGCTGCTGAAGTAGAGCCTGGCGGATTTTTGTAGTATACTTAAAAAGTAGCCCGCTCGATCTGCCCCCCTCAGACCGAGCGGGCTGCGCGTTTAAGCGCATGCAGCCTTGTTGGAATTGGGTGTGGGTGCCCGGGTGGGCTGTAAAGGTAATGTAAGTTATTGAAACAGGCCGGAAAAGAAGGTGATAAAGGCTTCTCGGAGTTGTGGTGAAACCAGGAGCAGCAGGAGTAGCAGACCGATGGTGGCAATGAATCCAAACTGTACTTTAGTCATGTTTTGCCCTTTCTAAATTAAGTTTTAGCAATCGTTCAAGGATTTCTTCGTCATTGAGATTATCCGGCCAGCCGTAGGCGGCGAATACTGCCAGGTCAAGTTTGCGATGGGCGTTGACTAGCCAGGTTGGGCGCTTATTGTAAAGACCGGTGAGAGTCTCTCCGTCTTTTAGGACATTATCGCGCATTTGCAACAGTTCGCGGGCGGCCTGAGTGATGGCTTCGACACGAGAATCTCCAACTGGTTCTTGACCGGGTGACCAAGGGAAGGGGTAAGTTTCAAAACATGTGGTGCTGTTGTATGTTGGATCATTGCCAACACCATGTCGAGCTCCATTAGCAAGTGCCCATATTTCATGCGGGCGTGCATGTAGGATGCCAAAAAAATAATCATCCTCGCGAGCAAATACCATAACCTTTGCATCCGGTAGTACTGTTGAGTCCAACCAAACAAAAATTCGATATTTTGAAACTACAGGGGTGGCGATGTATCTTTTTAATCCTGAAATTGCCTGACGCATCTCGGGGCGAGAGCGCTCAAACAACCACCATTGATTTCTTATTTTTTCGATGCGTTCCTTTTCTCGTCCTGGCTTGACCTGTGTTTTTACATACTCATAAGGCAGTTCATATTGAGATGCCTGTCCTTCGGTCATTTGCACACCAAAATCAATAATCCACTTGTTTTTGTTTTTGCCTACTAGATCGCTGCCATTTCTCCAAGGTTTGATAACATCGCGATTTGGCCTGCCATTTGGATTGTTTTGAGCTGCTAAAAAGGTTTGTGCAGTTTCATAGTCTATATCAAAATCGCCGTATTTTTTTGTACCTGGGAAGACGATTTGATCGTTTTCCATTAGGCGAATTGCGGTGTTGACGTCAACTGTTGCGCTTAAATCTGAATTTATTGTTTCTACTGGCTTTTCGTCTAGTCTCCGACTGTTTTCTTGACCTTGATCGAAACATACAATGGAAACACGGACAGCAGCTCCATCTAATATCCAGGGGCGATCGCTGTAAGCCATGAATATATCGCCAGTTTCTTTGATGCGATCTAATACTGTACGACTGAGGCCCTTGCGAATGGACTGTGTTGCAATTAATCCTGCTCTTTTGCACTTGCCGTTTTCAATTTGTCGGCGAGCCTTTTCAAACCAATAACATACAAGATCACTTTTTCCTGGTACTCGATCCCGATAGAGTGCATTCATTTGTTGGGTGTATTTTCCGCCCAACTCAGACAATTGTTTTTGACTTCCTAAGAATGGAGGGTTTCCTATGATCGCAGTTGCTTCTGGCCAGTCGGGTTCATGTGGAACGCCTTTTTCATCTACAAACATAATGGCATCCATGTGCTGAATATTATTCAGTGGCTTTAAAACTGGATCTGCCACCCCGAAACCGTGGTCTTTTAGCCATTGTAAGTAACCGATCCAGATGGTGGCCTGTGCAAGTTGGTGGGCGTATTCGTTGATCTCAATTCCATGAAGTTGATGCGGCCCAACGTTTGGAAAAAAGTTGCCGATTCCAAGATACCCAGCCATGCGGATGACTTCTTGTTCTAACTCGAGCAGCAACCGCAACGCAACATAAAGAAAATTACCTGAGCCGCAGGCAGCGTCGAGAACCCGGACATGCCCGATTTCATACGCAAATCCCATTAGAAGTTCACTTAGTTTCTTTTCCAGGTTCTCCCGTTCTTTACCTTTGGCCATGTCACGCTTGGCAGCTATCGCCAAGGCCTGGGCTTTGATTTCAGTCCATTGCCGGCGCAATGGTTCCATCAGAACTGGTTCAATAATTAACAGAATATCCTCTTCGCTGGTGTAATGGGCCCCCAATTGGCTGCGTTTGGTGGGGTCTAACCCCCGTTCAAATAACGTTCCAAATATCGAGGGTCGAATACGGAACCAATCCAGGTCGCTGATTTCAACCAGAGTTTGCAGGCTTTTGCTATCCAGTAGCAAAGATGCAGCATTATCGAAAAGATAGCCATTGAAGTGCAGAATTTTATCAAAACCAAAACGCCCCCCAGCGGCCATCAGGCCAAAGATTTGCTGTAAAAGATCGCGAAATTCTTTCGGCTGTGTGCTGGTGCTGTGAATTAATCGTGTGATCATTTGGTTGGGTAGTAAATCTGCATCTTCTGCAAAGAGGCAGAACAGAAGTCGAATCAGAAAATGGGCGACTTCTAACGGCGGGTATTTGGCCTGTAGCCGAATGGCGATTTCACCAAACTTTTCCGCGGCTTTTTCACTAACCTCGTCTGTTTCTTGTATATTTTTGAATGCATCTGGGTTGGTGAAAATATTATGTAAAAGGCTCATCCCTTCATGGGTGAGCAAATCATCCAGAGTCAGCGTATATTCACGAGTTGGTGTGTTTGTAAATTTGGTACGAATAACGATCTTTTGAGCATTGGCAACAATCAATAAGGGGGGATTTCCTAAAGCTCCGTGATATTGAAGTAGCTGATCAAAGGCTGCCTCAAAATTGCCATCGGGTCCTTTGTATTCCCAAGCAAAATGATCTTTGTACCAGACATCAGCATATCCCTTTGCCCCGCTGCTTTTTTTAAGGTCAGATTGGAAGCCAAAAATTTTTCCAGTTGGATCAAATGCATTTGGAGTTGGGTGGCCGATTAGAGCGCAAAGATTGTTGAAATGTTCACGATCAAAAGAAGTTTCTTTTTGAGTATTATGTCGCCAGATGTTAACAAATTCCTGTGCATTCATGTTGTGCTCCCTGGGATAATGATAGCATGGGGGAGGGAGGCTGTAAAGATAATCACACTTATCAATACAGCAAAACGTGGCCCCAGAGTACTCATTACTCTGGGGCCTCCAAAGAAGTTGGCAGGATTATCCGAAGATGTTCGGATGTTAGCCGTTGTAAAGGACTTGGGCCCATGTGTGCAAATCGTGTGCAAACAGCAGCGACGCAGTGAAACCAGTGACACGAAAGTCATGTTTTTCGGGGGTATAACGAGGTAAAATGAGAAGCATGGGACGTATGGCGATGGATAACACTAGAGAAATGAAAATAGCGATGCTTTCTTACCATTGCTATAGTCTAAAATAGCCTGTTTTTGGGCAAAAATACCCCCACTGGTGGGGGGTACACCCGTTTTTAGGGGGGTGTGGCATATTCTGAAAAATGTCGTGTGCAATTCGTGTGTAGTTTGGGCCCGCGGAAGCTTAAACAGTGAGCCGCCCGGCGGTGATGTGATCGGTGCGGGGGCGGCTCGGAGGCATGACAGCCGGCAGAGGGGGGCGCCGGGTGGCATGGGTTGATATTATCAGTCTATGCCTGGGAATGCAAGGGTTGCTATCGCCGGATGGCGACAGGCGTTTTGATGGGTACATCTATTGGCGTCGGGCTGGTGACGTTGTCCATGAGGAGGACTGCGTCTTCGCCTGGCGGCAGATAGTGGCCGTATAGGTCGAGGGTGATGGATGGTTTGGCGTGGCCCAGGATCGTGCTAACCTGGATCAGGGGGATGCCGTTGTGCAGCATGATGGTGGCTGCGGTGTGGCGCATGTCGTGGATGCGGATGATGGGGTTGCCGGCGGCGGCGCTGAGGCGCTGGAATTGGGGGCGCACGATGTCGGGGTGCTGGGGGTTGCCGACGGTTGAGGGGAAGACGAGGTCATTCTCGCTCCAGCGGGCTTTGGCGATTTTGCGGGCCAGGGTGATCAGGTCTTGTTGGCGGCGCAGGGCGTCGAGGAGGTTGGGGCCAATTTTGATGAGGCGGCGGGCGTTTTTGGTTTTGGGGGCGGCGAAGGACCAGCCACGGCCGCTGGGGTGCCGGGTGACCTGGCGTTGGACGCGGATGGTGGAGTCTAGCCAGTCGACGTCTGTCCATTGGAGGCCGCAGATTTCGCCGATGCGCATGCCGGTGGTCAGGGCCAGGCGGTAGAGGTTTTCGTTACGGTGCCCGGCCACTACAACCATGAAGGAGCTGACCTGGGTTTCATTCCAGACCTGAAGGTCTGTGTCTTCGTCGTTCGTGGTGGTGGGTACCTGGGGGAGGTCTACCAGCTCGGCGGGGTTGCGGGTGATGATGCTGTATTTGAGGGCGTAGTCGAGGGCGGGGCGCAGGATGTCGGAGTGCATGATTTCGAGGGTGCGCTGCTTTGGCTTTTTGACGATGAATTTGTTGTAGGCGTCCTGGATGATGAGGGGGGTGAGGTCGGCTAACTTTCTGGCGCCCAGCAGGGGTTTGAGGTGCAGGCGGATGGTCCGTTCGTAGAGGGCGCGGGTGTTGGGGCGGAGTTTGGTTTTGGTTTTGTACCAGAGGTCTACGATTTTGGAGACGGTGGTGTTGTAGGCGTCGATGTTGAGGCCGCCGGCTTTCTGGTTGGCCATTTCGCGCAGCCAGTCGCGGGCCTGGGCTTGTTTTTTGAAGCTCTTGCCAATGCGGCGGCCATCCAGGGTGATTTGGGCGCGCCAGGATCCGGAGGGTAGTTGGGAGAGGGAGCCTTCGTGGTTTAGGCGGCGGATGGCCATGTGTCAGTAGTCAGTAGACTGTAGCCAGTAAATACAGGGGTCAGCGGGCGGAGACCAGTTGGAAGACGGAGAAGACGGCGTGCTCTTGGTTTTGGGTAACTACTGCTTCCCATAACTGGGCGCCGGCTGTGGAGACGGTGGCGAATGAGGTTGGCTCTGGGACGGGGAGGCCGTCTTCGAGAAGGCTGTAGATAAAGTCGGCACGGGCGAGGATGAGGTTATGGCGGGCTTCTTCGGGGGTTTGGCCCTGGGCGTGGCAGCCTTCGATGTCCTGGCACGAGGCGAAGTAGATGGGTTCGCCGGTGGTGGTCTCGTCCAGGCGAACTTCATAGCGGTATGGACGGTTGGCCACAGTTGCGTAGCTTGTTTAAGAAGGATCTGGTTCATGGTTGGTGTCCTTTCTTTGTAACTCTAAAAGTTGGTCTATCAGTTT
>Ga0209318_1002104_pt1 | contig 10496 bp, 10 predicted proteins | sample RifGroE1_FD_183999 | JGI IMG/M metagenome (GOLD analysis project Ga0209318, IMG submission 183999) | Groundwater microbial communities from Rifle, Colorado, USA - Groundwater E1 (SPAdes) (version 2) | ecosystem: Environmental > Aquatic > Deep subsurface > Groundwater | place: Rifle, Colorado...
GCCCGTTAAAATGGAACCGCCTGAATGGGTGGTATCCGAAGTGAAAAGGGCTGAAGAAATGGCAGAAATACTAACAAACGCTAGAACCCCCGCCCGTCGCCCTAGCGTCGGGTAGGTCACTTCCTCAGCTCCCACGTAGCCCGCACAATGGCCGTGTTGTTCCGTACCGCACTCTCCCCCACTTCATGCCTAACTACCGTGCCCGCCTCAAGCTGAACAGTTTTGGGGCAGGCTACGGATTGGCAAGAAGTGCAAAGTGTACTTAGCATTATTAGGGTAAAAAGTGAAAGTAGGGGCCTACCACATTTTCTCATACGCTTCATCAATAGCCTCCTCAAAAAGCCGCTCGACCTCGTCTGCCCAATACCGGTATTCTTTAAGAATGTTTTTACGGGTGTCCGGCAATGCATCGTGAGGGGTCGATACAATAATGTCCGCCAGCAGTTTTGAATTAGCGCTGGCCATTTCGAGCTTGTATCTCAGTTCTTTTTTTTGAAGCGCTTTCTTTTTGTCACATTCGCAGTCATGGGCAAGAGCCGTACCAGCCGCAAACAACCAAAAAACCATCACGATAGCTTTCAAGTATCCCACGTTTCACCTCCGCTCATTGTTTATGGCGCCGTCAATATCTCCAGGTCTTGCCACTTAGCAGACCCCTCTCCGCCAAACCTTACCCCACGGAACACCCACCATGCGCGGAGCCAACTCATACCGTCCTCTCTGCACATGCGCCTAAGCTCTTTGTCTACTTCCTCGCGCCATCCAAGGTCAAGCAACCTTTCTCTCATAAGCTGGTAAAAGGCATCATGTACTAAAGAAGGACGCCGAAAATTTTTTGTATCTATAGCTGGACCGCTTGCGCCGTCCCATGCGTAATATTCCAAAATGGTAAGCAAACCTTTTGGGGTAAGCTCAATAAACTTTGCCTTAATACATTCAGATGGTTTTATTGAGGTCTGAACAGTGTAGGTTTGAAGAAGTAAATACTTGTAACCTTTTCGGTATTTGATTTTATTTTGCAAGTTTTCATTTTTATACTGAGTAACCGATTGATACAGCGGGACAATAACGCTCATTCCTCCCCCTCCCCTTCCCCCTCCGGTTCCGGCTCATAGCCGGGGCAATACTCCCCGCACAATCCGCAGCTGCCGCCGCACACTCTCGCCCCGTTGGTTTTGCAGGTGAAACACGCCATAACACCTCCTACTGGTAGAACGGTATCCACTCGCTACGGATGCGCTCAATACCTGTTTCATTCGGCCACACTTCAATTATCCAAAAACCCACATGCGCGGATAGCTTCTTACCCCGCATCCAGCCCGTTTGACCGCACAGCGTCCCGCCCTCAAATACTGCCACGTTGCGGCACTGGTGATAGATGGACTTGTGAGCGTGTCCAGATAGCAGAATGTGCGGCTTCTCCCCACCCGTCAGCCCTTCAACAAACTTCTGAGTGCGGTAGGAGGTGGCGTAACTGCTGCCGTCTCCACCATGCCACAGCATTATCTTGATGCTGCCCACGTCAACAGTTGCCTCATTCTGCCCAAGGTAGGTGAAACCAGGGACAGACGTTGACAACGCTTCGCCGGGGTCAAAGCCAATAGCCTTGTATCCCCACAGGTCATGGTTGCCAGTGATCGCCTGAATAGGGCAAGGCATTTGCCGCAAACGCCGCTCAGTAAGCACCGTTTGAGCGTGTGCGCCGATTGCTTCCAGTTCGTACACGTGCCCCGGTCTGCCGCTCATCCCTTCGGTTATATCCCCGGCATGGAAGCAAACGGCTACCTTTTCCCGCTCTACAAGGCTGCATGTCTTGTCCCACCATTCCTGGTGACTCAGTTGGTGGCCGTTATGGGTGTCTGTGATAAAGGCAAACTTAAAGCTGTCTTTGCTCCATTCGTGGCGAATGGGGGTAGTAGGCGGTGGTCCAACAAGCCCCTTGCGTATCAGGTCAAGTTCAATAGGCGATACGTCGGGGAAGGGTTCGTTAAGCTGCTTACTAAAAAGGAATTGACGCGCTTTCCACTCGCTACACCCCGCTAGCCGCGCCAATGCTTCCCGCGATATGCCGGGTTGGTAAACCGTTTCAAGGTCGGTCATATATGAGCAACACCTTTCTCTAGGTAGTCGGGGCAATTGCTGCCGCACCGTTCACAGGATGCTATGCGCGGTTCGCCTTTGACGATACAGACGAACATGAGCGCGTCAGGCTCCTTCCGCCAGGGGTAGATTAGGCAACATGTATCTCTCCCGCTTTCCACTTCGCCTGTACCGTTCGCCATTGGCTATCCTCCACATGTGGTGCATCGTAGATGGTGCGGAAGTAAAACCCAGAGACAAGCCCCATATCCCGCGCAATATCGGCCATCTTCTGCCAGGTGGCTTTCGGTGCTTCCCACCAGATACGGCCATCTTTCCGCAATGGGGCGAGGTCTGCAGCAAGTCCAAAGTTGTGAGCGGAAGACCCGGGACGAGCGTTTGTTACCACCTTCCCGGGTGCAGTGCGCCCCTGCTCGTACAACGCTTGCTGTTCGGACATCGTGCGCCGGGCAGAGGTGACAATCCATTTCAGCCCCGTTGCCGCTTCGGTGCGCTTAATTAGCCGCTCAATTTCTACCCTGAAATCAGTCTCCAACGTGTTTAACCTGCTCATGTTGTCCACATCCTTTCATCCCGCAATGGTGCCAGCGGTGGTATTTGCGATACTCGCAGTAGAACATTTCCGCCCTCATTTCGGCGCTACCTGATTGGGGCAATCGCGGAGGCAGCAACCGTATCGGCGGTAGTGGTCGCAGGGGTTAAGGCAGTTCATGGCGTCTCCCTTCATGCGTGGCCCGGTGCTCCCCCCATAGCCGCTCAATGGATTTCTCGACCTCCGTCACGCGCTCAAAAAGTTGTCCGGTCAGTTTTTCCAGGCTTGTCTTTACCTCCCGTATGTCACCCTTCACACCGTTAAAGATGTAAATGAGGCAGCCTAACAGCAGCGTCCAGAGTACGCCAACAAGGGTGAATACTGCTCCAAGGTGTTCTGCTAGGTCCATTCTCTTCCCTCCACGGTGGTTGATGGTCGTAAGGTGTTACCAGTGCGCCGTCCATGTGCCGGGAGTGCCGGCAGTGGTGCAGGAATACATTTTGTTATCGCTGCTGTTTACATAGGTGTCGCCAAGTTCGCAGCTTGCGGGGGTGGCGATAGGGACAAACCGGACAACTCCTGTACTTTTTACCCTTAACCGCTCTGCGCGTGTGCCGCCATCAGGCGCGGTCTTGATTGATAAATATGCGGGGGTGTCCGTGCCGCTACTCCATGCCCCATCGGAGAAGCCTTCGATGCTGGCCCCGTAGCCAAAGGTGTGACTAGTATCTATCGCACCGCCCCATAACGCCCCACCTAATCGCCTGTCGGCTGCATCAACGGCAGCGGCGGTTGAGGGATCAGCCATCATCTTAACTAACGCCCCGCTGTTTGCTCCATATGCCGAGGTGTTAACTGCTGCAATCGCACCAGTTCCAGCAAGAGAGGCTGTGATCTGGTCGGTAGGGCTAACCGTACCGACACCTATCTTGCCGGCATTGTAATAAATATTGCTGCCCGAAGTAGTCCACTCCGCACCATCTTCTATCACATACCAAGATTCATACGTTGCGTCGTCAATGTACGTAAAATGAGCGCCCTTACCTGGAGGCATAGAATAAGAACCGTCCGCAACGTAATTCATTTTTTGCCCGGCACTCAGCGGTGCAATGGTCTGTGCATTACTGTTTCCGTTATAGATGTAGGTCGAAAATCCATTCATAGCCGGATAGTCCGCAAGACGTGTTATAGTGGTTGCGGCTGTTCCGGTAAGCAATACGTGGGTATCACCGGCAGCGATAGTGCCAGCAGGAGCAATAACTTTGATCACGGGTGTGCCCCCCAAATCAGCGGCGGCGTCCACCACCGTCCCGTCGGGAAGTTTGAATCCGCCTGTTGTAGACTCAATAACTCCGGTCGCCGTGATTTTGCTTGTACCGTCCGTGTTGCCCACCAATAAATCACCTGCTCCCGTAACCCTCATTTTTTCGGTTCGGGTGCTGCTGCCTGAAGGGGTTGTATAGAAACCAAGATAGGTTGGGGTAGAGGGTGTTACTGTTCCTGTGCCTGCTCCCGAACAGGCCGCAAACGGCACACCACTAGATCGGCAATAGAGGTCATTTTCCCAATTCCCCTCCGCAAACGCAGTTATGGACGCAGCGTTAATAGCACTGCCCGATGCTTCCGTGCCTGTTTTCGATCCCCACAGGAACTGTCCGATCCTAGCCGTGTTGGTTGGTGCCGTGAAATAGTTATCTATTTTGGCGTTGTTCATATATAGGCTGATTGTTCCGCCTGTTGAAGCCGTCCCATCGTATTCGCTTCTGACTAACATAGTGGCTACGTTTGGAGTACTGCTGTATATGTCAACAGCGGCTTGCGGAGTCGCAGTTATTACCCCTAAACGGTTATTGGTGTCATCGTAAAATAATTGAGATGTTTGCTCCCACCTAGAATCACTTGAATCGTAGTAAGATAACAGCCCGTCAGTTGTACCAGTAATTCCTGCACCACCTCCCAAGTCGGCAGCGGCATCCACTATCGTTCCGTCAGGCAATCTGATTGCTGTAGTCATAAGGGAGTAGTTGTTAGGCGTAGCCAGAGTATCCCCGCTGGTATTATTTAAAAGGGCTGCACAGGTAGTGCAAACGTTTCCAGGTAAATCTAGTATTGCGCTCGGTATGCGCTTGACACTCAGAATATTTTGTGCTGTGCCATTTATAATATTGTTTCGTATAAAGACATTGCGCGGGGCGGTATCGGTGTAGACGTTTTCAAATAGAACAAGATCGGCGGTAGCATCATTCATTATTGCTACGTTGTCTTGAACAACCAAATCCCCATGGACCCCGCCTGATATGATCGCGGTTTGTGTTGTGTTCGGTTTAAAAGTAACCCCTTTGATCGTCACATCTTCAACCGGGTGCCAGTTGCCAGCTTTCCAGATAATGCCAGCGGTTGATGATAAACCGGAACCGGAGCCTACATCAGCAAAAGTAAATGAGTCGGTGGCCGCAGTTGCGACTGTACGGGTGCCTGTATATTCAGCATTCTTAGTCACATCACTGAAGACAACATAGATTGACTGCCCTACGGAAAGTCCGTGGCTGGTAGCAGATACCGTAACTGTTTGTGCCATACCCGCTGATGCAGAGGCGGTCATGCTTATTGCGTTATCGGCCAACCCTGTGAAGATTGCGGGAGATGTAACAGCCGATGTATCTATTGTCCCACCGCTGATCTTGATCTTTTTGCTGCCCGACAGGATACTGATGCCGGCAGCGCCCCCGCCAGTAACAGTAATGTTGGGATCAACTATGTTGGCGTTTTCTGAATTGGAGCGTGTATATATCGCTTCTCCTGAACCAACATATTTAAACCGTATGATATTTACATCGTAGTCGGCATTAAATGCTACATTGCCAAACCCCCATCCGTAGTACGCCCCATATACAGCGTCATCAATGCTGGTTATTCTCCGTGAGCCATATCCGTGAGTGCCAATGCCAGCAGTGTCATGCCCCACGTTGGCGATAGAAACGCCATCATAAGAGTTGGTGTAATCAATAAATTTGTTGGTGCCGTGCGCTGTGTTTGCCTCAGCAAGTGACCCAATACACCCCTGCATACGTGTCAGATAACTATGCCCACCGTAAGCTCTGTACTTGCTTCCAAACCCGTAATTGTTGCCAGATAAACGGCGGGTCACAGGGTTAATGTTTGCTTGGCTCCATAAAACAAACATCCTAAAATCCCGTGCTGACACATTCTCGACTAGAGGGCTATGTGCGTACTGAATTGATATTAGATGTCCTGAATCTCCTGTATAGAGAAGTTTCGTTGATTGAATGTTTGAATCTTCCTCTATTGCGTCGGAAATATTTATAACTTTTGGGGAACGGAGGAGGTTCATTTTTTGAATGGTAGAGTTGACTGGATACACATTATCCAGCTTGCGAGTAAGCGTTATAACCCCTGTCCCGGCGTTGATCGCCTGTATCTGCTGCGGTTCTTGAGCGTAAAAGCGATACGTGGGGTATATGCCGTCAGCACCGTTCCACGGCGTTGTGGTGGCTGTTGCCTCGTTCATCAGGTATATCCAATCACCTACCTCATAATTGGATGAATCAGAAGCTGTATTAAGCGTGATGGTGGTTCCATAAGTCGTGGCCGCCTGAATGGTATGCGCTGTACCAAGAGAACCGTGAAACCAGATAGCAGGAAAATGAGTTGCTGCCGCATCTCCTGTTTTCCATGGCTTATAAATCACTTTTGCGCCGTTGAAGTCCAGGGTCAGTGCCTTGGTTATTTCCAAAACCCTGTCATCGGGCTGAATATCCAGATAGTAAGTATGGCTAGGGTTGCCGACAATCGTTGCCCCTTCTGGAGCAGCGGCTATAGCATTTCTCCATGCAACCGTGTCAGACGTAACACCGTCACCAACAGCGCCGTAATCCTCTACCGATATGACAACCTTTTTTTGGTAGGTAGCCGCCACCTCGTCGGCGGTCGGGCGTCCGTTGCCGGCGGAGGTGTAGGCATCCATTATGGCCTTATTCGAATAACGCGCATCTGCCGCGCTCTGTGTTATCCCGCTGCCGGTAAGGTTCAAGAAACGGGCATTGACCGAGGATGTGTAATTGAGTAGCCCGGTCACTGCGCCCATGGGATGCTGATTAGCAGCATCCTTGCCGGTGAGGTTGTCGTGAACTGTTACCCCGCCTCCGGTGCCAATGGCCCCCGAAAGCCGCTCAAAGCGTGCGTCAAGCCCCGTAACAGCCGACATTGGATGCGCGTTGGTAGCTGATCGTCCATTGAGGTTGTTATGAGGCGGCGGCCCGGTAACGGTGCCAATAGGGGGAGGCGCTGCCCAAACAATGCAGAGGGGGAGTAAAACGGCGAGAATTAGCCAATGGTAGTATTTCATAATGTCTCCCGACATTGGAATGATGGAGGGGGATTGCTCCCCCGGTTGTGCTACTTACACTTCCCGCCCTTTGGCATCCCTTTGGGCATGGGTTTCTTCGGTCCACCTTTCATGCGTGCGCCCTTTCTTGGTTGAATTTGGCTCCTGATATGTTAATCTTTGGGTTTCGTCCTAGGTAGCACTGCTGCAATGCTTGACGTTATTTCAGCTATCCGCCGCCGTGTTATCTTTGATGCATTCGATTTGCTTATTTTACCCTTCGATGCGCGATAAAGTTGTTGAGCTAGCCGAGGAGCAACGGAGGGATGTTCGATAACACCTATTAGCGTTCCAATACCTCCACCAATAGCCGCGCCTGTTGGCCCGAATACAGAGCCTAATCCAGCCCCTGCCCCGCTCTTTATCGGTAGACCTATACCTATCCCTTGGTTGTTCTCAATCCGGCTTGCTGCACGGTCAAGCGACTTTTTGAGGCTGTAAAGTGCGCCAAGGTTTTTATTGGTTGCCGCCAGTTCGGGGAATGCCTCTTCAAGTTTCAACTCCAACTCTTCTTTGAGGCCGCGTACCCTTGCCTTATCAATCTGGTTTTGAAACTGTGGCTTTTGCTCCCCGTAACTTTTTTGTATCTCTCGCCCTTGTGCCACCTTCATCTTTTGCACAGTGCCTATGTCAACACTTCCCGCCTCGTCAAGTAGCGGGTTTTCTCGCATTTTAACAATCTCTGCGTCTATAAGCGCATTGTTAGTCACAGGATCGCTTGAAATGTTGGCTTCCTCGCGCAATGCCTCAAGGTTGGCAATGGCTTTATCGAACGTCCCCCGCACCTGTGCCGCTTCCCCCGCTTTGATGCCGGAAGCTATCTTGTTTTCGGTGGTAGTGATAGCTGCGTTAAGTTTGTCCACTCCCTTGGAATTGGGTATAAAATTACCTTCAAGCGCCGTCCTTACGTTCTGGTCACGTACTCCAGGCTTGAGTGTGGTTGGCTGCTTCAGTGTCATGTCAGTAAGTTTTTCGGCGCTCTTGACAAGTATCGGCTCAGCAACCATCCCGGCTGTTCTGGCCCCAGATTTCGCCAGTTTCCCCCCTGCCGTGGCAACTGGCGCTAATGCCGCCAATGACCCTACCGGGTCCGTCTGCCAACGGTCTTTTGCTGTCTCTGCCCCATACAATCCCAGCGGTTCACCAATAGCCCTCCCTGCCATTTCCAGGTTTTGCCTCATACCCTGCGTCATGCCGGACAAACCTTGCCCGGTCAATAGTGGGTCGGTGACATTCTTTATCATCGTGTACGGCGCGGCTACTGCCCCGGTGACAAGTTTCGTTGCGCTGGCTGGTACTGTCTCGGTGAGAAATTGCGACAGGCTCTCCGGCTTGCGGTTCTTTACTGTGGGGTTGATAATTCGGTCGGAATATTCCTTAACCTTCTGCCCGGTACTTTTGGGGATTATCCTTTTGCCGGGAGTGTGGGAAGGTAAAGTTTTACTGCTATTGTTCCCCCACCACGGCTCGTTCTTCATCCCCGCCAGCACCTGATTCTGTGTGCCGCTGTCGGCTTCCCCAAACTCGGGGTCAGCTTCAGCCAACACCGCCCGCCGCTCGTTGAAGGGGAGGCGCTGGAACTCGGGATCGCGCACCAATGATTTAACATCGTAGGCCATGGCTAATTCCTGTATTTGTTGAGGAGTGATTGCGCCTTGGTGGATTTGCCGCCCTTATTGCTTGCCGGTTGCCTGCCAGTCGTGCCCCCCGCTATAGGCTTGCCGGTTCTGCTGAGTGTATCCTCAAGGTTCTTTATCACTCTGTTAAGGTTGGCAACAAACGCGCCCTCACTTGAGGTGGTTTCAAGGTTTCCGACTGCTGCAAGGAGTTTTTTACCTTCTGCGTCCGAAAGTTGCCCCATGCCTTTGAGGGATTGAACCATCGGCACAAACATTTGTGATTTGAACGTTTCCAGGTCGTTCAGGAAGGTTTTGGCTGCGCCTCCCGGTACTGCTATTGCGTTGGTCACAGAGGACAGTCCTGTGGCCGATTTGCGGCCAGGATGCGCTATTAATGCTTTTGCTGCCTCAAGTGCGGTGCTGATTGATTGAACAGCCCCTTCCTGCGCTTTTGCTTTCTCTGTGGTCTTCTGGTCTGCCGGCCCTCCCGGTATCGGTTCAAGGCTGCCGTCTACGGTGAAACGATAACCGATAGGGGCTTTACCCGTCCCGCCCATACCACCCCCGCCCATTGACGGTGGTGCTTTAAGGTTAGTGTATATCGGCTTGCCGTCAGGACCGACAAGAACCCCCCCCGGTGCCACAACTTGCGGCCTTGGTTCGGCTGTGGGCTTTTCTGCCCTTGGCGCCGGCACTATCCACCCGCCCTTGCCGTCAGGCACTGCCGCGCCTTCGGGAACATATGGTGGGGTCTTGTCTGCCGGTCCTGCAATATCCACCTTTTCTTTGGTGATGGGGTTGTAACCAATTACAGAACCATCGGGGCGGTTGATATAGTGCATATCACCTTTTTTGCCCATGTACTGCATGTTTGCCCCAAGTACGTCATTCATCAGCTTAACGCTGCTCTCCGGATCTCCCATGTCCGTCATCTGCTTGGCTCTCGCGGCTATCCCTTGTGCGAACTCTTCTGCCTTGGCAGGGTCGTTAGCCTTGTAATACTCAAACAGCATCCGGTCCTGGTTCTCTGCCCCCGGTGCCATGCCTCCCGGCTGTGTCGGCCCCATACTTGCCGCCGTGCCGAGATTCCTCGCCCCCGCCTCTACTCCCTGCTGCCGCTGCAACTCGGAAAGGCGCAACTGGCCCTCTTGCCCCTGCATTTCAGCATTCCGCATTTGCAGGTCGGAAAGTTTCTGCTGGCGGGCTGCGTCCTGCTGTTGGAGCTGCATATTGTTCATCTTTGAAAAGTAGTCAACTACAGGGAATTCGATAGCCATGCGCGGCCTCCGTTACTTAAACATGCTTTGAAACTGAGGGTTGTTTATAAGGCTGGACAATGAACCACCGATGCCGGTTATCATGTTCCCCTTATTCTGCCCCTGTGCTATAGATGCGCTGGCAAGGGTGTTGCCAAGGTTTACCTGATTGTTGCTGATTTGATTCGCCGTGTTTGCGCCCATGTTGCTGACACTTCCCGCCGCCCCTTGACCAATCTTCAACAAGTCCGTCAGCCGGGAATACTGCGACGTATCAAGCGCATTGCGTCTGTTGTATCCCGCTGCCGCTGAATTGTACCGGGTGTCCAGTGCACCAAGGTTCTTGTTGTAGAGGTCGGAAAGCCGAGAGGAGTTAATATCGTATCCGGTATTTGCTTCCGTCACGTTGCGGTTATACAGTTTGTCGTACTCCTGACCCAATAGGCGGCTATTGAGGTTGTTTACGCCCTGTTCAACAGCTCTGCCGGAAAAGTATTTGCCCCTGCCGGCAAGTTGCTCGTTGAGGCTTCTCAGCCCTTCATCCTGCATAAACTTAAAGCCGGGGTCTACCTTATAATCGTAAT
>Ga0209318_1002106_pt1 | contig 10488 bp, 19 predicted proteins | sample RifGroE1_FD_183999 | JGI IMG/M metagenome (GOLD analysis project Ga0209318, IMG submission 183999) | Groundwater microbial communities from Rifle, Colorado, USA - Groundwater E1 (SPAdes) (version 2) | ecosystem: Environmental > Aquatic > Deep subsurface > Groundwater | place: Rifle, Colorado...
ATGAGTAGAATAATAGCAGACTAAATTAATCAACATTATATCCAATTTCCTTTAAATGTGATTCTAATTCTTCTTGCGTCAACACTTTAGCTGTCTCATGATCACCCTGCCACTGTGACCATTGACACAACATATACATATTGTCTACCTTGCTATCATCTAATTCTATCACACGATAGACAGTTTCATGGTAGAATTGCCTACCTCCTGTGCAAAATCCATTACTACGTTGATCCCATTCATCTAAATCTAAATACTTTGTATCTTCGGTAACAATTTTGGTAACAGTAATAGAATCATGTGCGGTTTCAATTTTATGATTGCTACCATCATGCCAATCATAAGCATCAATATAATCACATAAAGACAAATCATCAAATTGTTGATTATATGTGTCAAAATAAAGTAATTCTTGATGTACAGGTAAATCTGGCAACCAATCAATACTTGTAAACTTAACACATTGTTCCGTTAAGAATTCTTCCATAATAGTGACATCATTAATTTTTTCATTAAATGTTTTAATTGTTTTTGTAAGTATGTCTGCTAAATCAACACTAACACCATTAATTACCATACAAGATTGATTATACATATCTACTACTTTATAAATTTCTGATTCTGGTATCAACATACCACCACGATCTGAATTTTGGTTAAAATCAGATTCCCATATTTGAAATTTTTTCATTTTATTCTCTCCTTCTAATATATAGTAAAATACTTTTAATAAACGTGTATATAATTTTAATTTTCTTCTTTTTTCATATCCTATATGTTGATGTTTCTTATAAGTATCTGTATACTTTTTATATCTACCATCAACGCAATTTTCTTCAAACCATTTTTTACTATTTTTTAGACACTCAGAACAAGTATTTTTACCTTTCATTGCAGGTCTAACTAAGCAAGTATGACAAAGATATTTTGCTTTTTTCTGTCTTTCTTTATGTCTATTTGCAATTGCATCACAACATTCTTGACAAGTTTTCTTACCTTTACGTATAGGATTAATTTTACAGTTAACACATAAACCTTGAGCAAATGCTTTTTCTCTAGCACGTCTTGCCCATTCACGATTTAAACAAGTTTTACATTTACCACACGTACATTTAACCGTTCTACTCTACCTCCCTGTATTCTAACACATTCTGTTCAAATCTAGTTGCCATATCAATATCACTACCAGTTGCTTCAATTTCTACCGCCCAATCATCAGGCGTATCAAATTTCATACCCTTAGAAACTGCATACTCAGTTGCTTCTTCTGATTGTTCACCTTGACGGATTAATTCAGATTCAATAGAACCAGAGCCATAAACATAGAATTTCTTAATTATAACATCTGACTCCCTAAATTGCCAATGTTCTCCACAATTAGGGCAAGGAAGTTTATATAGTTTATCATCAATTAAATTTTCAATACTATGTCCGTCAATATTACTGTCAAAAACTAATTCTGCTCCGCAATCACATATTTTATTTAATTCTATTATCATTATAACACACTCCTTTAATTTTTTAATTTAATCCCTTTATTAAATCCTCACTCGGAAGACTTAAGGAAGGAATTAACCTTCCCAATTTTTAATTGCTTTTTCTATTACTTCCTGGTATTCTTCCTCAGTACCAAGAAAGTATAAACCCGTTTCATCATGGATAAAATTTTCATCTAAAGATTCTACAAAATCAGGATTATCAAGAAAATCATAGTCAAATTCTGGATTAAATTCAAATAGATTATCCTTATATTTTCCAATTGTTAATTTTTCTTCTTCCCAACATAAACAACCATCAATATTGATAGTTATTTTGTCTAGGGTGCATAAACCATTAGTATTGTTCTTACAAGTGAGAGCACAATGAACTATCATTTTTAAATTCCTCCTTTTCTAATCATATTACCAGTCCACAGGATATTTATCAAGTATTTCTTGACTGTATAAATAAGCATTGTCATTATATTTTACAACATCTTCTCAATTTATTATGATTATTCCCATTTACCCTCAGTTACACATAAAACAATCCCAATTGAATCAGAACATAAATGTAAGGAATGGTATAACCTGGCTGTTTCCTCACGATTTCTACCTAAATAACGAGATGCCTCAATAGGGTCACGAAAACTTTTAACAATTGTATCTGTATGTTGTGGGAGTGATTGAAATTTTCTTCCCCATTTACAAGTATTAAATACTTGTTCTAATGTCATTTCGGAACTCTCCTTTCAAGATTAAATCCTTAAATTTTCTTTTTCAATTCCTCTAAATCAATATTCAGCACCTTGGCAATTCTCAGTAATTCATCACCTTTAATAGTATTCCTAGTAAGTTTATCAAAAAAAGTTTTATATTTCATATCTATTTGTTCAGCTACCCAAACTTTTGTCCTGCCTTGTTGTTCTATAATTTTAGAAATATGTTCTGCTAGATTCATTATTCATCATCCTCATTATCTTCATCGTCATCCCAAAAATCTTCTTCTTCATCTTCCTCATTATCGCCCCAACCAAAAGTATCAATCTTAATATCCCCAATATAAAATATACCATGTGCAGTTACTACATCAAAATCTTCTTTAAATTCAATTACATTTCCACCTTTGCCCTCTTTTTCAATTGCTTCAACTGGCATAATACCAATTATACCTGCATCTACACCATATTCTCTATTAAATTGGTCATAATATCTACCGTCACCATGAGCCGTACTTGAAGCAAATATGGGATAACCTTTATATGATTGATTTTCATTACGGAAATAATCAGTATCATTTAATAATTGCATCCAATCTTCATGTTTATCTACTACATAACATAAGTCACCAACATAGTATTTACCTGCTTTAAACATATTAATTCCTCCCTTAGTTTTAATATTTTTTGATTCCTTGATTTCTTAAATACATTATATCACAGAATTAATTTTGTGTCAAGATATTTATAACTGTTTTACAGATATGATTTCAAAAAAAATTTCTAATACAGTACTACCCAATTATCAAGATAATCCTCAAGTGCTTCGTATATTGCCATAATACTCTTATCATATTTGCACATAAAACTAAAATCACTATTAAATATTGCCTGATTATCTCCTTCATTATTAATCGTGTGATAATAAGTATTCCCATGATATTTAAATTCAACAACTTCAAATAATATTCCATTATTCATATAGTTTTTATCTAGAAATTCTTTTGCTTCAGGATGATTGTTGAATTTATAAAATTGACTACCACTTGAACGTAATTCTACTATGAATATATTAATCACTTCCTTTAGGTTATTATTTTGCTTCGCTTAAATATTTTAATACTATTATAAATAATGCAACAAAAAATCCTGCCATTTATGATTCTCCTTTTCCATTTTTTTACTTTTGATTAAATTTATCACATTCATACTCTTGTGTAGTCTCATTCCATTCTACCTTGACTTCTCTTAATTGAGATTTAAGACAAAATATAAAACCATATGAACCAGGAGTTGAATTAGTACATTCTTCACATTTCATTGTTTATACCTCCCATTTTGCAGGTAAATTATTCTCAACATTAAACGCATATTCTATTTCTTCTTCAATATCAGGATTAAAATAAATTACAACTTCATAATAACTGCCAAAGTCATGAGGAAAACTTTTAATTTTATACTCACAACCTTCCGGTTTATTAGAAAATAATTTTTTTAATAGATTGATATATCTAATACATTCCTCGTGCATTGGTTGTAAGTATTCTTGCTTGTTTGATACTTGGACACATTCTTCATCTGTAGGTGCTGTGCCTAATCCTAAGTATTCACGCATAATATAAACACTCCTTATTAATTATGAAATAAATTCATTCTTTTATGTTGTTTTAAATTTGCTCAATATATTCTCCTGTTACTTTATCAAATCTAAACCAAAATGATTTATCTTCATAATCATGGTATTCATTTATTACAATCACTAAATCAAAATTGCGTTCATCATAGATAGAATAATCTACACCAATTTTTTCAAAAGTATCAATTAATCTTTCTTTGTCTGTCATAATTTAATAACTCCTTTCTATTTTACATACGGAAACAAATCTCCATTTGTGCTATCATTGCTATATTCTACTTCCGACAATTCACCTTCCTCAAATATTCTTACACCGCCAACAGATTGAATTGTTATGCCATATTTATTGCTTAGTTCTGATAGTTCTTTGGCAAATGTTTCAATTCTTTGTTAGTCTGTTATGATTTTTATCTCCTTTCTCCACAATATTTATAATTCATACTAACAAATGAATTAACCCAAGCGTTTAAATACTCAGCAGTTCCACTTGTTAATTTTCTGAATTCTTCCTTCTCAACTATAGATAATTGCTTAGTACCATGATTAACATAAACAACATACTCAGTATAATTTAAATCCTTATCTCTGATAAATTCAATAACCCTGTCAATCAATTGCTCAAGTTCTTTGCCTTTATAATCTTTATATGCCACAAAATCAATTTCTTTCTCAAATGGTTTAACATATTTTTCTACTCTATCTTCAGAATCAAAGATTGAATCACCGTCATTATATACTCTGTAATAAACATGTGATACTGTTATGAATAAATTCATATATTGATTATCGGTATATTCAAAATCCGGCATGAGTAAATTTAACTTTTCAATTTCCTGTTGATGTTTGCCATTGCTGTTCCAGTATGTATTTTTCATCATGATATTACCTCCAGTAATTAATATTTCCTCTCCATTAATTAAATCACCTTTGCCTACTTATGTCAAATCAAATAGGCAAAGATAACAAACTTAGGAGATATACATGGATTACTTATGCTAATGGGTTTTGGTATTTTTAATAGTATTAACTTTTTTGTGTTTGCCCAATCCACTAAGTTAATACTACAGGTTAATCTTAATTGTTAGTAATTATTCAGGTAGAATTATCTACAAATATCACAAATTGGTTCTCCAGTATCTTCGGTTAAACAAACTTCTCTTAAATCAACTTCACAACCACATTTACAGCAATAAGATTCAAGCGTTTTATATCTATCATCTATTTCCTTTATTTCTTCCATCTTCTTTTTACCATATGTTTCCTCACAATTTTTATCTTGCCTTGATTCTGGATAGACCACATATTCTTCATTTTCCTTATCCCAAAGTAAGAAATATACACAACCATTTTCAGTTTCTAACATTGGTTCGCTCCAGTCAAAACTAAGTAAATCAATTCCAGTGTCTTTCTTTAGTTGTGAAACTCCTTTTGCATAATCTAATATATTTTTAGGTATCATTGTGTAGTCCTCCTTATTTTATTATTTATGTTTTTGATTATATTCCTTAGTATATTCTCTAACTACCTTCTCGGCCTGTTCTTTAGTCATTGAATAAGTCACTCGAAAACCTTGAGGATATTTACTTCTAGGTGTTTTACCAATAGCAAGTATATAATATTTGTCATCTTTACAATAAATCAGGGTTTATTTCTTTCTTATTAAAAGCTAATTCAGCACTTCTATTTTTAACCATTGTGTAGTTCTCCTTTAATGTTTATCTTTACTATAAATATTATAACATAATGATAAAATAAATGCAAGTGTTTTATTTCTGATTATAAAATAATTCTTTATATTCATCTTCTGATAATCCTAAATCTTCCATAATACTTTCTTTACAACATTGCATTCCATATTTTTCATATACTAGATTTTCCCATTGACATTCTAATGTATGAAATATTTCCTTTAGTCTTTCATTGGTCATTGACATAATATCAACCTCCAGTTTTTTATTTTCATACTTAAAAAACATAACAAAATTTTACTTTTATACAAATATTGAAATTTATAAAGTCAGTAATATCAAGGGTTTGTGAGATTGGATTTTTACACAAACCCTTGATTAATTAATTTGCTCTTGGACTTATTTCTAAATCTCTGTATATTACAATTTTTTCACCTTTTTTCTTAACAAAGTAGCGAACAAATTTACCTAAAGATTTACCGTTAGAAAAATAGTCTTTCATAATCTGTTCCGATTCCTCATTCTTATTTTCTTTGCACCATGCTTTGATTACTTTACCTGTTAGACTATTACTTTCAAATTGTAATGTATTATGCCAAGGAACATCAAGATAAAATACACGAAATATTAATCCTCCGAAAGTTTCCAACATATAATTAACAAAATCTTCGTTAGTTGATTCTCTCCAGTTTATACCATACTTTTCTGCATTATCGTAATCATAATATGAAAGTTGAAAACGGAAAGATTCATTGTTTTCATCATAAACAAGAGGATTTAAAAGGTATGATCCATCAGTGACAAAAATTAATTTATCAATATTGGATACTAACTTATTATGTATAGATAAATTGGTTTTTGATTTTGACATATCTTTAAATATTCCATCGAGATATTTTTTAATTCTTTCTGTATCGTGCAATATACTACCAGAAACAATTACTTTTGATTCTTCATATTTTGACTTGTCATAAATAATAGATGATTGTAATTCATAAGGTTCATACGGAAAATTACTTTTTAAATGCTCTAATGTTGTGTATTTCATTTTTATCTACCTCCTTATTTATTTACTATTTAATTATAACACAATACTAATATAAAAGTCAATGATTATTATTATTATTATTATTATTATATTTCAAACTAAAAACTTTTGCAATCCTTCATAAAATTCATTCATATATTTCTGATACTCATGTTCGGAAAACATTTTACCAAATTCTAAAGATTCAATTTCTTCCTGTAATTTCAAATTTCCATCATCTAAAATAAGTAAAAACCATCTTTCCTGTGTCTCAGGTGTTGCGCCTCTGCTAATACTATACGTTCTAAAAATCTTATAATCACCATTTTTTAATTTTAATTCAACTTCTGCCCTAGCACGTTGTAATTTCCCATCCATACCATAATCATTTATTCCAGATAACCATTCTAAAGGTTTAAATTTCATTTTTATGTCCTCCTTTTAAATTAAATATCAAAACAAAAACCTTATTTTATTAAATTATTTCTGTTGGTTCTATATCTGTTACACCTGTTAAATAATTTAAAATGTCTTCTCTAATACCCATATATGCAATGTCTATTTCTTTTAAATTTAAATATATAGTTGCTAATAATCTATGATTTCCATCAATTACTGAACTATTAGGATATGTCCAATGTGAATATTTATCGTGCCAGTATTGTTCTTCTATTTCTATATCTTTTATTTCATGAGGATGTTCAATAAAATATATTACTCTGCTGATATGATATTCATTATTTTGTATACTTTTAGGTTGATACCAAGTTAAATCTCCAAAAGGATCAGAAGTGCCTTTTATATTGTTTTGAATGGCTTCTTGAATATTTTGCAATGTTATCGGCTGACCATTCCAAGCAAAATCTTTTGTAATATCTAGTTTTGAATTTTGGATTAATCTAGCAAGTAAGATTTTTACTTTATTCACATCCTTTTTAAGAGTTATTATGTTCTCTATTCTATCTTACTGAATTTTTAAGAATTGTTATTGTAAGATAGATACAAAACATATTAACTGTAAAATACATCACCTTTTGTTGCTAAACTTTCGGCTCTATTGCAAATATATTCGATTATTATTTGAGGATTTTTACACCTGTACATTTTCCTACTTCTATCTGGCATATACTTTTTAATAATATTTTGCATCTCTTCTATTGTTATAGACTGAAGTTCTTGTTGTAACTTTTCTTTTTGTCCTCCCCTATAAGTATCAATAGGATTCAACACATTAATTCCTCCTTTTTCAATTTATTATGAAACTTTTGTTTTGTTATGATCTTTTATTCCATTCCTAGAAAACTTGTATTGAAAGAAATACCTTTTGACTTCAAAATACTCTCTAATTGATTCTTTGCTTTCTCAAAGCATTTTACTTCTTTTTCTTTACCATTTTCATAATAAGTTACTGAGTAAACTTTTAAATTTTTCATTTGCTCAACTCCTTTAGAATACTAATATAATTAATTTACTATATTTAGTTTACCACACTTATAGTATACTGTCAATATACATTTTCAATTTCTTTCTAAAAATTTTTCAACTTTTACTCCCAATAATTCAGCTAATTTCAAAGCAGTTAAAAATTCAATCCTAGCTGTATGTGCTGCGTTTGTGTAGCTCCTAGCTGAATTATAAGGTACTTTTAAATGTTCTTCTATCTGCTTTGGTTTAATCCCTTTATTATCGCATATAGCCTTTATATTAGCTTTGTAGATAGCAGGATTAGTCTGTTGCCATTGTTCTATTAATTGTATTAATTCTACTTGATTCATGGTTTCTCCTTCTAAAATAGGGTAATATATTAATTATACACTACCCTATTAGATTTTTAAATTATTTGTTGTTCTCCCCATCTTATTCTAACTTTACCCTCAGAATCTTTTTCTTTACTCATTAACATATCAAGTAAATTAAAATCAACTCCATATTTCTCATATAATTCATCATCTTCGATATTCTGATTTTTCATAAAAAGATTTAACTTTTCTTTTGCAAGTATTAAAGTTAACAAATTACTTTCAATACTATTTTCATATGTTAAAAAATAAACTTGTTTCCACTCTGTAGAAGTATAACGAATAAATCTAAAATAGTATTGAGACATTGCACTATCATTATAAAATAATTCAGGTATTATTACTTTATTAATAAATCCTATATTCATACTACTAGAAAGACTTTGTTGCGTTGATATTAGTATTCCATTAGCTGTATTTTGTATTTGCTTTACTATCTCTTTACGTTTATTTAAACTTACTTTGTCACCAGTAATAATAAATACGGGTCTTCCAGGGAATTGTTGTCTAATAGCATTGGCATAAATTTCAACTGTTTTTATATGTCTGCATCCTATAGCAACTTTTTCATTATCAAACTTTTTCAACATTGATAATAATTTCTTAATTTTATTAGGTTGCTGTGTGCTTTTATATTCTTTAAAATTATTCGGAATAACACATACTTTTAACATCAATATTAACTGATTAAGTATTTCTAACATCCTGTCTTTCCTTAAATTGCCCGTACTATTAAAAAGATATTTCATTTCATAAAATTCTTCAATGACTTTTCTATATAATTCTCTTTCTGCTTCATTAAAATAGCAAGTTTCTTGAATAATTTCATATAGTTTTCGTCCTGTCACCTCCTCAAATGTTTTAGTGATTATCGTTTTGTCTATTAATATTTTTAATATATCAGCATTATAAATATCCTGTGTTCTTTGCCCTATTCCAAATATTGTAATTTTCTCAGGCAAATGAGATTCTGAAAATAACTTATATCCTTTATGGTATGCTGGAATAGGTTTCATATATCTATCATTTAATTTCTCTTGCAACTCTTTTGTCTTTTTATCTTCTTGGTAAATGTATTTAGATTCACTTAACATATTAATAGAATTATTATATAATAATTCAAGTTGTGTAGCCACTTCAGATATATTATTACGTGTGCTAGTACCTGTCATAAGGGTTTTGTATTTAACTCGTCTGAAACAGTCTAATACTGCCTTTGTACGTTTTGAATTAGGACTACTAATAGAATCTGATTCATCTAATATTAACATAACCTTTTGAGATTGTTTTTTAATATACTTCTTAATTTGCTTTTGATATTTACAAAGCATATTCAAAGTAATCAAAACCATCTGACCATGTTGTATATTATCAATATCAGATAAGTTATTAATCCTTATATAGTCATATTTATAATTTTTAAGTATTACGTCCCAGGTATTATTAATTGCTATAGCTGTACTTACTATAAATACATTTCTTATATTGGTATTTTTAAGTCTATATAATGAATTGGCAATTCCTGATAAGCTCTTTCCCGATCCCTGAGACCATTGTAGTAAACCATATTGTTTTTGAAGTATCTTGTTAGTATCTGATTTTTGAATATCATTAAGTCTTATTTCTTCCTCATTCTCATGATCTGTTATAACTAAATCATTAAGAAATAATTTAATATTGCCATCCTCAGTCATATTATTAAATAATTCAGATTGCTTATTATATGCTAATGATTTACTTTTCCATAACTTATAATAAGTCTTGTCCTCAAAAGGATAATTACCTTGTATGATCATATCATTAAATGACATTTCTTTTGTACTATTTAACTTTGATAAATATAGTTTATTCTTTCTGGAATATCCTTTTAATTTTAACCCATAACTATTTTTAACCAATATAACCTGATCTTTTTCAATTTCATTCTGCTTTTTCAATGCTCTGGTTAAATAACCGATAATCTTATTCTTTGTTATCCTTATTTTCTCCCATTCTTGCCATTTCATACCTTCTGGAATTTTTTGTGTATAGTATTTATTTACATATTCTTGGCATTTGCCATAACTATTATTAACCTTCGGATTCCTTTTTATATCATAAAGAAACTTTTTAACTTTAAAAGCAAACTCCTGATCTTCTAT